>Ga0194055_10000181_pt1 | contig 49299 bp, 56 predicted proteins | sample SepL449m_MetaG_FD_155482 | JGI IMG/M metagenome (GOLD analysis project Ga0194055, IMG submission 155482) | Anoxic zone freshwater microbial communities from boreal shield lake in IISD Experimental Lakes Area, Ontario, Canada - Sep2016-L442-9m | ecosystem: Environmental > Aquatic > Freshwater >... | reverse complement strand
GCGAGAGTTCTTTAAGTAGCGAGAGTTCTTTAAGTAGCGAGAGTTCTTTAAGTAGCGAGAGTTCTTTAAGTAGCGAGAGTTCTTTAAGTAGCGAGAGTTCTTTAAGTAGCGAGAGTTCTTTAAGTAGTGAAAGCGATTAAGATATATATGTTCTAATATCTATATATTTTTATAATAATTGATTCTATCTATTTAAACATATAAGTTAGAGCCAAACACAAACCCAACGCGAATCCAAAGCAAACGAACGAAAGACCGAAGCAGCGAAGCAGAAAACCGAAAAATTGATATAAAGTTTATTCCCGTAAAAACGATAGTAATGGCATTTTGCGAGAACTTCTTTGAGACGATTGATACCCCTGAGAAGGCATACATTCTTGGCGTTGTCGCTTTGAATAATACTGTCGACGACCTGAACGACGTCCTGAGCGTCTATATCGAGATTAATAATGTCAGGGAGGAGTCTCGCGAGACTTCTCGGCGTATCCTCTATGATTATTATCTCGATTTGGGCGAAGAGGAAAAGAAGAAATATCCGTATTTCAACAACATCGATACGCTCGTCGAATGTTTGCGAAAGATAGGGGATGTTTCGATAGATGCGGATACCTCGGATATGCGATGCGTCATCGAACTCACGATAACCTCGCAAAAAATCAAGGATGACATTGCGTCGCATCTGGATATCAAGGGATGCCAGTATAGCGACTTGACCGAGTTTATCACCAAGTGTTATATCACGGATGCCAATACGTGTAATCAGTTTGTGAAGGCATACATTGAGAAATACGGGTGTATTCGCAACGACACGATGAACATCACGTTTTACAACGAAAAGTTGGCGGACAGTTTTGTCAAACTGTATGATATTCCTTATATTCGCCCGACTGGACTCAGTATCCACGTGATTCAATATAATAGCGTGAATATGGTTGATTTGCTCGGGATGATTTATAGCAACTACGAATGCCCCTATTATAACAATTATATCTCGGCGTATAGCGATGGCGACCGCATCCCGATTATCAAGGTATTTAAAGTGGATGACGAGGCAGTTATGCCAAGTAAAGCGAGATACTCGGACGCGGGATATGATTTGACGATTATCCGCGAATATAAGAGGCTAACGCCTGATACCGCTCTATATGATACGGGTATCCAACTTGAAATCCCGAATGGCTATTATGTCGAAATCGTTCCTCGTAGTTCGATGAGTCGCTCTGGCTATATCCTTGCGAATAGCGTGGGAATCATAGACCAAGGATACCGCGGTAATCTGTATATCGCACTAACAAAAATAAATGATACCAGCCCCGACATTCTTACAGAATGGCGGTTGCCTTGGAAATGTTGCCAGATGATTGTGAGAAAGCAAGTCTATTCGCGATTGGTAGCAGGAAAGGAAATTGAGAAGTCGAGCAGAGATACGGGTGCTTTCGGAAGCACCGACAAAGCCGTCTAAGCCGACAAAGCCGTCTAAGCCGACAAAGCCGTCTAAGCACAGGCTAAGCACAGGCTAATACGAATGCGTCGTCATTCGATGATTCACCTTGCTATACATCGTATCGAATGTATCGAGCGAGTAGTTTATAAAGAAGTTGTTTCGCGAATAAGAATCGCCACAAATGAATATATGTGAAAACAAGTGTTTTATTTTATCACGAATAATGATGTTATTTATTCCATAATTCCAGAGATACATAGTATGTTTTTTTATTGGACAAACGATGTGTAGTTTGTCTAACAAATGCGTTTTTATGTCGTATTCGTGTTTCAGGTGTTTATCCGAGTATATGCTCTCGCAATCAATGGTATATTTTGAGACATTGCTAAGAAGTTTTCGTTGCTCCTTTGTAAGGAAATTAAAGCGTAGTAAATTATCTTTTGATATTGCTAATATGATGAGCGTCGATAGATAGGTATTGACTCGCGTCGTCGAATATACGATGTTATTGCTTTGCGTTATGTCGCGTATCTCGGTGTTATAAAGGAACTCTACTTTTTTTGTTTTTAAATATGCGGTAATTCGCTCGATTAATACGGAGAAATCGTCGGTTAATATAAAATATTCTTGATATGAGTTGATATCGCACGATAACATAACGAGAGTGTCCATCGCCGAAATATTGCTATATATATACTCGAAGGCTTCGAGGTTAGTTTTCAAGATATTATAATCGGTTATCGAAAGAATCGAACGACAGAACTTGACGAACGATTGCGTATTTAATGACTTTTTAGGTATCAACTTGGATTTGTTGATGATACCAGTAAGGACGTTTATCGTCTTTTCATTGTATTTCAAACTATATTTTTCATATTGGATTGAAAATCGATTCAATAGATGCATGTAGATTTGATGCGATTTATTGAATACCCGATAATTATTTCGATTCTTGCCATTCAATTTGTCACAAGATAATTTATCGACAATCGAAACCTGATAGCCATTATCGACGCACCGAAGAGCCGAGTATAACCCAATAATATTACAACCAACAACAATAATATTATTTATAGCCATTTATTATAAATATTTATTGAGTATATTTTTATATGTATTACGCGATTGTGCCTCGATATTTATAAGATATTATATAGTAGGTTGTGTTATATGCGATGGGTGCGAATTCGTCGAGGCAATATACGTATCAGCAATATTATAATGCCGCTCAACAAAGCGGTGCGATTGAAGAGATTGACTTTAAGAACATCGATATCGACAGTATCAATCCCTATGAAGTTTTAAATGTATCGAAAAAATTCACGTGGAACGAGTTGAAAGAGGCGTATCGCAAATTGGCAATGAATACGCACCCTGACAAGCAAGGCGGAAACAAGGAGTTGTTTAATATAATTACGGTTTGCTTCAAGAAACTCGCTGCGGAACTTAAACTACGCGAAGAAGACAAGGGGCATCACGACCTCAAAAAACAGTCCAACGACTATTTTCATAATCTCAATAATCTCAATAATCTCAATAATTTCGATAATATCCATAATATCAACAAGATGACGAACGAAACGATGCCACATCCGAGCGAAGTGATGGCAAAGATGCCAAACGAAAAGATGACTGCTGACAAGTTCAATAAAAACTTTGAAAAATGTAAATTATACGACGAAGAAATCGAGTTCGGCTATGGCTCGAAGATGGACGAATCCACGAAAGTCCGCGAGGATATTAACATCGAGAAACTGATAAAAAAGAATAAGATAGACAACGAGAGTTTCAACGCGTTATTCAATAAAAATGTTCCCGTGAATAAGGGGCTTGTCAAGTATCGCGAACCTGAACCGCTGATACTCGCGAAATCCCTACAATTCACCGAGTTGGGCGGAAAACGTCCCGACGATTATTCGAGTAGTCTTGAAAAAAACAATGCGAATACCTTGGCATACACCGATTATATGAAGGCACACGACGGAACCCGCCTCGTCGACCCGAGTCTAATGAAAAATGTCAAGGAGTTCAAGAGCGTCGATGAATACGAGGTATATCGCGATAACAAGGCGAAGAAAACGTTGTCCGTGAGAGAACTGAAAGCCGAGGAATTAAAAAAGATGAAAGAAGCGAAAGCCGAAGAAGACCGACTCGAACGACTCAAAATGTATGACAAGAAGATTGAGAAGTCATACGAGAAGGCGAGTCAGTTATTTTTGCGATAATATCTTCCCCAAGTATATCTTGTTTTTTGTGTTGGTAATACATTTGAAGAGTTCGTTCTTGTTTTTATGCGTGTCCTCCCAGCCGTAATTGAATAACTCGCGGGATATCTGTTTGTTCGTATAAAGGTAGTTGTTCATATTGAACTTGCGTCCCCACATTTTCCGATGGATGGATATTGTGGTAGGGCAAGTATGCTTCTTGTCATATTTATCATCGCGGAATATCTCCCCGTCCATATACTCAGTGCCTTTGTATTGTCTGCCCATCGTATCGCCTGATACAAATGGGATATACGTGCTACACAGACTGAAATCGATTAAATCGTCGATATTGCTAAAATGCGATATCTTTTCATTTTTCATCGTATTTACATTTGTCGATATAACAGAGATATTATTGAAATCGCGAGGTGCATTGCGATACCGAAGTTTCAAGTTATTCCCAATGTTTTTTTGAAAGACTCGCAAGTCCTTATACAAGGCTATCTCGTTTATCTCCTTGCCAATCGTATAATCCCAAATGGTATCTGGATTTGACATATCGTCCTCTTGCGTATATAGTATCGAACAAATCGCACCTCCTGATATACCTGTGATATTGGCTTCTAATATCGGAAAGTGTTTCTTGATATACCCGATGATACCGATGCTATACGGTAAAAACATACCAGTCCCATACATATTGATATTTGTATAGGCATTCAAGGATGAAGATAAGAAGATAAGTGATGTCAAGAGTAGCAACAAACGCATAGGGTATCCCTAACTTATTAGATATATATATTATATTTAATGTTAAATGATTAAAGAAAGTCTAAAAGATTAATAAAAAAAGATATCTATATACAACTTCGCCGCTTCTGCTAACGTTCGAGAATCCATAGGGGTAGCATTGTTATCACTATGATAATAAGTTTATGTAATAAGTTTATTATTTATTTTTAGAAAGTTTTATAAATTCTAAAAAGTTTTGGAAAGTCTAAAAGATTATAGAATATCTATTTAAAAAATATAAAATATAAAAATATATAACACACATCTAACCTAACTACATAATTTTTTTGGGATTTACGAACTCACGGCTTCATCGCCCTTCTTCTTCCTTCCTCCCTTTTTATTCTCCTCCACAACTTTTTCCTTCTTCTCTTTTTTCTTCTTCTCAGTCTTCTTCTCCTCCACAACCTCTTCCTTCTCTTCCTCCGCAACCTCTTCTTCCTCCATAACCTCTTCCTTCCTCTGCTCCATCAATTCTTCGAATCGAATATTCCAGAGTTTGGCAAGTTTCTCTTCATCTTCCTCCCCACATTCCTCCTTAAACTCCTTGTAAATCTTCCAGATTTTGGCAACCTCAGAGAACAACTGATTTTGCTTCAATCCAGTGATAGCATCCTTGACTTTTTTCTGATGACTATTCATAAATATCAGGTAGGCAGAGAGAGGCTTCTTCACCTTCTCAATCTCATTGCCATCCTCATCCAACTCCTTTTCTTTTTCCTTTCCACCACGCTTCTTAGGTGCGACCTTCGCTTCCTTCACGTTCTTTTCTTTTTTTGCTTTTTCCAAAGCCTTTTCCTCAGCCTTCTTTGCCTTTTCCTCAGCCTTCCTCGCCTCCACAATTTCCTTCAACCCAACCTTGATATACTCATCAATCTCTTTTTTTGTATCAAAGTCATCTGGCATCTTAGCCATATACTCCTTGAAAAGTTCTGCCATAGTCGCGACAGTTGCGGTGTTCGAAGACATCTCTCTTGTCTTGCTTTGTTTCAGTCGAAAGACTGAGGGCGTTTGCGTTTGCGTTCGTTTGCGGTTCGCTTGTTTCGTTCAAGTTGCTTTGACTTTTAGTCTGCTTCTTGTGTTTGTCTCTGCTATACTTTTCAATCAGCCCAATCAATTTTTAAAATATATATTGTAAAATAGAACATATTTATTCTATAATATGAGCGGGACACATAGACGTGAAAGTCAAGTTGTTCCCATTCGTAATAGGCTATCAAAGCCTCTAAGAAAATATTCTGATATGGCTGCAACGTCGTTTATATCTCGAACATCTCCACCTATGTCTCTTTCAAAGATATTAGAAAATCAGGATGTAAAGTCTGAAATTTTATGTAAATATTTTGAGAATAACTATACTATTCTAAATAATCAAACATTAGAACAAATTAAACAAAAACATAAAACTATGGATGTCTTAAAACCGACTTCATATACACCAGAGTTTTTACAGGTAAGCACGAAAAAGATAAGAGAAATCATCCTCGTTAATGTTGGTTTAGATTATGAGGATGTTGTGCTATTGAAACACGCAATCCAATATTCGAAAGTTAAATCAATACTATTATCGGATATTCGTTTTGTGTCAGAAAAAGCAAGAGAATTATTCTCAACAATATTTGAAGATGTTTCTGTTGCATCTGTTGTTGAGAATTTACTATTAAAAAAAATAGAGATTGGAAAGTTATTCAATTCCTTTATAAGTAGCATTGCAAATCTAAAAACACTAAGAATGCTCGAAATTAGTCGCTTTGACATCGTCGCTTTGCTTACGGAAGTCAATGAATATAAAGATGGTTTCGATTATCTACTTATGATAGTATTGATAAAATTAAAGCGTTTGAACGAACTAATATTTACTGGAAATAATATAAGAGAGAGCGATTACGACTACCTGTTTAAAAACTTCTATAAATACAATCAGGGATATATTATTATCAACCCCGAACTGGATGGTATGTATGTCAAATATAATATGGTGTATTATGCGACACGCAAAGAGGAAAGCAATGAGTATTCTATGACAATCATAGGAATAAACAATCGCGATAAATGGGGTAAGAAAGCAAAATGCACAAACGAACGGTCAATATTTTTTTATACAAAGGGTAATTATTATTTGACACCTAATGTAAGACGCAAAACTTTACCCGACTACGAAAATGACGATTTTATTGTAGAGAAAAAGAATAGATTGGTTAATTTATTAGAAAAACAGCGAACATCTATTCCAACATCTATTGATGCGTTTCGATTAAGACTCCCCCCTTAGCCCTCTCCTAACTATTAGGGGTTAAAGCCGAGCCTAATGCTCCTATCCCACTAACCGCGGCGATAGGTTTGAATATCCACGACATAATAAACCAAGCCCACGCTAATAAGATGACGATGACAGCGAATACTATCAGTCCCCAACCGATATACAACATCATATTATATTTTGTTGTAAAGTTATTCGGGTTCGAAGGTTCGTAATTGACGTCTGCGGTTTCATTCACATTCACAAGAGAATCCGATATATAATTGTGTTTATACTTAGCACCTGCTACTTCATACTCTATTATCGCGTCGCATTTTTTATATTTTTTATTGTTATCTACCTCTGTATAACACTTCGCACTAACGATTCGCCCTCTTGTATTTCCCTTGTATTTATAATAATAGTTGTTGATTTGGACTCCTGCGAATATTACCAACGACATAAGAATAGTCGCTAATATTGCGATACCGAAGTTATATGCTAAGCCGATACTCGATGTCGTGTCATATACAGGCTGAAACATATCTTTATTGTTTTTCAAATCCGTTAAGGCTGTCCCAATGAACCCAGACTGTCCTTGTTGTGGTTGCTGTGGCTGTTGAGGTTGCTGTGGCTGTTGAGGCTGTTGTGCTACCTGTTGTGTTTGCTGATATAGAGAATAGGCTTGTTGCCCTTGTAAAAGCGTTGGGAATTGTCCGCCTTTGCGTATCCGAGGTATCCGTCCTGACGGTTTGGCTTGTCGCCCATTGCTTCCTTTTTTATTCATATCCTAATAATCACTTTGAATAAAAATTAGATATTCAACGTGTATATGCCATATGACAAATAGGACGCAAAGGATAGCCAAATGATGTAGGGTAATAACGCGATAATCGCATAATATTTCATATTTGGGTCATAATTGTCTTGGAAATAGAATTGTAGTAGCGTCGCTATCGCAAAGACTAAACAGAATAGGATGACGACGAAGCCATTGAATAGCCCATTCTCTCCAAAAAACGTGGGTATATAAAGGAAGTTGAAGAGCAACGCCAATGTCGGTATAATCCAATACGTAGAATCCTTGAAATACGTGATAGCAGTGCCTGACACGACGGGTATGCTGGGTATGCTAAATGTATTCGAAACCCGCTTATCATACAACGCATAACTGTATATGATGCCAATAGCCAAATACAAGATAGTCCAGACGATTCCAAAAACATAACTTGGCGGATTATACTCTGGCTTTTTGAGGTTCTTGTATTTCGGGTCATCCCACTTCTTCCCATAGATAGCCCCGATGGATAAGCCGATGACTAAGGGTAAAAATATGACGACGCCTGTTACAATATTCTTTATAATTTCGATACTATTTAGAAGGTTCTTTACAACATCAGGATTTGCTTCCGTCGCCCAAAAACATAGAACGTCTCCGATACATACTTTGACGCTCTTAAAGTCGCTTTTATTCAATAAGCCCCTGCTCTTCTTCGACAACATCAATATCCTATATAATAAAGATATTATATGCTGTCTAAATAGATAGGGCGATGGAGAAGAATATGAATCTTATCGCGGGAATCATTCGGGCGTTAGGCGAAACCAGAAAATGTGTTTTTACAAAATGTAAGAAACAGTTTGACGAATCGCGAAAAAATAAATATGCGATTGAGATAGAAAAGTTGGAGAAGCAACGGAAAGAGAATAAGATTGATGCCATAACCTTTGTGAATAAGAAGACACTTCTTGAAATCAAAATAATCGAGGAAAAACACCGCGAAGAACTGATAAAATGCCAGTTAAAGAAGTGCTACGACCAAACGACGCAAATGATAAAGACTTCCATTGAAGGATTAACAATGGAAGAACATAAGGGAACACCCTCGTATAACATTGCGTGTAAATATAAAAAGATATTTGAAAAAAATAACTATACATTAACCGCAGAAATCATCGACCAGTTAGACGCTGATATAATGAAAACGAAGTTGAAGCCGAAGCAGCCGAAGCAGCCGAAGCATTGATAAAATAATATAATTGTAATAATAGAATGACAACTAAATCATCATCAATAAATGACGCAGAAAATAAACTTCAAGAGTTAGATAAACGTGTAGGTAAATTAAAAATACAATATTTTAATAAATTAAAAATTTTAAATGACATAAATTATATTCCATCAGTTGAATTAACATCAAGGGTTGATGAAGCAAAAGGGATATTAGAAACTGCATATAATTTAATTTTGAAAATACAAGCAGAACAAAAGAAAGCAAGAAATATACTCGAAAAAGGATACAAACAAAAAATTATAGAACAAGAAAAAGACATTGAAATGACTGTTATTTATTATCTTCGTGAAATTAAAATGCATTTTAATTTCGTAAATAAAAAAATAAGGCGTATAAAAGAGTTTATTAAAGATGAAATTGCTTTTCATAATCAGACAAGTAGAAGTAGTCTAATGACAAGTAGTCGGAACGCAAGTAGTCCAAACAATTGTGTTGTAAGTTAGACGCAAACGATGATATAAGCATTTAATGACGCGTTATATATTGTAAGTTCTTAAAAAAAAGAATCTATATATAATAGAAGGGGCTATGGAATCATATAATATAAAAAAGTTTAAGGATCTATATTTAAATACAGATTCTAACAGAGAATGGTTTTATTTTTTACAACAACAACAAAAAAAAATATTAGAACAAAAACAACAAATTAAAATATTAGAAAAAAAACTTAAAGTATTAGAAAAACGCGATTCGCCTCCGAAACGTCATTCGCCTCCGAAACGCGATTCGCTTCCTACACATCTTGAACATAATCAACGTCCTTCGCTTCCGAAACGCAATTCGCTTCCGAAACGCGATTCGCTTCCTACACAATTTCAACATAATAAACGTCCTTCGCCTCCGAAACGTAAATCGCTTCCTACAATAAACGAAATTCGATTATGCCGCAATTGTAATCAAGTAATCACAGGAAGAGAACCTTACTGTGATAATTTTTGCGAACTCGCGTACGTTCTTAATAAAAAGAGTCCTCCAAAGTCCTAAGAAGGTAGCAAAATAGGGAACGCCGATTTCGTATCAATATCATAGTCAAAACGGATAATGAAGCGGTTATTTATATGATACCCGAGTGTATCTTCCATAATATATTTATCTTTTCTTTGCCGTTGCGTCAATATGCCAATATCATCTTCTATATATTTGAGTTCGCTTATATTCGCACAGAGGACATCTTTGATACGATTGTAAAACGCAATAACATTATATAATAACTCCGCCATACACGAAAACGGTTCGGTTTGTTGTAATATAAACGTTCCCTTACGGATTCTTAGTTGCGTACCCGTAATATATTCTTTCGCAAATGCCTGATAGTATTGTTTATTCGCTTTATAGAGTTTGTAGATGGGTTCATTCGAAATCTCAATGTTATCCAATGTTATCTCTAATTTCTTTGTAAAGTGAGTCCGCATATAGATTGCGGTTTCTGGACTGAATAGTTCATTATTTTTATAATTATATTTGAAAATATCATATACATTCGTGATATTTAACATTCCCAAGTAATCTAAATCATATATGAGGGGATTGTCGGTGATTTCTAACAACTTATGAAAATATTTCGTGTTCTTGTAAATGTCAATCCGATTCATATCGCCTAATATAGACGAATAGAGTTCCCGATAGATGATTGTCTGGATATCCTCGGGTAATACATCGATTCGCGTAGGCATCGTTGGTGTATCGCATATAATCCCTTCGCATCAATTTTTATATAAGGAAACTAAATATCAACTCTCCTTATATAGTAAGAGCCGTTAAGAAAGTTTATGCCGATAGCGAATTATTTATTCGATTTGCCAGAGGATATACAGGTTATCATATACAAGAAGGTATTCGCGGGTTGCTTGAAACAGATTGAGAATAAACACAAGAACGCGAAGACATTATATGACTTCTATGATATCATTGCGAAATCGAAACTACGCTATTGTATCAATGGCAATGATGCCCTAAATATATACATCTATCGCACCTATTATATAAGAGAAGATATGAATCTATCAAAAATAAAATACATAGAATATCCTGTCTCTTATGTTTCATCGGACTTCGAGTATATCCAAACCATCATCGAGGATTTCGCTGCGATTATCTATAACGACGACAAAGACGATAGAAATTTGATGCGATTACATAGAAGCCGTAGCGGTATCTGTAATTTACAATATACGGGGATTTCTTTCCGTATATTTATAGAGAAAAATAAATTGTCCTGTCGGGTTGATTTAGAAAAAGCAATTGTTCTCGGCTACGAGTTAATCTATTATTGCTTGAAACTAATACACGTTCTCGAATTGAACCCTTACGACGACTGCGACGATATCCGAAGGCTCACAGAGTGCTTTTATCGTCGCCGTTCATTCGAAGGATATCGTATCACAAATGATGTTGTAGCCGTTCATCTGGGTTCGGGTTATTAGGCGTCCGCGGCTACGCGGCTACGCGGTATTCGCGGCTACGCGGCTACGCGGTATTCGCGGCTACGCGGCTACGCGGTATTCGCGGCTACGCTCCCGTATTCTCGACAACCCCCTTATTGTAGAGGTCGCCAAACGGCTTGTTCCATTTCAGTTTCTCTTGGGTCAAGTCGCGTCCCCGCATATATGTAATGAAACTCATCACTTCTTCTTTATTCTCTACGCGGAAAAACCCATTCAACTCCGCAATACACTTTGGGTTATTATGAATCGACGACAGAATGATGTTATTCATCATCTGTTTATATACGTCCGAAATGAATGGCGGTTGCTCCACGAGCCATTCCTTATACATCTTATCGTAGGTTTCCTTGCCTATCACGAGCGTCTCGGTCATCTCATTATCATACGTGATAACCATCGTATTCGCAAACGATGCCACCGTCGCTACGGACTCCGCCGTCTCCGTATCGGCGGTATTCTCCGTCGCCGTCGCCGTCGCCGTCGCCGTCTCCGTCTCTACACGCATAAACGATATATCTACCAGTTGATTATTGACATTTTCCATCCTTTTTATTATATAATAATATTATTTGTTTATATAGTATAATGAGGCACTATGATTTGATTATTGTAGGTGCGGGTCCAGCAGGGTTGGCACTGGCACACGCGTCGAGTTCCTTGTATCGTCGTATATTAATCATCGATAAGGAAACCGAGATTGGCGGGTGTCATCGTGTGAAACGGGACGTCGATGGGCTATTTACAGAACACGGTCCGCGTATCTATTTGTCAATCTATTACAACTTCTTTAATCTTATGAATGAAATGGGGTTAAAGGTCGAAGACGTATTCGTGAATTACAAGTATTCGCTTGATGACGTCGCCAAGGAAAAACTACTACCTTATTATACGTTTTATGAAATGTTTATGTTCTCTTTGGCATACCTAATGTTTGTGATTGATGATGATTATGGTAAGAACATCAGTCTATACGAGTATTTGCGAGGACACGGGTTCTCACTGAAAGTCATTGACGTATTTGACAGACTCTGTCGTTTCACAGACGGTGGCAATGTATATACGTATAGTTTAAATAAGATATTAAAACTTACGGATGGTGGTCCGATGTTAAAGATATATCAACCAAAAGCACCGCTTGATGTCGTGTTATTTAGCACGTGGAAGAAGTTTCTAAGTAATCGCGGGGTAGATTTTATGACGGGGTTTCACATCGTCGATTATGATATTCAAAATAATAATGTGGAAACCATAACGCTAAGTAATACCGAGAAAATACGATGTGGCAAATTAGTATTCGCGGTTCCGCCTGTCGCCCTTATGAATATCATTAAATACGAAGATGGGTTGCGAAATGCCTTTGGCAATTTTAATGACTTTGAGCGATGGGTGGATAAAACCAAATATATCGATTACATATCCATCACCTATCATTTCAAAGGAAAACTCGGGTTGCCGTTTGTGAATGGGCTAACATTCGACACGGACTGGGGCATCGTTATAATAAACCTGAGCGACTATATGGAGAATGTCGATAACGTCGAAGCGGTCGACGGAGCCGAAGGCGGATATTCCACGGTTCTAAGCACCGCCATTAGCATTTGCGATAAGGATAGTAAGGCTACCTATAAGAAGGCGAACGAATGCTCGGCGGATGAATTGATTAAAGAAGTCCATCGACAGATTAAAAGAAGTATCTTTCACGATTTGCCAGACGATTATAAGGGAATTGTGAATCCTAATAATTACTATGATACCTATAAAAATAAGTGGAGTTGTCGAGACAACGCGTATTTCAATACATATAGCGAGAAATACATTCCGTTTTACAGCAGTATCAATAATGTATATAATTTAGGGACGCATAACGGTAAAAGTTATATGAGTTATACGACGATTGAGAGTGCGGTTTCGAATGCGATATACCTTGCTGGTGAATTATATCCCGAGGTTATGAGCAAATACCGCGTATATCGTGGCATCACCGCGAAAAATATATTGATGCTCGTAATCCTCCTTCTGTTTGTCGCGTTATATTACTATTTCGCTTTCGTGGCGTCCGCTGCGTCCCGATAAATCGAAGAATTATTTTATTTTAATATGATAGATAATGGAGAAGATGGCGGAACGAGGTCTTATGATGGTATTACATTCGGCGGTCATCGGTGTCGTTTTATACCTGCTGATGGTATTCGTATTCAACCAATCCCCGCAAATCGCCGAGAATCGTAGTATCCTGATAGCGGCTGCCTTGCTTATCTATATGATTGTCTTCGGACACGGGCTACCTACAAAAATAAATAGAAACTTATAATCGAGATATCCGAGATATCCAAGATATCCAAGATATCCAAGATATCCGAGATATCCGAGATATCCATTAAATATCCTTTTTCTTCGTATATACTACCATATATGCGTTCGCGTTCGCGGCATTCGCATTCTTGACGTCATCTATTTTTACAACGTGCCTGTCGTCATACAATATAGTTCCGTCGGGTGTATTACAAACCGCCGAGTAATGTCCGCCATTTAATGAGCCGAAATGTAAAGCGACGGATGAAAATGTATAGACGACGTCTTTCTTGTTGGATAAGATGCTTCCTTTGTTAAAGTTTAAATAGTCGTTGATTGCGATTGGCGTATCATTCTTCTCGCGGGTGTTTATAAATCGCTTGACGATGATAACCAATACATCGGGCAATTTCCATAATTTCGTAGATTTTTTATAGGCGGTATTCTTGCGACACGTAGAGCAAAACCAGTCGTCGTGTATAATCTCTTCTTTTAATGAGTTCGAAATCATCTCCGATATTTTAGGCGGCTGTGTCGTATCTGTGGGAATATCCAGATTAAGCGATGTGAAAGGCTCGAAATTATAGAAGGTTGAATCGCAATGGACGCATCGCGTCGTATTCAAATAAAACCCCTGAGTGCTTTCCTGCCATACTGATATTTTGGTATTGAACTTATGATAATAATATTCGTATTTCTTTTTTAATAATTTACAATTCATAAACGCATTATGAAAGTCTGCGTCGTCTTTGTAGATAACCCCTTGCGTCAAGCAATCTTCGAAAACGAACTTGGAACGCGTAGCCTGAATACCTACGGAAGGCTCTATTTCTTCTGCTATTTTGTCTGACAAGAAAGTCCATAGTTCGCCGATATCAATCTGTTCGCCGTGATAAAAGATGTCTTTGAATATACTATACAAGGTATGTATGAACTTGCGAGGCACAATCGAGTTATTCCTTACATACATCAAGTCTATAATCTCGTTTAGTTGTCCTGAAATCGTAGCCGCGGCGTTCGCGTCCGCAAACTTATTATTTAAAATGATAGTGCGAAGTATGTCGTTCCTCGCGATAATCTGTATTAGACTATTAATCGCACAAGTAGAACCTAAGTTTTCGATTCCTTGCATCTTTATTATAGATTATATAGATTATATACATTTATATACTATGTATTATGTATGTAATAAAAATATTTCGTAATAAGTAGAATAAAAAGAATAAAATAAGATGCCTCGCAAATCGAAATCAGCCACCAAATCGAAATCCTTAGTAAAGACATTAAAGTCCCTTTCGCCTATTCCCGGAAGCCCAGGCGGTCTCGGCGGTGTCAGCGGTCCGTTGTCCGTTCAATCATCGACTAAATCAAACGCACAAATATTTGCTATCGTCGCAGGAATTATCGCATTGATAATTAACGTATATGCCCTCATTTGGATTATGAAATTAGAGGCAATACCCGAATGTAAATGTAGTGATACTTGGATGCGTTTATATATCAAGTATTTCTTACAAGTTTATATACCTGTTATTGTAATTTCGATGTTATTAAATGTGTATCTCTATTCGTCTGGACTCTTCGCAGCCGACCTTACAAGTGGTATATTCGTAGCCTACCGTGCGTTTGCGGGTTTTGTTGGTTTATTCGGATTCGCAAATATGATAATCGCTATCCTGTTTATAAGCAAATTAAAAGAAATGAATTGCGAATGTAGCGAAGATATTAAACGCGAAATCTATTTCATCTACAACATTATCTTGGCGGCAGCCATCGGTATCACGTTGCTACTTGTAATAATGGCGGCACCTATCGGATTCATAATCGGTGCGAATATGAAAAGGTAATTATTTTAATAATAATTAAGTAAAAAATAAAATAATTGGATATTTCATATCTATCCTTTAATCCAATTCATCGATGGTAGTAGTTCCCTTCGTTCCAGTTCCACTAACCTCCACTTCGTCCGCTTCTTCTTCATCGCCGTCATCTTCCGCTTCGTCATCATCGCAAGTAGGCATTCCGGGCATTCCCGAAGGCATCCCGCCACCTTGGCTATACAGTTTTTGCATCAAGGGATTCACCTTTCCTTCAAGTTCCTTTTGTTTTTCCTTATAAACGTCGGTTTCCACCTTATCGTTGTTTTCAAGCCATTTAATGCCTTCCTCGATAATCGGGTCAAGTTCCGCCTTCACTTCTTCGAGGATTGCGGGAGAATCATCACGCTTCACCATCGAGTTTTTAAGATTATAAAGATAATTCTCGAGTCCGTTCTTTGCCTCAATCTTCTCTTTGAGCCGATTATCCTCCTCCTTGAACTCGTCCGCCTTCTTTATCATCTCCTCAATCTGCTCCTTTGACAAGCGTCCCTTATCATTCGTAATGGTTATATGATTCGTCTTCTTGGTAGTCTTCTCTTCCGCCGAGATATTCATAATACCATTCGCATCCACGTCGAATGATACTTCAATCTGTGGCTGTCCCCGAGGCATCGGGGGAATACCGTCCAAATGGAAACTGCCAAGCAGATTGTTGTCCTTCGTGAATCCTCGCTCTCCTTCATAAATCTTAATATCGACACCGGGCTGATTGTCCGCATACGTCGAGAATGTTTGCGACTTCTTTGTTGGAATCGTCGTATTACGCTCAATGATTTTCGTCATCACCCCACCCGCCGTTTCAATCCCGAGCGACAGAGGAGCAACATCGAGCAATAGCAACTCATTCGTCTTCGAGTTGCCCTGTCCTGTGAGAATAGACGCTTGAACCGCCGCTCCATACGCAACGGCTTCATCGGGATTTAGCGACTTATTCAATTGCTTTCCATTGAAATAGTTTGATAGTAGTTCTTGGACGCGAGGAATACGCGTAGAACCACCTACAAGCACGATTTCGTGAATATCACCCTTCGACATCTTTGCGTCTTTTAGAAGCCTGTCAAGCGGTTCGAGCGTTCTCGTAAATACCTTGTCGGCGAGTTGCTCGAACTTCGCACGTGTAAGCGTCGTATTATAATCCACACCGTCAAGTAGCGACTCAACCTCAATGGAAGTCGTAGTCGATGACGAAAGCGTCTTCTTCGCCTTCTCTGCCGCAATATTGAGACGCTTCAAAGCACGAGCATTCTCTCGCACATCCTTCTTCATCCTCTTCTGGATATCCTCACACAACCATTCAACAATCAGATTGTCGATATCCGAACCACCCAAATGCGTATCCCCACCTGTCGCCTTCACCTCGAAGATACCACCGTCAAGAGTTAAAATAGATACATCGTGTGTTCCCAAACACGATATTATTACCATAATAGCATTTAACTATTATTTCTCATACTTTCGCACAAGTTTAGACTATATCTTATTAGATTTGTTGCTTTGCTGCTTAATTGTTTTTAATGTATTTACCCAAACGTCAGGCGTTATTAAATAATATTCTTTATATATCCCTTTTTCGATTGCTTCTTTCACGGCATTGATTTTCGCATCATTCTTACCTGACTTGATGTAGTGATTATCCTTGATTTCTATTAATAAGTCGTTTATTCTAAAATCAACCTTGTATTTCCGTTCGATACATGGTATCGTCGGACCATTCTTCACAATGATAGAATTGTTATTACACCAGTTGATAAAGTTGAGTTCCAATTTAGATTGATATAAAATACTGTCATTCACGCAATTCTTAGTGGTTCGTATCTTAAACGTCTTATTACACAACGTACAAGAGGAACACAGTATTTTATGACAATTCTTAAACTTCTCTAATATCTTTGCTCTCCAATCATTACCGCAATTCTCACATCGCAATATCGGTTGGTTCGCTTTGATGATTAGGTCATTCGCTTTGTCATAGAATACACTCGAAAATAGCATCTGGTTGTTCGTTTTAAAAACAGCCCAGTATTCTAAATCCTCAATCTTATATTTTCCATTTTGGAGACTTATTATATTTTTAGAAACCCTCTTATAATCTTCATCTGTTAAATGATACGAATAGTAAGTATCTTTAAAATCATCATCATACTCGTCAAATAGCACATCACTCTCCGTCTTTTGTTCTCTTAATGACAAACACTGATGTTGATGTTGTATTTGCGTGAGCGGCGTATTCACACATAGACTACATCGATAAGAACACTTGTTTATCTTTCTTAAAAACTGTGTTGTTCCTACGATATGATTTGCTTCGCACGTTATACATTTGTATTTGAAGTTTAATGTATCCTTCTTTGAAACGTGCTTGTCATTGAGTGTGATGTGATAGATGCTATTCTTCTTCGACGAATATTTATTACAAGAGAAGTCTAATCGAATGCTTTTTATTTCTATTGGGATATTATCTTTTGTTATTTCTGTGATATTATTTATTATTTTTTGCCTTTCTTCCATCTCGTGGTATTCTATAACGTTTTGTGTTTATACATTATTATTATCAATTTTTCAAATCTAACACTGGCATTCGTGGAGATTTCTGGTAGTTGTTAAAATACCTTACTTTCTCTAGTCGTTGAACCGTATTGTTATCACTAACAATCTTGGCTGCTGATTGTCCATTTCCTATATGAAAATATTTAATATCATAATAGTCATCCCTATCTTTTTCAAACCTTCGCATTTATGCTCACGCATTCCGCTGTGGTAGATATGGTTTTAGGAGTTTCCAGCAATTAACCAGTTTCCGTCCATCGCATTAACTTAATTAACATTCATTAACAAGCGATAGCCGTACGGGCATACTCCGTAGGTAGCAGAACTTTACCACCGCAATCAAAAACTAAAATATTCCTCTCTTGCTTATCCCCAGTCTTATCGAGACCATACGCAATTGCCGCTGCCGTCGGCTCGTTGATGATACGCAACACTTCGAGTCCCGCAATTGCTCCCGCGTCCTTCGTCGCTTGTCTCTGCGAGTCATTGAAATACGCGGGAACAGTGATAACCACCTTTTTAAGCGGATGCCCGAGGAACGATTCCGTAGTCTCTTTCAGCCTCTGGATAACCATTGCGGAAATCTCCTCAGGATGAAATTGCTTGTCCTCGTTCTTGTATCGAACATTTACCAACGGCTTATTGTTGCTATCGCCCGTAACATTAAACGACCACAGTTTAATATCTTCTTGGACGACTGCGTCGCTAAACTTCCTGCCAATCAGTCGCTTCGCGTCATACACGGTATTCTTAGGATTCATAGTCGATTGATTCTTCGCAGCGTCTCCCACAAGTTTCTCTTCATCCGAAAAAGAAACATACGAAGGGATAATGCGAGAACCAGTTTGCCCGTCAGGGATAATCTCGACTCTATCATTCATCCACACGGCAGCACAACTTGTCGTGGTTCCAATGTCAAAACCTGCCGCAATCTCATCTGTATTCACCATTTCTTGATATTTCTCTATGGTTATATATTCGCACAAAATCTTTATATATTTTTAGTATTGAATATAAAAAATAGATACATATACACAGGCTACGCGACGCTCGATTATTGCTCTACACTGCTACTACTTTTCCCATTTGTTTTCCGTCCATCCTTCAATCATCTCGTGTTTATAAATACCAATAAGTTCGCTACACACATACATAAGGAATTCTCGCAAATCAATATCTTCAATGTTGGTAGTATATGGAATCTCAATATCTACACAATAAGATTCGATAAACTCCAAGAAATGCTCTCTTTTCATACTCTTAATCAACTTGAATACCACCGTTTCGTTCGGCAACTCGGTTTTATTGTCTATAATTCGGTTTGTGATATTCAACCCCAAATCATAAATGTCTTCAAACTTATCAAGGTCTATTTTATTTTTTTTGATTCCTGATAGATAATCACGGAGGATACGCATTGAGTAATAGTAAATATCAAAATTGCCGTATATACAGTCGCCGTTGTAATGGAATGAAAACATTGACATGTCTTCGCATTGATTATTATATCAACATCGTCAATCATTTTTTATATGTTAAAATAGAACAAATTATATAAAATAATATATATAGTAAATATAAGATTAATAAATCAAATATGGATAATAGTTCAACTAATATGGATAATAGTTTTAAATACGATAAGGTTGTTATCAATCTAAACAATCACAATTGCCTAACAATTAATCCAAATGAAACCAGTTTTCACGTCAATTTAGTAGAACCCATCAAGAACATAGTTTATATTAAAATTCTAAAAGCATCCATTATAACGACAAATGCTATGAAAAATAGCCCATTATTATATATAAGATATGACCCCATCTATATCTCTATCAATGATTATGACAGGTCACAATCCTATTTAAACAATAATGGCGAGTTTGATGTCGTTAAATATTTTGATATGATACCATACTCAAACGACACGTTCTCTGATATATCAAATAGCCATGTATCCTTCGACTGGACGGATTCTTCTGTGTATATTCTAAATCCTCATGAGCCAAATCTAAAAAGACTAAATATCGTATTCAGGGACAAGTATTTTCGCCCCTTGGATACGTCCATATTAACCAATTTCAATCTCTCAATATGCTTATATTATATTAAAAACAGGGCATAAATCTATATAAAAAGATATTGACACTATTAAAAATAATAACAACAAAGCAACACTACAATGAAATTGAACGTCGTCAATAACTTTAAAGCGATTTATTATAATACGCTTACCAACTTCTACCTATACTTTAATACGTTCGTTCCATATTACGACGATGTGATTCTAACGCTATCGATAACCTCGTTTAAAAATATCATAAAGAGCAGTAAAATCAAGTTGAAAGAAAACAGATTGTTGCAACTAATCTATACACTGGACGACAAAGATAACATTGTAGTCGATGACGATGGCTTTGTATTTGTCGATTATTACATCAAAGACGCCGCCACGGAAGCGACAACGGACGCAACAGACACAGTTGATGACGCGGACGCCACTAACACTGTAATACACAATGAAGTCGTAGCGGATACTTGTGATACCGTAGCGGATACTTGTGATACCGTAGCGGACACTTGTGATACCGTAGCGGACACTTGCGATACCGTAGCAGATACCGTAGCAGATACTTGCGATACCGTAGCGGATACCGTAGCGGACACTTGCGATACCGTAGCAGATACCGTAGCAGATACTTGCGATACCGTAGCGGATACCGTAGCGGATACCGTAGCGGATACTTGCGACACTGAATGTTATAACAGTATTGAAAAAAAGAATAATTAGAATATCGATAGAAGCATTAGGTGATGTATTTCAAGGTTAGTTTCTTTCGCCATACATCTTTCACAAAATCGCCATAGTTAATTGTGCCGTAGCAATTGCTTTTCAATCTTTTTAGTATATCATTATTGATAGTATTTTTAATATAACTTTCAAACTCATTAATATAGTATAGTTTTTCCACCGATATTAGCGTATTGCTTGTGTAGATTGTGTAGTAGATATACGTGACATATAAGTAAAATAGTATCGTATCCAAACTTCCGAGCGTATAAGAGTTGCGCTTACTCTCTTGTATAGAGAGGCATTCATTTTTAACATTTATAATATTTATTAAATTAAATATTGTATTATCCTCATTGTTTATAAGTTTGATATCATAGTGAGTGTATAATATTTCATCCTTGTCAATGAAATTGTTGCTATCGATGCGATGGTTCGATAAATCGCAATCCCTAATAATCTTTATAATATCATTCTTGGTTTGTTCGTAGTCCGTCGATAATATCGTGATATATTTAGAAGCCTCGTTTATTCTTCCGCAACAATTGCCCTTAATTCCCTTATATAGTTTGAGAGCAAAACTGTCGATTATCGGGTTCTTGGCTTGTTTAATGTATTTCAAAACATTATTTACCAATCCCTTATATAGTGGCGGTATTTTAACACATTCGTATTGGACGGTGGAGATTGCCGTCGGATATACCTTATTTAAGAGTTGTTGCCGTTCATATAGTTTTTCCCATCGCCATCCCGATTGCTCGGGACGAGCCAGTTCCTTATATAGGTTTCTCTTGATGATTGGCAACGGTATTATGTTATATTTCTCTTTGTAATATTTCAAACTCTTATTCTCCTTCTTGCTATACTTTAAAATATTGTCATAGATGTTTGATTTCAAAATGCTGATATCGAAGATTTGCTTACCATATACAAATACACGATACGTCCCCTGATGTTTTGCCTTCTTGATTTTAATATAGGTATATCCCTTGCTTTTAATAATCTTCGAAAGTTCGATTGAGTCATTTATCGGGTCTTTTGACAAGCAATCGAAGTCGTTGATTGTATAATCTTTGTAAAATCGAAGATGCTTAGGTAAAATAGCGTTGATTACAAAACCACCATATATTATCAACTTCTTTTTTATAATGAACTTTGAGATTAATTTGATAACGTTATTATATTCGTTATATGCTGTCTTTAACATTTTCATCTCGATTTCTTGAATGATTTTGTCTATCTTATGTTCCGAGTTTGTGGTTATATTCATAGCCTCTTAATATTATAGAAGTTAAAAAAATTAAATGTAAATCTTTGTAAGTCTAAATCTATGCCTTCTTCGCCTTCGCTGCCTTCTTGGGCTTAGCCTTTTGATATTGAAGATTGTTGTTTAGGCTTTTGCGGTCAATATAAACCTTCTTGCCGTGCTTGTTTATTATAAACTTGCCATCCTTGGGTCCCGTATATACTTTGACATTTCCTGCTTGTTGCTGTTGTTGCTGGAACTGTTGTTGTTGATGCTGTTGTTGCTGTTGTTGTTGCTGTTGTTGCTGTTGTTGTTGTTGTTGTTGCTGTTGCTGTTGTTGGAGTTGTTGGAGTTGTTGGAGTTGTTGGAGTTGTTGGAGTTGTCTCGTCAATCCTCCTGCTTGTTGCTGTTGTTGTTGTTGTTGTTGCTGTTGCTGTTGTTGGAGTTGTTGGAGTTGTTGGAGTTGTTGGAGTTGTTGGAGTTGTCTCGTCAATCCTCCTGCTTGTTGCTGTTGCTGTTGTTGGAGTTGTTGGAGTTGTTGGAGTTGTTGGAGTTGTTGGAGTTGTTGTCTCGTCAATCCTCCTCCTTGTTGCTGTAATCGTTGAACTAACTGTGCGGTCATTGCTTGTAGTGAAGTCATATATCAAATATCCTATTATATACGAAGATATTTTTTTGTAAAAATGACAAATCGATATAGGAATCTTATTTCAATGCTTCTTACGAATCACATTTCAAATCTCAGTTTGGATATTTTAATCTATCTATCCACAAATCTCTATATAAATACGTTAAGCAACCTTATATTACACGGCAAACACACGTATAGTAATAGATATGCCTTCTTGAAAAACAACGTCCATTTCAACCATCTCTATGATTATTTGCGGTTTGATGTCTCCTTCTATCATATCGTATTCTTTCACAATACACTTCCCGATATAAAACGCACCTATAATCACAAGGAATTATATGCGATTACAAACATCATCTCGTATAACGTTGTATATAATGCGTTGCCAAAGGATGTCGCAGAATTATATTTGCTAACGATTTATACGAGAGCGAAGCACGACAATCTTAATTTTAACGTTGATAACGTATTGAAACGCAACTATAAAAATACGCGGTTAAAGTTGTGTTGTAAGATATTCAGGCTTATTTTTAACTATGAATGGGAACACTTGAATATCAATATCTATGATTTATTCTCCATCATCGACTGCGTCGTATATAAAAAGTATAATGAATTATACATCATTCTGTATTACCTGAAAATACATAAATCGCTAATGCCCTTGAAAACATTCTTTATGCTTTTACATTACAAGGATGATGTCGATGGCGTCTATGGGACGCAAACAGACGCAGATATATTCTGCTTCACCATCATCTATATCCTATATCATTATATCGAACATATACATCACTATATAAAGGATAGCGAGTTTTCACGATTGATACCTGCTATTATCGAGAAATGCGGAGAAATTAAACGTGGCATACGCGACAACAAGAGGTTGCCAAGTAATTTACAAATAATGTTTTTGAAAAAAATAAATAACGTTTATGATATATTCTAATTCGTATCTTCGTATTCGTAATATTCGAACTTGGGCATTATACTTCCTACCTGCGTGTTTTCTGCTGCTTCTCGTAAATCCGTACCTTGAAATAATGTAGATGAATTCAAAAATATCGGTTGAACGATTTGCTTCGTGCCGTAAGAACATACATTGGGTCGTGGTAATCCCTGTTCGCCCCTGTAATGATACTTATAATCTATCGGGTTATATATCCTCATCGGTTGCTCTGATACCTCGGTGTCTTCGTATTCCCCTGTGTCTTCGTATTGTGTATTGTCGGTGTCGCCGTATTGACTATTATAATTGTCCTTATATTCCTTATAGTCTTGGTCATACGTACCCCCTTGTTTAGTGGATGTTCCCGAAGCAGTCGAAGCAGTTCCTGATGTGCCAGAAGCAGTCGAAGCAGTCGAAGCAGACGAAGCAGACGTTCCTGACGTTCCTGATGTGCCAGAAGCAGACGTAGCAGTTCCTGACGTTCCTGATGTGCCAGAAGCAGTTCCTGACGTTCCTGATGTGCCAGAAGCAGTTCCTGACGTTCCTGATGTTCCCGAAGCAGTTCCTGACGTTCCTGATGTTCCCGAAGCAGTTCCTGACGTTCCTGATGTTCCCGAAGCAGTTCCTGATGTTCCTGACGAACCTGACGTTCCAGAAATAGTATTCGCAATATTCGCAACATCTCTTACCACATTTGTATTACTAATATTCGCACCGCTTGATACCGCGGATATACCACTTCCAAGGGTTGCGATATTGCCTATATTACCTATCGTTGCCGCGTTATTCGTAATAGTAGATACTGCTTCGCTATTTTTATTATTTATACTATTCATTATATTCTGATTAGCCAATTGCTGTTGCTGTTGAGTAGCCTGTTGTTGAGTAGCCATTTGCTGTTGAGGAGGTCGCTTTGAAAAAGGCATACTTGTTTTTTTATCATCATTCACCATAATATTAATGTTAAATACATTGTCGCTGTTTCGGACAATGTCAGAGATATGCTTACCTGTTCCCATATTGATATTCGAACTGTTTATATCGCTCTGGTTATTGTTATACAGGGCAATCGGGGTTTGAAGTGCCTTTCTCTTCAATATATCTTGTCTCTTTAATTCGTTTGCGATTAAACGAAGTTCCGATAATAGGAATGTCTCATTGAATACATCTAATATTTTTTTATCAGATACTATATATTCTGTTCGCACTCTATTTTCGAATGCCATATATTTATCGTGCATCAACATCGCTTTAAACAAGTAATCATTGAATTGAAAATGGATATAGCATTTGATTAAAACATCCAATACACGCGTATTTGTTAAGATGGTGTTGTGCTGGTCTTTGTAGTAGGTTTTTAATTTGTCTGCCAACTGCCCCTTCGATATGTTTGTGATTAACTCAGGTTTTATATCATTACTTTGCATGTTTGTGATGATTTTGTATTCCGTCGAGTTGTATATTCTTAATTTTAATAATTCCTCGTCAATGTCATTTTCGTAAAAGTCCTGTAAGTTCCTGTTTATCTCCTTGTCGGTCGGTTGCCTATCGAGCGTGTTCTTATACACGTTTATAATCGTATATTGATTCATATTGTTTTTTGAGATTGCGGCGGGGTCTTCTTTGTAATTCTTGATTGTATAGGGGAGAAACTCATCTCCGATAGGGTCGCTAATAGACGAGTATTTATCATAGACGCCATTCCTATAATTCTCCGTTTGTAAGTTTAGACTCTCTTCTTGCTTCATAGTCGTTAAGGGACTCTTCTTTTCATAAAAGTCGGTTCTTCTCGCTTCCAAGAGCCTTTCGTAGGTTGTTTTGATGTCGCCGTTAGTGTTAGCATTGGCGTTGCCGTTGGCATTCTCGAAGTCCTCGATACTATAAATGCCCTTGATGTAATCGCCTAAATAGACTACAAGAAGTATCACAATGGTTGTTAGAATCGATATTATTATATAATTTTTCATAACGTCTCTTTATAAGATATGGATAAAAATATGTGGGTAATAAATATCATATAAGATTTTATCGCATATTTATATTAAAAATGGATTTCAAATACGGGTATGGGAAGCCCTCGAAGAAGAGGAAGATTACTGGCAACGACGAAGAAGAGGCGGAGGAGACAGAGGTACAAGATAAGAACATCTACATCATCAATGATCACATCTATTTCTGTGCGGATATAACGCCGAAGTCTGCGTTTTCGCTTTGTAAATATTTGCGAAGTCTCGAAATCAAGTTGAAGATGGATGCGGTGTGTTCGTCGTCCTGTCATCCGCCCGAGATATATCTACATATCACGACGAATGGCGGATGTATCTGCTCGGCGTTTTCTATCATCGACTGCTTTAAAAGCCTCAGTATTCCTGTGAATACGGTTATCGACGCTAACGTATCCTCTGCGGGAACGATTATCAGTATTCACGGTGCGAAGCGATACATTTGTGGCAATTCGTATGTTCTCATTCACGAATTACGCTCAGGTTGCTGGGGTAAGTTAGCGTATATCGACGATACCTATAAGAATTGCCTTAAAATCCAAGAGCATATCAATAAGATTTACTTGGAGAAAACGAAATTGACAAAGAAGCAATTGAAGGAACTTCTCGTGAAAGATTTGGAACTAAATGCGGACGAGTGTATCCGTATGGGAATTGCGGACGAGATTTACATAACGAAACAATGACGCTACGGCGACGCCGCGACGGAACGGATGTTTAGGAGTTGCTTATAATTTAATTCTTTTTATATATTAGATTACTATAACCTGATGAGCAAAGTATTTTTTGATGATATCTATATTTATATGGCAATGATGACACTGCTATTGTCCTATTCGATTATCACTTCGCTTTATATATTACTAAATGACGATTACAATATCATACTTCGTATCTTTGTAATCTTTGTGATTGCGGTTGCCTTCTTTCTGGCGATGAAGAAAGAGACGTTCTTGCCATTCTTAGGCTTAACTGTTTTACCAAGCCCTTTGATTGTGAATGAAAAAATACCTGCGGGTGCTAACCTTTCTTACACGATTGATATGAACGGATATCCTGACGGAACGCTGGTGGTTTATTGGGCTGCGAATAAAACGGACACGATAGTCGAAGACCCCTTTGAAGCATATAAAAACTATAATAATGTGGGCGTATCGAAGGTGAAGAACGGCAAAGCCGAAGTCCGCATATTCTGCCCCGACCAATACAAGGTGAAAAAGGTATTCACGCAGTTGCTCGAACGTCATTTCCATTATCGCATTGTATTTAAGGAGACGGGCTTCCTAAGCCCTGTGATGACTGTGAAGGTGGATTGTTAGGGTTTAGAGATATAAAAAAATGATTGATTATTTTTATAATTATTACTTAATTATATTGTGATGTCAAATAAGGTATGTTATGATAAGGATTTATTACAAGAGGTGTGTGATAGAGACACGTGTATTATAGATTTTGATAAAATAGAAAAATATAATAGAGAAACAAGGATTGATTTTATATGTAATTGCGGGTGTGAGTATAGTAAGACATTTAGATTGTTATATGAAGGTGGTGGTGCTTTTTGTAAAATATGTACCAAAAATAAAAGATATGAAAAAGTTAAAAAAACCTGTATTGAAAGATACGGAGTAGATAATCCACAACAATCCCAAAAAGTTAAAGATAAATCCAAACAAACTTGTATTGAAAAATATGGTGTAGAATATGCTTTTCAATCCCAAGAAGCAAAGGATAAATCAAAACAAACTTGTTTAGACAAATATGGTGTAGAATATGCCTGTCAATCCCAAGATGCAAAGGATAAATCCAAACAAACCTGTATGGAAAGATATGGTGTAGAAAATCCACTTCAATCACAAGAAGTAAGAGAAAAATCTAAACAAACCTGTATTGAAAGATATGGCGTTCAACACAATTCACAATCAGTAGATATTAAGATTAAGAAGGAAATAACCTGTATGAAAAATTATGGTGTTAAAAATCCTTCACAATCACAAGAAATAAAAAATAAGAAAATAGAAACTTCTCTAAATAATAATGGCGTCGAATATCCTACACAATCGCAAGAAATAAGAGATAAATCTAAGCAAACCTGTATGTTAAATTATGGCGTCGAATATCCTACACAATCGCAAGAAATAAGAGATAAATCTAAGCAAACCTGTATGTTAAATTATGGTGTAGAACATCCTTCGCAAACGCAAGATTTTAAAGATAAATCTAAGCAAACCTGTTTGTATAAATATGGTGTAGAACATCCTTCGCAAACGCAAGATTTTAAAGATAAATCTAAGCAAACCTGTTTGTTAAATAATGGAACTGAATATCCGATGCAATCCCAAGAAGTAAGAAATAAATCTAAACAAACGTATTTGTTAAATTACGGAGTAGAACATATATCACAATCCAACGAGTTTAAAGATAAGTTTAAACAAACCTGTATAAAAAATTATGGTGTAGAAAACCCATCTAAATCGCAAGAAATAAAAAACAAGAAAATAGATACATCTATTCTACATTATGGGGTAGAATATCCGATGCAATTTGGTGAAGTTGCCGAATATCAATTACAAAAATCTTATAATCTCAAAGAATTTAATTTTCCTTGCGGTAATAGCATACAAGTTCAAGGATACGAGCCATTCTTACTTAAAAACCTTGTCGGAGAAGGATATACATACGAAGATATAATAGTAAAAAGGACAGAAGTCCCTGTAATATGGTATGAAAATAATAATAAAAAACGTAGATACTATTGTGATGTATATATACCAAAAATAAATACTATATATGAGGTTAAATCAATATATACAAATGATGTTGCGAAAGAAAAAATTAATTTGACTAAACAAGCCTGTATTGATGCTGGATATCTATTCGAACTATATGTATATGATAGTAAGGGTATAAGACAATAAGATTTATAAACTATATTACACTTTTAGGTATTAAATTATTTTTTTCACATATAATATAAATTATATACATAAATCACATACATTGCTATACATCTCCCTAAAACGGCACTGTCATCGTCTGGCGACGCAGAGTATTGAGACTTGCCCCTTTTAGATGTTGCGAACAATTGATGTTGCTTATTTCAGAACCCTCCGCAATCCTAAGGCGAATCGGCAACACAAATCTCTCTGTTCCTTCGACATAATCAAACGTCGATTTTACAGAAGCAGATGATGCTTCATTTCCATATCCAAACCTCGCACCGCTACTACCGCCGATACATCTTGTCGCACCGCCGCTACCGCCACGCGATGTTCCCTGATAAACGGGTTCGGGTTTAAGTTTCCGAAATACCATAAACGTCAAATAAATCAATCCTGTATTCTGTGAAGTTTCTTCCATCCCAAGTTCCAATTCTTTTTCTGTCGGCTTGTATCCTTCGTCCAATGCCTTCTTTGCCATCCATTGATAATTGGCGTTCGGGTTTTGGTCAAAGTTATAACTCGAACCATTATTCGCCTGAATAGTCCACATCGTGCCGTCTCTTTCAATATTGTTCGGAATCGTCGAATAATCATAGTAATATTCGGGTGCTGCGTTGTCGAGAGCGAAACCAATCCCATACTCGTATTTCGAGTTTTCACTTTGAATACTAATGTCTCCAATCTTAATGTCTCCAATCTTAATCACAAGAGGATTTTCATTGGCGACAACGCGATACCCCTTCGAGTAATCATCGCCCGTCCCCGACTCAAATACCTCCACGTCGTAATTCTTGGTAAAGTTCTTCCTCTCCTTTTCGATTTTATAGACTTCTCCGTCTTTTCCTTCGCCAAACGAAATAGCAAACTTCACATTGTGATTGGCGGTATCGTAGCAGACAGGAATGCTGGAAACGGTGTTGGTGAGCATCTTTGGTTGATTGGTTGATTGTTGGGTAGTTCGATAGTTGTTCGTTAATTACCTAAAATGATATAAGGGTATCAATTTTTGTAAAAATAAATCAATAAATGCGATATAGCATTCGCATCATACAATGACATATTTATAATATTTCAATAATATCTCCTTGTATTCGTGTGCGATATCTTTGTCGATATATTCCTTTTCTAATATATCGAGTAATTCCATACGGCAATATTTGTGGTGTATGGAGATATACTTTGTATAGTATAAAATTAAACTTTCCTTTATATTTAGAAACACCACCGTATCTGCTTTGAGATAATTGAAGATGTTTTTAATCATATTATCATACGCGATATTAAATATATTATCCTCAAATATATTATTGCCGTGATTGCGATTATCGACAAAGTCTAACCTCCGCCGAACCTTGTAGCGAGGAAAATCGCTATATTTATTTACTATCAAGTTATAGATTTGTAATTCATAGAACGTCTGCTTTTGCTTCTGTAATACCTTTATGATATTCGAGTGCCAACTCTTACATACCAAAACATTTATTGCCGTAGGCAAGATGTGAATGTTCGTAAAATACAAATCAGACGGCAAACCGTCGGACGGCAAACCGTATGTCTCGGTCGTCATCTTTTGTTGCCTTTGTATTTCCTTATATATATATCAATTATTATCAATTATTATTTATATAATATGCGTTATATACTTATGATATAATTCATTCGAATACTCGTGTTTCGGTGCGATAACCATTTTCGTCGTATAATAACTGATGAAGGACGCCCATAGACTGAAATAGGAGTCTGTGATAATATTATGTTGAAACATAGACATCGTGATAAACTCGATTGTCGGGTCGCTCACGTCCTTCACATAATATATGTTGTAGCCACAACCATCGACACCGATACCACCGTTGTCGTCGCTATTTAAGCAATCCCTGAGATTATTGATACACCACGCAATATCGTCCGAGAATACCACAATCTTCTTTTTATTCGCGAGTCGCAATGCCTCCTTGTAATAACGCATTAGGAGCGGACGCGACGCACCAGTTTTCCTTCGAATATGGAGCGATATCATCTCATCGTCCTTTGTATCCTTTCCAAAATAATCTAAAATATCTCTGTATTTATAGTAAGCAGGATACATAATGTCCTCATTGCTATACACGATATTCACCATCTTGTCGCGAAGCGAATCGTCAATGTAGTTGAACGTTTGATACTTTCCTTTAAGTAGCACGTGTTCCTTCGATTTATAAGGAGGTTCGCGATATGTGTGGGCGACGGCTTCGACGGCTTCTGCGTCTTCGGCTGCTTCTGCTGCTTCGGCTGCTTCGGCTGCTTCGGCTGCTTCGGCTGCTTCTGCGTCTTCTGCGTCTTCGGCTTCGTGATACTTCGCAAAAGGTATCGCATTATATTCGTCGTCCGCAATAACACGAAATAATCCTTTAAACATTGTATTCCAATACGGGTTGTCGTTTTTGAATACAAGCCTTCTTTTTATTCTTTGTGTTTTAGACAAACGTAAAAAATAAATCACATAGGCAAGTTGGAACAATTGGTTTTCCAAACTACCTGCTATCTCTACGGATGTATATAAATGCGGGGTCATACTATATTTATATTTATTATTAGATGATATTTCCTTATTTACTTATTATTTAAGATTTTCCAAGTTGCCAACGCAAGAGCACCACCTACGATTTGAGCGACTATATACGCGAACATCTTCACCGCGTCAATTGTTCCTTTAAGATACATCACAATCGTTAGCGTCGAGTTGAAAAAGCCTCCCGATACTTTTCCAAATATATAGATTGCCGCCAATAAACCGACAACGACTGGTAAAGGGTCGCTCGATTGCAAGATACACATAAAGAAAATATATGTGCCGATACACTCAGCGAATAATTGCTCAATCTCTAACTTATCTGCCATCCCTATCTTATCTATTATATTCCTAATACTATAATATAAAAAAAAAATAAATATAACTTTAACTTTGTTAAAAAAGGATGCCATCGACATTATTGTTGAAACTCTGAAATACAAAGCGGTTGAGGCTTTTCATATTTATTCGGGTTTTATTGGATATTTTATAGATAACCTCAGCATCCTTGTCGTAATAATACAAATCCGATAAATCAGAAGGCAATGTGAATATCACGTTCTTTACATCTTTCGCAAAATACACGGCTTTCACCTTGTCTATATTGAGATATACCGACGTTATATTTATTTGGTCGCATTCCGTATATCTGATTACAGTTGTGATACTCGTATTCATAATTTTCTGGATGCTTAGCGTCTTTAAATATCCGTCCGTTTCCGTTCCCTTTGCCTTTGCGAATAGCGATACCTGCGAAGCGGGACGCAAGGCAAACATCGGCAATCTCGACGCAACAAAAGAGGATGTCGTCGCGATACATAGTATAAAAAGATATACGATGATTTTCTTATTCATTTTCATATATATAATAGATATTATTATATCATTATATCATATATCATATTCATTCTTCATCATATTCATAATTCATACCATCAATATCGGATGCTCTTCAAATACCATATATTGATATATTTTTAGTATAATATCTTCATTCAGATTGTAATGGTCTTTCACAATCTGTAAGAGAGAATACTTATTCTTTTCATCGTTTATAATCTCTTCATTCTGGTATAGTTCGCGTTCGATTAGATTTGTCTCGTAATTGATTAGCCAGTCGCATATTTTATACGGGTCGTCATTCATATTAAAGCGATTCATAAAGGCTTTCACGTTATCCTCGGTATCGCATTGTGTTAAATCGATAGCATAAGGGTTCTCTTTGAAATAGCAATAATCGCCGAAAGACATATACTGCGACTTCCAGCAGATATTCGTTAAGATATACCACTTCCTCATTTCCTTATATAGTCCCTTGTATCCGTGGTCGCAATAATAGATGTTCGATTGAATTGGCGTCAGTTGTAATGATATGATATAATATACGTGGAGTTTTCGGAGACTGTCGAGACTATTGAGACGGTCGAACGGTATGACAATCGAACCGAACTGTGTCTCTACATATATATTATGATTATCATTCACAAAAAATACAAATGTCGAATGGTTGCCATTATATTTATAATACGTTGTTATCACTCTTGCTTCGCGGACTTCGCTCATCTCACAAATGTTTATGTAATTTCTGTGATACTTTGTCAAACTGTATGTCATTTATAATAATATCATTTTTTATTTCGCGGCGGTAGCAGTAGCAGTCGTAGCGGCGGTAGCAGTCGTAGCGGCGGTAGCGACGGTAGGTGAAACAACCGCGGTTGTCGTTGTGGTAGTTGGAAGGGTAGCAACAGAGACTGCGGGTATCGTGGGAGTTATTGGTGCGGTGCTAATAGGGGCATTGCTTAGCGACGGATTAACAGCGAAAGCGACGAGCATTATTGTAGTCGTAAGCACAGATATTAAAGTTAGCGAGGTGATAACCCAACTCCATATTTGGCAATCTCCAGACGTCAAACAATTGATGTTATACATCCATAAGATGACAAAGGGGACAGTAATCAGCGTATAAAGTAAATAGGATACGAAACCCCACACGCCAAATAATAAAGAGTAGCATATTAGATTGATGAAACTCGATATGACTATCAAAACTAAATATGTGGTTGCCTGTGTAGAATAATCAAACATATCTATATCTATATTATAAAAATATAAATATAAATAAAATATCTGGATAAATATGCTCTAAAACCTTGGTATCGATATAAAAATTGATATAGATGCCTTTATTTTCATTATCAGAGGCAACCACAAAAGCAAAGCGAAAGCACAAAGCGAACAAGCGAAAGCACAAAGCGAACAAGCGAAAGCACAAAGCGAAAGCAAAGCGAAAGCACAAAGCGAAAGCACAAAGCAAAGCGAACAAGCGAAAGCACAAAGCGAAAGCACAAAGCGAAAGCAAAGCCAAAGCAAAGCGAAAGCAAAGCGAAAGCAAATGTCAAACCCAAGGGGATTTATGGAACCCATTTACGAACAAAATGAGGACGCAGGATATGATTTTAGCGATGAAGCGTTCGCAGCAGATAATGCTTACTATGCTAAATATGGTGGGAATGCGTGTTTGGTTTGTGCGGGTGGCAGTTATATCAACCCCGCATACATTAAACCAACGGACGTTAAAACTGTGAAACCAGTTAATTACTACGAGGAGGATGTAGATTACTACGAGGAGGATGACGATTACTACGAGGAAGAAAACTACGAAGACGACACTAACGATTACTAAAAAACCACAAAACAATTGTATGTTCTATGTGTTTATCTGTCTATCTATTTTTATATTTCATAATATATAAACAATATATTATTTACATTACATAAACATATTATGGAACGCCGCGTTAGCCGTGTTAGCGTCATCATACCGTCGTTCAATCGTTTTAATTTTTTGATGAATGCCATAGAGTCGATAAAATCGCAAACATATAAGGATATCGAAATCATCGTCGTGAATGACTGCTCGTCCGAAAAAGAATACTATACGTTTGATTGGGAAAAGAACAACATTAAAATATTTCATCAGGAAAAGAACACACGGGAATTATTTGGGTTCGTTTGCGTAGGACATGTTCGTAATATCGGGACTTCTATGGCAACTGGAAAATACATTGCGTTTTGCGATGATGACGACATTTGGTTTTCGAATAAACTCGAACAGCAACTGGAGGCTATGAAACGCACAGGATGTAAAATGTCATCGACGGAAGGTTTGTTTGGACACGGGGCGTTTGATGCGTTTCAATCCTATCCAAAGTATAACGCAGAAGCACATCTTGATATCTTAAATAATATTTATAAAAATAAAAACTCTACCTACTTAGACAATGGCTTTCCTGAGATATGGACGAAGGACTTCATCCAGATACATAATTGTATTCTATGTAGTTCGGTGGTAATCGAACGAGAAATACTGGATACGATACAATATATGAGGTGCGTTAGCATTTGTAGCCTTATGCCAGAAGATTACGATTGTTGGCTCAGAGCATTAGAGCATACCGATTGCGTATATGTGAAAGACGCGTGTATTTATTATGATGGCGGACACGGATACGGACTAAATCGCTAACCTCAATATCCTTTAAGTAGGAAGTAGTATGTGAAGATTGCTTGGAGAAACGCGAATATCACCATAATCACGATTATTTTTATAATGTCATAATATTCGGGTATCTCGATGCTCCCTATATTCGAACTGTCTTTTTCTTTAATATTTCTTCCAATACTGAAATGAATGATATTTTCAAACATATTGAGGACTAAGAAAACGCCCATTGATATAATGATGAGGTGCGACGGGACGTAGGACGGGACGCGATTCTTCATATTCTACTATATTATATATATAAAACATAAAACCCAAGTGTATATAATATCTCAATATATATTATGAATAATATTATTAAAGTATTTTTACTTTTAGTCGTAGATGTATTGGGATGCTACGCATACAACTTTCCTTCCAACTTTAACTTGAAGGGCGGTAGCGGCGGTAGCAGCGGCGGTTCTTGTGTTTTAAACTATCATAATGTGTATAGTTCCTTTTACAAATGGTCGAATGAAAATAAAGAAAGTCATCCAAAGATAATCGAGGATACCTTGTGGTTGAGTAAAAATCGCTTTGTAAATCCGAGCATCATCGTTGGTGTATATAACGACGCCTTTAATCTCAATTACATTTGTCTTCTTCGAAGGCTTTCGCCGACAGATTATAAACTTCTAAATATATTTGCGAACCCCGCGAATAACTTTGACGACGACTTGCAACTCTTAAAGAACTTGTTCGAGTTCGCGATATATAACGATATTCTACTGAATACCGACAAACTTACCGAGATTGATAAGAGCCGTTATTTATTAACTTATTTGTTTTATTATTCTCAAATAAATAGCAAAATAGCAAGATATTATGAGAGGGGCAACGCCCTTCGATAATGAATATATGTATTGAGTATGAATACGTGGGACATCAAGTAATACTTGTTCATACCGTATTGTAATCGAAATACGATATACAGGATAGGTAGATATACCTTGGCGACTTCTAAGTTATTTTTATGAATTGTATTGGTAATAATAAAGAACGGCGACAGCAATGATACGCCGTAGAATATATGCCACGTAATATTCGAAATAATCGATTTCCTTACAAGCGTCATCAAGAAGGTTGATAATTGTATAGGGAACATCACTAAGAATGCCGATTCGACTGCCCCAGAACCGTAAGGTTCGTTATCCGTCAAGATAAGGGCGTTGATTGCTAATATCTGGCAAATCGCATAGTATTGTTTCATAACCGCTTTTGTCCTTTCCGAAATGTTCTCCCAGTTTATATCTCGCGTCGTCGTCTTGTCATTCGTATTGTATTTCGCGGTGATGTAATCCGCCAACAGATGATGTGCTATCACCAAAGCGAACTTACCGAATTGATAGAGATAATACGCGTAAGCAGAATACGTAGTGTAAGCAGAATACGTAGTGTAAGCGGCGGTAGCGGCGGTAGCGGCATTCATTCGACTACAAAGGATACTGTATAACATTATAGTCGCGGAGCGTGAAGTGAATACCATATTGTGTAATTGCAACTCCTTCCAGATGATGATTTTAGAGTTCAATCTTGTTTGCGGGACGTGAAAGATAAAGGAGGATAGCGATAATGTCAAGTGGGCGACAGGGATGAGTAGCGAAATTGGTGAATCAGCATAGATATACATCGAGCCAAATGCGACCAGCCAATAAATACGTAAGAAGAAGTTAAATAGACACCCGAACCCCAACACTTTGTGAAGATGAAACCTATCGTGATTTGTAAATAGCGGTTGTTGCATGATGTAGTTATTTATATCTATTTATGTATTATTTAAGTAATGTTAGGGTATAAAAATAATAACAATTTATATATATAGAGTTTATGTAAATGGGTTGGACTGTTTCTACATTTGATAATAAATATCAAATAAAATATGGAAGCAACACCAGTTATTTAATCACAGACGACGATGTCAGTTATCTAACCATCACGGATACAAAGCATATCGGTATCAACAATGAAAACCCGAGTTCCGAGTATTTACTGGATATCAATGGGGAGACGCACGTAAATAGCAACGTATATATCACTGGCAACCTCTATATTAGCAATAGCGAGTTTATTAACAGCAACCTCTATATCACGAAAGACGTGAATGTAGGTTCTGTTTTATATACTTCAAATATTATTGGTATCGGGGTAAATAACAGTAATAACATAAAAATAAACTACACACCGCCTATGTTTGTCAATAATAGCACTCAGATATATGGCAACACGTCCTTCATTGGCAAGGTGAATATAGATAACGCAACCTCAAACACATTCCATTTATTGGATATTAACGGTTCTATGAGGGCATCCCGAATATATGGCGAAGGTTGTAATGTGTTTAATCTAAATGCGAATAATGTTTCACACGGCATTCTCGAAACGTACCACGGTGGCACAGGGCTAAGCCAAATATTCCAAGGTGCGTTGTTATATGGCGGTGCGAATAACAGTGTGATACAAACGCCCGACAGGTTGCGATACGACAGCACGACGCTTTATGCTCCCGCATTTTCAGGTTCAATCGATGCGGATGATATCAAATCAGGTTTTGTCAGGGTATCCCGTGGAGGCACAGGGCTAACATCAGTGCCGTCAGGGCGTATCCCTTTCGGCAACCCGAACCCCATCGCAACCCTTTTAACGACGCCAGACTTTGTATTTAACGAGGGAAACAGAACCTTGGAAGTGAATACGTTGAAGTTGGGGAACTCAAATATCTATTTGACGGACGCAAATGGCGTTTTCAGGAACTTTAATTATAATGATTTAGGTATCTATAATGCCACTTCGAATAGCGTGGGGCTTGTGATGCCATCGGACAAGGACTTTAACACGTCGAATGGGTTATTGACGATACGCAAAGAGGAGAACGCGATATGGTTAGTGAATGAGGATACGGGTGGTAGCAATATCTATTTCCCGAATGATATTCGCTTAGATGCCGATATACTATGTTCGATTGGTGTTAATACGCGATACCCACAATATTCCTTGGATGTCAAAGGGGACATCAATGCGAATGGTAATTTTAGGATTGACGGCGTGGATATTAAAAAAGTCGTCGTGGATTTTGCGATTTCGAATTTGCTGATTGACAATTTGACGGGCGTTCAAGTCGCAGGATTAAAACGTTATGTGCCTACGACAAATGCGGAGCGGGATATTAGTAATCGCGAAGGAATATGGAGAATCAATAATACGAGCAATAATAATAATGAAAGCACGACGGTTGAATTGACGAACTTAGTAACTACGAATACCGTGTATTTAAGTCGTATGTTCTTGAATAACACGGATGACCGAAACGCAATCCCTATACTGGATAATGAAAAGTATATCTTTAAAATACAAGATAGAAATACGAATCTATTAAAGTTCAGTAAGACTGGAAATATGCTTATCGGCACCAACACTGATACCAACGATTTCGACATACCTCCGACGCAACGCTTGGAAATTATCGGGAACATCCACGCAACAGGGTATATCCGCTCCTATTATTCAGACGACCGTCTCAAAACCTTCACGTCCAACATTACGGGTGCTTTGAATATCATTGATAACCTAACGGGCTTTCATTATGTTCCCAACGAAAAAGCCATCGAATTGGGCTTCGCCTATGACAATGAAATCGGGTTGTCCGCCCAAGACGTCCAAAAGGTAGTTCCCGAGATTGTCAAGATAGCCCCCTTCGATTCGATGAAAGACCCACGCGGAAATATAATATCCAAGAGTGGCGAAGAGTATCTAACAATCTGCTACGAACGACTGGGTGCCGTCTTTGTAGAAGCAATAAAGGAACTGCGACAAGAAAACAAAAAACTGAAAGACGAAATCGTCCTCATCAAAAGAGATTTAGAAAATTGTAAAAGAATCATCTATATCCAATAAAGAAAAACAAAGACACGGACGCTGTTAGCAGGGATTGAACCTGCGACCCTTCGATTAACAGTCGAATGCTCTAACCAACTGAGCCATAACAGCATAATATAATAATTCCTCTTATCCTTATATAATGAAAAATTGACTGGTGTCCGCCCAGTAAAGAGCAATAACAATAACAGGAATGCTACTGAGGAATGTCGTCGTAAATTATTTACATAATATAAGGAGTCTTCCGGTCATACAATATCAAAATGACAATCTCTCGTATAGGGACATTAACGTATTCAACGTATGTGCTAAGAACAAGAATGATATGAATAATAAGAAGCGTGAAAATATTATTGGTAGCATTATCGCGAACGCCGCGAACGCGAACGCCGCGAACCCGATGAATGAATATTATCGGTTTTCGAGAAGATGGAACACGATTAAGGATGCCGTCTTTCATTACTTAAAGAACGAATTGAATATCCAGCATCATACCAATATACATTTGATACACAGGGGCGGTAGGAAATACAATTATGATTTTGAAATTAGCGACACGACAGGCGACGCACCGGGCGGAACGCCGAATACATATTTTATCGAACTTAAATTCAATGTCGATGATGTGAATAAAGCACCGCAATTTGTATCTCCGTATAACCCGAGTAAATATATGACGTCTTCGTATGAGGAGTATTTTTATGATAATTATTTGCCGTCTCTGGCGTCTTCTCGCGATGGCTTGGTAATCCCTGATAAACAGACGTATATTCAAGAAGTCAATAGCACCTCCCCGAGTAGTATGAAAATGTATCAGGAGGCGTATTATAATGGTTGTAAGAAAAGTAGCAAATACACGGGGGAACGTATAGATGTCGAGTTCTATACCCTCGCAAATAAACTATCCGCCGAAAGCATTCTTGCGTTCATTGCGAGAACTGAACTGAATATCGATGTATTGAATGAATATTTGAGCAGTTCGCAGAAAAACAAGATATATATGCTCTATAAAAATGGCAAGTTCCATAAGCAAATAGTCGAAGATAGCAAATATAAAATAAAAAGTTATACTAAATATAAAAATACGTTTATTGCGAAAACACAAGAAGGAAAAGATATAAAAATATTACTTCGATGGAAGAACGGCAACGGCATCGCGTTCCCCGCATTCCAAATATCGTAGCCCCTCGTATTACTTCGTATTACTTCGTATTACTTCGTATTACTTCGTATTACTTCGTATTACTTCGTATTACTTCGTATTACTTCGTATTACTTCGTATTACTTCGTATTACTTCGCTTTACTCGTAGCCGTAAATAGGAAGTATATATGATAGTTCTGTCGTGTTGATTGCGTTGTTTCCAAAGTATAGTTTAATGAACTCGGTGGTTCGCTCGTCCCCAAACGACGCGTATAGTCGCTTATATTTATCGATTAAGAAGTTGTCGCTGCCATCTCCTCCATATCGAATACATATTAGATGGTTCTCAATCAAATATTCCCTTATATAGTCAGGGGCGTCGCAGTTAATAAGCGAATACTCAAAGTTATAATTGCCAACGCCATAGCCTCGATTGACAACGAATAGAGGTTCGTCAAACCCGCTTTTATCGATATAGTTCTTCTTGTCGGTATTGGTATATTCTTTTATACTCAATGTATTATTTTTAATATCGGACGAATAGATTAAGCGGGTTTTTTGCGTATCGTCCGTAAGTAATGCTTTATGTTGATTCCACACGATATTTCCAACCGATACTTTGAAGCCTAAGGCGTGTAAGGTTGTTGCGTGAATATACAACTCGTTTAACCGCGTTATCACTTTGCGTGTCGAGAATATAGTATATTTATAAGTTAAATTATCGACGATTCCTATGGTATCGACGATATAGTCTTTATTATTATTGGCGATGCCGATGGCATCTTTTTCTTTCTTTTTCTGTATGATAAAGATGATTGTCTGCTGTTCGGTATCGATGTAGTCGTCGTCGCATTCTTGAATGCTCAGGATAGTATAGTTATCATAGATGTATTTTCTCGTTTTGTTGTAATACAAACAATTTAAAAAACTCTTCGGTAATATGAAACAGAGGATGCCGTCATCCGCCAAGAGCGTTATCGATTTAATAATAAATAGCAGAAATATATTCGGGCGTCCGTCAAAGTAAGCATAGTATCGCTTATCAACATCCGCCTTGGGAAGAACGTAATATGGCGGGTTGCCGATGATTAAGTCGAACTTCTCGTGAAACGCAGTTTTTAAAAAGTCGCCCTCAATGATTCTGATGATTCCGACATCCGTAGCATCGCGATTCGCATAGTTATTCTTGATATTCTCAAACACCGTCTTATTATATTCGACGCCTGTAATCGACGCACTTGGATAACACACCCTCGCTTTTTCTATAAACTCGCACGAACCACAAGAAGGTTCGAGAATATTATGAGCCTTCCAAGACTCCCCCCTGTGTCTCGAAATTAGATTGAGACACTCGACAATCGTCTTTGGTGGCGTAAAATAGATACCGTCGTTGTGTTTTTCTATCTTCGTCAATTGTTTTGTAATCGTTTCGGACATGTTGCTAAAACCGAGCATAATACTATACATACAGAAATAATAATAAAAAAGCAATATCAATTTTTATATCGACAACTTATTCTTAAAGTTGTCATTGATGAGATTAAAGACATCCGCAAGATAGTTCTCGAACTCGTCTTTCATCGGAATACAGAGGTTGATTGTCGTATCTATCTTGACATTCACAAACATCGTATTCGGGACATCCGTGATTTCCATATAATTTATGATTTTAATCAGTTCGAGACCATTCACAATCGCCCTATACCCCGATTTGAGATTCTTGATGATGAACCGACTCTTAATCTTCTTATAGCCGTCCTTATCGACCTTTATCTTGTGCTTCACGCAGATACGCAGGAACTTGTCGTTCTCTACCGTATAAGGCTTGAAATATTCGGGTATCGAATCCACGTAGATATAGACGTCCTCTTTCTTCTGCTTCACACCCGCCTTCACGAACCAGTCGCTCATCTTCCATTCGACAATACGATATACGTTGCTAAACATATTTTCATCTTCCTTTCCTCCAAATACCTTTTCCATAATGCTATGAGCGTTCTCGTTGTCCTTCCTATCCACCATAAAGGTATTGCTTAGATTTTTCATTTCTTTTCCTTAAATAATAAAAGACGCTTAGTATTTATATGATTATACAATGGCTGCTATGTTTTTAAGATAGATATCTTTTAAAGATTTATAGTCGCTACTTGATATTATATTTTCTTCGATTAGCCATTTTTTCGAAAAGATATTATACTTGTGGTTTTCATTGAATAATATTTTAACACATAGATAGATGAAGCAGACGATAATTAGACTGTTGCCGATATTTTTCGTCGCCATAAGAATAATTGCGAATAATATAAGTCCTTGAATGACGACGTTATTTATTATCTTCTGCTGTGCGGGTGTCAGTTCGATGCGAAGATATCTCCCGCCAATCTGAACGAGGATTAAGAAAATCATCGACAGGGGTTCGATTGTGGCAACTCCATTTATTCCGGGTATGACTGAAAAAGACATAGGACATAATCTATTTGATGGTAAGATTTTTAATAGTTCGCAACCTTTCTAATATAATATCATTAATATCCTTGTATGACGTAGTTGTTAGCGACTTTGTGTTCGTCGCCGTAGCAGCCGTCGCAGACGTCGCAGTCGATGCTCCCGATGCTCCCGATGCTCCCGATGCTCCCGCTCCATAGAAGGCTTCGCTCATATCATAGATGTTGTCTTTGAGGAAGTCGCCGTCTGTAAAGATGATGATGTCGAGTATCAAAGCGATTAAGGTTAAGAACAGTAGCATACCGATTGTTGTATCCCACATCAATACATAGTAATTTAGTATAAATAATAATAAGAATATCCAAGGGTTATCGATAATATCGAGTATATTATCAGGATATATCGCGGCTGGACGCATACCCAGAATGATTAGATAAGAAACGAAGACGCCTGACAAGATGCCTTTTAACACATCCTCGATATTTATGTTATTCTCCATATTCCTTTACAATTATATTATATAAATATTTTTCTTTTTCTTTTCATTTTGTATAATAGAAGTATAAATAATTAAATTATGAATTATTCAACATTACAAGAGGCATATAACGTAGATACTTTTGAAAAAAAACCCAGACCATCACAGAAACAGAAAGGTAGCAACGCTGCGAATGCGACGAACACCGCGAACGCTGGTTCTCATAACACCAGTTCAGCGAACACCAGTTCTCAGAACACAAGCCCTTCTTTTATTGAGTCGAGCAAGTTAGCAATGAGTTCGAGTTCCTGTTCGCCCTTACAAGCCCCCGCATACAATATACCTATATCGAATGACTGTAAAAAAGAACACGCCGATGCGATGAATGTATATCTTGAAGGCAATGACAAGCCCCCGCAATCCACTTCGACGTCCGCGATGACAGGGATGTTGAATCTTAAAGGCGGCAACAGCGGCGATAACGTGATGCCTTACTATGACGAAGACTTAGAGCAATACTTCAATATTAGCGATTTGAACGACGAGGTGAAATACAACTCCCACTCGTCTAACTCGTCTAACTCGTCTAACTCGTCTAACTCGAATACCAGCACCAGTCCGTATATGCCAAACTCAAACAAACAATCCTATACAAACAATGATACGGCAGGATATACGAACAATAATGCGATAGTCAAACAAGGGAATAATCTATTAAATAACACGAGTTATAATTTAACTCCCGAAGAAAAGAAGAGTGCCGAAGAGGCTATCGCATATTTAAAAAGTATAGAGGAGAAGATTAATAAAAATGCGGTTGTCGCGACAGCCGACCCCGTAGTATCCAATGTGAATACGGGACCTGGTGGATTTAAAACGCCTACGCCACCACCGCCCGTAGCGACGCCAGTTCCCGTTCCCGTAGCACCCGCAACGCCCCCACAAGAGAAATCAGGTTTATCTGATAATTATATATACAATGCGATTTTTAATATATCGATATTACTTATCATTGGTATCGCAATTATATTGCTATGCGACCAAATGGTCGAGTTGGCGATACAGATAGGGATGAAACGTGCCGTGTATATATTAGAGCCATACATTAAAGCACCATAAATTATTTTTTAATTTGAATTATTATAATAGAAGATATGGATATTATAGTGAAACCGAAGGAATGGGTTTTACCAAATCGCATAGGATATAATAAAAAGATATATAATACCTTTAATCCTTCGAATTATGCTGCCACTGCGACGCCGACGAAAACCGTCAAACCTGCTTGTAAATGCACAGACGACACGTGCGATTTAGAGGATAGTTATGTGAAACTTTTGAGACAACAGAAAATCGTGAAAGATTATATGCAGTATGACAGTCCGTATCGAGGAATCCTATTATATCACGAGTTAGGCTCAGGTAAATCCATCGCATCCATCGCCGCAGCCGAGGGATACGTAAATCTTAAAAAAATAGTAATTATGACCCCTGCGTCCTTGTCGCAAAACTACGAGAACGAACTCCTGATTGCTTCGAAAATTGGACGCGACCTCAAAAAAACTTGGACGCAAATAAAGGTGAATAAGAAGTCCGCCGAGATGATGAAAGAATTGAGTGATAAATACGCCATCGCCGAGAAGTTTGTGAAAAAGAATGGGTTGGCGTGGGTCCCCCTCTACAAGGGCGATATCGACGGTGCCGATATTATAATCGAAAAAATCAAGTATAACTCTGATACGCGGTATCGTGCGGAACTCGACGTATCCATCAATCATATACTTCGAAACCGATATACGTTTATCAATTACAATGGGCTTACTGAGAAGATGATAAAGGAACTTGGAGCGAAGCCCTTCGACAACGCCTTTATAATCATTGACGAAATACATAATTTCATCAGTCGAATTGTGAATGGTTCGCGATTGGCGAAATCGATTTACGCCCATATGATGAACGCGAAAGGCACGAAATTGATATTGCTATCGGGGACGCCTATCATAAATCAACCGCACGAAATCGCTACGCTCATAAATCTTGTGCGAGGACCAATTAAAGAGTTCAACGTCGATTTGTTAAAGAAGTCGAACGCACCCGACTTAAAGGCGATTGTCGAACATTTACAGGCGAACAATTTGTATCGTTATGTGGATTCAATCGATTACACCGAAGCGACAATGACTTTCACATTGATACCTGATAATTTCAAGCGTATCGATGATAACGGCATAACGATAACAAAAGACACGTGGGCGTTTAGTCAAGAAGACGTAATCAAAAGGATTGTCGAAAGTTTGAACAAAGCGAATATTGTTAAATTATCTATAAAAAATAAAGTGATTATCAACGAGGCACTGCCAACCGACAAGGTTATCTTTAATAAGTTGTTTATCGATGACAGTAGCGGGAGCGGCGGACGCGGAGACGACAAGGTTATCGCCATCAAGAATGAGGATTTATTTAAACGACGAATCTTAGGCACTATCAGTTATTACAAGACGACCGGTTCAGATTTATTTCCAAGGATGCTTCCTACCATATCCCACAACATCTTTATGTCCGACCATCAAATCAAGAAATATCTCGAAGTCCGTTTAATCGAAATCCGTATGGACGACCGTAAGAAGTTGTTTAAGGGCAAGGGCGGTGGCGATGACATCGGTTCGGTATATCGGGCGTTTAGTAGGATGGTGTGTAATTTCGCGTTTCCCGACGATATTGCTCGTGTATTCCCGAATGACGTTCGGGTGCTTATGAAAAAGGAATTGAAAGAGATGGCGAACGTCGATAGCGACAATGCCGATATTGAAGATGCGGACGCTGCGAAACAACTGAACAAGGATGTTGTAGCGGCATATAGCGAACAATTAGACGCAGCGATGAATAAATTGGTGAAACAGGATTACTTGACGATTGATAAGTTGCGTGATGTGTATAGCCCGAAGTTCGCACAGATGTATGAGGATATTAGGGCATCGCCCGGAAGCGTCTTGGTATATTCGCAGTTCCGTATGATTGAAGGACTCGGTATATTCAAGGAGGTTCTTAATCGCCAAGGGTTCGCTGAGATAAATATAGTGAATAACGAGGAGTTCGGGTATATGATTGACGATATGGATATATTCGACGAACAATACGATAATAAGCGATACGTCATCTTTAACTCCGACAGGACGAAGACTAATATTCTTATGAATATATTCAATGGCAATAGCAAGGCGTTGCCAAAGGTTATTCAAGAGCAACTGAGCCATATTAACTTGGAAAAGGAGCAGATGTATGGGAAGGTTGTGAAGGCGATGATGATTACCCAGTCGGGGGCGGAAGGTATCTCTTTGAAGAATGTGAGACGCGTTCTGATAACCGAGTATTTCTGGAACTCTGTGCGTATCGACCAAGTTATCGGACGTGCGGTGCGAACGTGTAGCCACAAGTCGTTGCCCGTCGCCGACCAGAACGTCCAAGTCTTCACGTATTTAATGAACTTCACCAAGAAACAATTGAACGACAACCCCACGTTGCGTAGCAAAGACAAGGAGATAACGACAGACAAGCACATCTATAATATCGCCAAGAGCAAGGAGGGACTCGTCAATTCGTTCTTAAAAATGCTAAAAGCCGCTTCGCTCGATTGCGTAATTCAGTCGGACGTCAATCATCCTCTGGCAAACGGATATAAATGCTACAACTGGCCTATCAACGTCAATGATAACGAACTTTCCTACACCAACAACATCAACGACGACAAGAAGATATTACAATTTAAAAACAAACAGCATATAAGGAAAGATAGAGGGCAAGTCGTATTAAAGAACGGCAAGAAATACGTGATTCTCAAAGATAAACTTTACGATTATTACAGTTATGTGAATGCGGGACTATTGATACCTGCGAATATGTAGAGATACGAAGATACGAATGTATTCATATAAATATAAAATTATTATATTTAATTAGAACTTTATGGAACAAAGAATACGATGTATATATAGGAAAAAAAAATGTTTTCATATATGTAAAAAAACGGCAATTAAAAACACATTCTATTGCTGTTATCACATACATTCGAAGAAGAAACATTTATGTAAGATATTTTATAATATTCTGGAAGATAGGCATTGCCCGACGATTCAAGATATTTTCAAGATGTATGTGTATATCTTAGAGAATACGACAGAAAACGATGATATATTTATAAATATTTTGTTTATCGATTTACTTAAAATGATGAAGATAGAGACGTTAAATGCCATCTATAAAGATTATTCCGTCGCATCCGCAACTTCGAAGGATATCTATGCGAAAATCTACGAGTTGAATAAAAATACGCATCTGTTTCGAACACGATGTAATCTAAATGTCCTAATGGGATTTCAAGATGTCGTAAGATATAAATTATTATGTCGTAGCGATGCGACCGTTAAGAATTATTTAAACGAATCGGATGTATTCACGATGGAGAATATTCGCGATATACATCCGCGAAAGTTATTTACCATCAAGGACGTTAAAGGATACTACGGGTTCAACATTGTAGAACTCGAATATTTCGTGCGAGGATGTATAAGCGAAGGCGTAGTGCCTTATAATCCTTATACTCGCGAAGAGTTCGATAACAAGGTTATATGGCGGATGAATATGAAAATCAAATACAGTCATATTGCTACGAAGACCGACGAATGTAGATGGACGACGGATATGAATGCCTATACGGATTTATCCATCGAAATCGAACGACGAGGGTTTTATAATAACCCAGAGTGGTTTAAAAAGATGCCCCGACACGATTTCTTAAAATGTATAAAGTTATTTCGAGTTTTTTCCAGCACGATTGAAGAAAGTAAGCAGTATTTTTTAAATATAAATATAAATGCTACGGACGCCGCTACCGTTGCGACGAACGTCGCTACCGCGGACGCCGATATCGCATTCGCCTACGCGTTTTGTAAGGAGGCGATTCGGTTGTTTCGCGAATGTAATGACGACCTCTATATATTATGTTGTAATTTTATGAAATCACTCGCGATATGCTCAAAAGATTTTTATAACAATATCCCCGACTGGCTATCAACATTCGAGACGCCCTTGTTCGAGACGCATCAGTCGTCGTTCGTTCCAGACTTATCAGACTTCAATACGTTAATCGCCACGCTTATTAACAATCGAAATAATATGGATACGGAGATAGGCAGTGGTAGCGACATTCTGAATACTCGTATTGCGTATCCGCCTCTCCCGAATCCAAGCAATAATTTTTTACTATATTATTATGTAGAATATATGTAAATGAGTAGCATAAATAATACTCCTGATTTCCTTTATATACCTCCTGAAAGGTATCAAGAGAACAACAACAACAAGGATAAAGACGGTTTCTTTGACATTTACATTTGTAAGTTCAAGACTGCCGTATATGTATCCATAGTGTTCGCTCTGTTATCATTGCCTATCGCATATAAAATACTTGATATGATAGCGAAACTAATCTCGGCGAATATCGAGTTGGTCGATTACGAATGCGACGAAGCCCTGCCTCTCGGTAGATTAATTATGTCCGTCATCGTCGGTATCATCGCTTTTATATTGTAAGTTGTAATACGATTTATTTTTATTATTGTATATTAAAAGCATATAAGGAAAAAGGTTCAATATGAACCTTCAAACGGTAAGAGGGCGTTGGAAACAACTGCGTAAGGACTGTGATTTACTGAGGGGAATGGGGTGGTCTAAGCAAATTACGAAGTATGATTTGACAACCGCAAATAATTTATTTGCGTTTCGAGAATATCTAAAAAAGTTTATTATGACGAGTTGTAATCTATGCGACAACGACATTTGTACTATATGTAATGCGGTAGGTAGCACGAAATTAACGTCTGATATCGATATTAGCATCAATACCGAGATACACTTTTCAATCTCTATAAAACGATTACTCGTATTACGAAATGCCTTGCGTATAATCTTTGAACACGACGAACAGTTCTTTCATCATAATGGGAAATTCAAACTGCGACTCGTCAATGACTTCTTTGATATCAACTTCTATCTCTCGAACTTCGAACTCACCAAGGATAATACAAAGAAGATAGGCGATTTTAAACGTTATTTCATTAGCGATTGCTATGCGAACAACTGTAAAAACGTAGTGAATCAATATTACTTCGCGTCCATCGAAATACACAAGCCGAAAATCCGTAAATTAGATTCGCAATATATGAAAGTAAGCAATGACTTAGACAATCTACTACTACATACCGATAAGGATACGAATATCAAGAATGACGAGGTAATAAACTTGACATCCGCGTTAAGTTTGTATGAGGACGGTAGTTATCATACACAAGGCAGTTATTTTCATATCGTTATGATGATACAGAAAAAAATAAAGTTTAAGATACGAACAGCACGGGATAAAGAAATCTATAAAAATCTATTATCGGCAAGTATCATAGAAAATCTGTGCTTTTCTTTTGTCTATCCAAAGAAACGCGATAAATATCTATCGAGAGTCAAAGACGCCTTGGATAGATTGAAAAAATATAAGATAAAAAATAAACTATTCATTCGATTAGAAAAAGATATTACAAATATACAAATACAAATACATAGAATATTACACAAATTATCATTATCAATTTCTACTTAGGCTTCGTTGCCTCACTGCTTCGTTTCTTATTTTGCTTTTTTTGCGACAGCCTTCTTGGCTTTCGTTTCAGCAGGTTTTACAGGTTCTACTACTGCTTTCGCTTCTTTCACTGGCACTACTTTCACTTCTTCTTC
>Ga0194055_10000180_pt1 | contig 49350 bp, 41 predicted proteins | sample SepL449m_MetaG_FD_155482 | JGI IMG/M metagenome (GOLD analysis project Ga0194055, IMG submission 155482) | Anoxic zone freshwater microbial communities from boreal shield lake in IISD Experimental Lakes Area, Ontario, Canada - Sep2016-L442-9m | ecosystem: Environmental > Aquatic > Freshwater >... | reverse complement strand
AAGCTTTCTCGGGCTGTTTTAAGCGCGGCTTTGAGAGTTGTTCTAATGTTGGCCGAATCGGCAGGGTTAGCACTACAGCTGGCCTTAGCGGTGGCTAGGGCGGCACTGACGGCAGCCGTGAAGCTGCTTGTTTGGTTAGTAACACTAGCTTTTTGAGCGGCAATTGCGCTGTCAACTCCAGCACGGAAAGTGGTTCGAGCTGCATCATTAGCTTTACGACGGGCAGTTACGGCATTAGTAATGGTAGTTTCGTAGGCTTTGACGGCGGCTACTTGGACGGAAGTTGTCGCTTTGGCCTCTAGTTTAGTAAAGCTAGCTTGACGCTCTGTGTCGTTTTTAGTTCGGCTGTCGGCGAGTTCTTGGTCCCATTTGGAACGATCACCAGTAATATCTTTGGTTCGTTGAGTTTCGGCCGTATCCTTTTTTTCTTTTTTGTCAGACAAGCCCTTTTCGATTTCGGCTTTGCCACTGGCTAACTTAGCACAAAAATCAGAGCCGGAGCCCGATTTTTCGGTGCTAGCGGCCGTTGGCGTTGGCTTTGTTACAGTTTCGTTACTGTCACGTGCATAAACTGCTACCGGGGCGCTAACTGCGAACAGTAATGTCAACGATAAGCTAGCGTAACCAAGCCGAATGAATTTAGAGAGACGATTCATTGTAAGCTCCTCCTATATTGGCAGCTGCCGAACTAGTACTTTGAGCAGCGGTGCCTTCGCTAGCAGTATGTTTTTGATCAATTGTTGATTCGCTACTGGCATCTTTAGAAACCAAGCTATCGATACTGGCAGTTGTGCCGGCAGCAATTGGTGCGGCGAACTGACTTTTAACGGTCGTAGATGCGGTGCTATTTGTACTAGAGGTAGACTTATTTTTACGCTGGAAAAACATGAATCCAAGACCAGCTAAGAGGGCGATTACCACTACAATCACCACCAGCTCAATCGCCGAGAATCCTTCCTGATTATTTTTCATTAGGTACCTTTCTATATTTATAAATTTATTATATAACGCTTGTGGCTAGGATACTATAGCGTAGATGGCAGCGATTCCGGCCGCACCCATTAGTGCCGTAACCATCCAGCCCATCACAGTTACCGAGCGACTGTTAGCCCACTCGCCCATAATCTTCTTGTTACTGCTAATTAAAACAATCAATAATATAACAACAGGGGCAACTATACCATTTGCGACAGCCGAGTAAATCAGCGCTTTGATGGGGTCAAGGCCGATAAAGTTCAAGCCTAGTCCGACGAACATCGAAATAATAATGATGCCGTAAAAGGCGTGAGCCTGCTTCAGTTTAGAATTGAGACCCTCCTTCCACAGGAAGCTCTCCGAGAAGGCATAGCTGGTTGAACCGGCCAAAACGGGAATTGCCAGCAAACCGGTACCGATAATACCAACGGCGAATAGTAGGAAAGTGGCATTTCCAGCGAACGGTCTTAAAGCCTCTGCAGCCTGTGCAGCCGAAGTTATCGTGGTAATTCCGTGTGGGAATAAAACCGCTCCACAAGCGGCGATAATAAAAAACATCACTACGTTAGATAGCAGCATGCCCGACCAAACATCGATTCGCATACTTTTTACGTCAGACTTACTAGCTCCCTGTCGGGATACGACGGTAGTCTTACCCTGGACAATCTGTTCTTCAACTTCTTGGGAGGTTTGCCAGAAGAATAGGTACGGCGAGATGGTAGTACCCAGGATAGCGCAAATTAACAGCATTTGCTCTTTGCTCCAGGTCATATGTGGGATAAATGAGTGATGCAAAACATCTGTCCAATTGATATGGGCAAGCAAAGCCGACCCAACGTAAGCAAACAACACCATCGCCAACCATTTTAGGTATTTAGCGTAACGAGCGTAAGGTGTAAAAATCTGTAGACCTAGGCTAACGACCGTAAAGCCAATAACCAGCATTGGAAAATTCAGGCTTGGTTGTAAGAGTTGTGCACCTTTGGCCATGGCGCCTAAGTCGGCACCAATGTTAAAAGCGTTAGCTGCAAATAATAGTAAGGTGCAGGCGTAAAGGACTCTCCTTGAAAAGTTCTTACGAATTGAGCCGGCTAGACCGCGGCCAGTCACTAAACCGATCCGGGCGCACATTTCTTGAACCAGGGACATCAAGGGGAAGGTAAATATAGCCATCCAAAGCAGCTGGAAGCCGTATTGAGCTCCAGCCTGAGAATAAGTGGCAATCCCAGATGGGTCATCGTCGGATGCACCGGTAGTAAGGCCGGGCCCGAGCATGTGCCAATAATCTTTGCCTTTTTTTAACATGTTAGGCGTGGCGGGTAGGTTGTGGCTTAGCTGTTGGCTAATTTGCTGACCAGCTGCAACGCCTTTATCTAATATTTGGGCGGGCGCTTCGGCGCTTTTCTGGAGTATATTTTTATTCATGTAAGTTAGTACTTAAGCTTAATTATATGCAAACCTCTAGTATCTGCAACCATAAGCAAGTAAAATTGATAAGTAATGGATACTACTAGTCAGGTGCCTAAGGTGCCCCTATCTAAATTTAAGCGGACAAAGATCATTGCTACGGTCGGTCCGTCAACGAATAGTTACTCGGCTATCTTAGGTTTAATTACAGCTGGCGCCAATGGTATTCGGCTTAATTTTGCCCACGGTAATCACGAGGAACGTAAGGCTCAAATTACTTGGATTCGTAATGCCGCCAAAAGTTATGGTAAGCCAGTGGCAATCATCCAAGATCTACAAGGTCCAAAAATGCGGCTCGGTGACTTCGACGGCATCATTAATGTCCGCAAAGGCCAGAGTCTGCAATTCGCCTACCTTGCTGATATGGAGAGGTCAGGCATTATTCCCTTGCAGTATGACCTTAGCAAAAAGGTTAAGAGGGGCGAAAAACTATATCTTTATGACGGGAAAGTCCGGACAACTATTACTAGTGTTAAGGACGGGGTTATCCATGTCGAAGCGGAGAATGACGGTATTTTAATCAAGCGCAATGGCGTAAATCTACCGGACACCGACTTTGAGGGCGATATTATTACCGCTAAAGACAAAAAAGACCTAGCCTTCGGCTCTATTCATGATATCGATTACGTAGCCCTCAGTTTTGTCCAAAATTCCGCTGACATCGAACGGCTTCGCAAACAGCTCAAAACTTTAGGTAGTAGTGCAAAAATTATCGCCAAGATAGAAACGAAAGCCTCTGTCGACAACCTCGAATCTATTATTGAAGCTTCCGACGCCGTAATGGTGGCCCGTGGTGACCTAGCACTAGAAACATCCGCCGAAGCCGTGCCGGTTGTCCAGCGTATGATAATAGGGCTGGGACTAGCTCATAGCAAGCCAACCATAGTCGCAACACAAATGCTGGCTAGTATGACAGAGATGCCAGAACCCACTAGAGCCGAAGTTTCTGATGTCGCTACCGCAGTTATTATTGGCGCCGATTGTGTGATGCTAAGCGACGAGACGGCTAATGGCCAATACCCAATAGAAGCTGTTGAGGTTATGAAACGAGTAACTACCTATACCGAAATTAATAACCCATTAACGGTTCTATTTCCCCGCCAGCCAGATAATACCCGCCAGGGTGCAGTCTGTTCGGCAGTAATTAAACTGGCTGAAAGCCTGCCAGCTAATGCTATTGTTGCCGAAACTCATTCTGGGGCAGTTGCCCTAGAGATAGCAACTCGCCGCCCGACTGTTCCATTGATTGCAGTGACGGCCGACCCGCGGGTTGCACAGCAACTGGCGATTGTCTTTGGCGTTAAAGCCTACATACGTCCTTCTGACCGTTTAGCAGCTACAAAATTGACCAATTGGCTGTTGCAGGCCAAGGTACTTAGTAAGGGTGATATCGTGGTGACGGCTTCTGGTAAGCACCCGGGAGTAGTCGGGACAACAGATACAATTAAGATAAGAGTACTATAGCGATTGGGGTGGGATGAGTTTTACTAAGCTGACAATTCGTGATGTTGATCTGAAAGACAAGCTGGTACTGCTTAGAACAGACTTTAATGTGCCAATTAGAGCTGATGGCAAAATAGCCGACGATTTTCGTATTCGCCAATCTATTCCAACCATTCAATACTTGGTCAAAGAAGGCTGCAAAGTAGTAATTGTTTCTCATATGGGTCGCCCAAAAAGTAAGCGTGATAAACATCTGAGCCTCCGACCCGTCGCTCATCATCTTAAGCAGTTGCTCGGTCAGCCAATAGCTTTCGCCGAAGATTGTATCGGCCCAATCGCCGAAAAAGCTGCTGCTAAGCTAGGTGTTGGGGATGTACTACTACTAGAAAACCTCCGTTTTCACCCAGAAGAAGAAGCCAACGATAAACTTTTTGCTCAAGCACTGGGCCGACTGGGCAAAGTCTTTGTTGAGGATGGTTTTGGTGTTGTACACCGGGCTCATGCTTCCACAGAAGGCGTTACTCATTTCTTGCCGAGTGTGGCTGGACTATTGTTAGAAAAAGAGGTCACTACCCTGGACGGTGTTATGAGCGAACCAAAACGGCCGTTAATGACTATTATCGGTGGCGCCAAGATTGCAGATAAGATCACCGTCATCAAGTGTTTTATTGAGGTTGCCGATTTTGTGGTAATTGGCGGCGCTATGGCTAATACCTTTTTGCTAGCTCAAGGTGTTGATACCGGTAAAAGTATCACCGAACCAGACGAAATTCCGCTCGCCAAGGAGCTCATGGAACTGGCTCGGGCTAAAGCTGCCAAAGGCTCATTTGTGTTTTATATCCCTCAAGACGGCGTGGTTGCTACTTCAATAGATAAACGTGCTCATACTCGGATTGTGGATTGGCAGGCTCATATTATTGCTGACGTCGAAAACTACCCTAAGCGTCCGCCTCGCGAGGCAAGCAAAATTAAATCCAACGAACTTATCTTGGATATCGGGCCGTTCTCGGGTGCCTTTATAGCCGGTGGTATGCAGCTGGCCAGCACAGTTGTTTGGAACGGCGCACTCGGCGTTACTGAAGTCAGCCCACTAGGCGGTCTCGGTCCAGTCGGTCCTTTTTCTCATGGTACCGAGCTAGTAGTTGAAGCTATGCTAGGTCAGTTTGGTCATCGCCCCTATAGCATTGTTGGTGGTGGTGATACTGTCAGCTACGTCGAGAGTCGCAAGCTAACAGATAGCTTTAACCATGTTTCCACTGGGGGTGGCGCAAGCTTAGAGCTTATGAGTGGCAAAAAACTACCTGGCATTGAGGCCTTAAAGAATAAATAAGGTACAATTTAAGCATAAACATTATGAATGACAAGCGAACCCTAATAGTCGGAAACTGGAAGATGAACCTGAATGTCAGCCAGGCTAGCTTGCTGCTGCACCGTTTGCAGGAGCGCATCCGGATCAGTAATGACATCGAGGTAGTTTTAGCGCCAAGCATGTTAGTTTTGCAGCCATTGTCGATTCGCTTGGATCGCCGTAAGTTTCGTCTGGCCGCTCAGAATGCTCTTGATAAAGACGAGGGCGCTTACACTGGCGAGGTTTCCTTTGCTATGCTGCGGGAATTAGTCCATTACGTAATTATTGGACATTCCGAACGACGAATTTACTTTAACGAAACCCTACCGATTATCTGTAATAAAGTTGCCGCCTGCGTTCGCAATGAAATCACACCTATATTATGTGTTGGCGAAACCAAAGAAGAACGTAAGAATGGCGAGACTAAACAAGTCTTGCATGACCAAGTGAGTACAGCCTTGGCTGACTTAACAGCTCGAGAAGTTCAGGATATCGTGATTGCTTATGAGCCAGTTTGGGCTATCAGTACTTTTGGGGGCATTTTGGCTAAACCTCATGAAATTCAGGTAGAAATGGCTTACATCAGGGACCAAGTTAAGCTATTGTACGGGCCCAAAGCCGCCAAGAGCGTTAGGATTTTGTACGGCGGTAGCGTTGATGATCAAATAGCGCCCGGCTATTTGGCGATTCCTGGTTGCGACGGTGTTTTAGTTGGCGGTGCCAGCATCAATTATCACAAATTTTCCGGTATCACCGATGCCGCTTACCGTTTAAATCGTACGCCTGAATCATTATAAATTACCACAGACAGCCTGGGCTCCCGCTGGTATAATAATTATGTGTTAGAAGACGTACTGTTAGGGTTAAATCCAGAGCAACAAAAGGCCGTTCAAACAACCGAAGGGCCTCTATTAATATTGGCTGGGGCGGGAAGTGGGAAAACCAAAACCTTAACCCACCGTATTGCCTATATTATTGCTACTAATAAAGCCACACCCTTCAATATTCTCTCGGTAACTTTTACCAACAAAGCGGCTGGCGAAATGCGCGAAAGAGTTGCGCATTTGCTTGGTGCCCGCGCTGACGACCGTACCTTCATGCCCTACATGGGTACCTTCCACAGTATTTGCGTCCGATTATTGCGACAAGATGGCGAAGCCATCAATATCCCCCGAAACTTTGTTATTTTTGATGAAGGCGATCGCCAGTCGACCGTTAAGCGAATCACCAAACAACTGCACATCGACGAGAAAGCCTTCCCGCCGCGCGTTATCGGAAGTTTAATCAGTAGTGCTAAAAATGAGCTGTTAACTCCGCAACAGTACGCCGGCACCGCCAATAGCCCAGCCCAAAAAGTAGCCGCTCAAGTCTTTCCGATGTACCAATCGGAGCTACGTAATGCCATGGCGCTGGACTTTGACGATCTAATTAGCCGCACCGTGTCCCTCATGGAAACGCAGCCCGAAGTGCGTAAAAAATGGCAGCAACAGTTTAAATATGTAATGATCGACGAATACCAGGACACCAACGCCGCTCAATACAAATTAATTAAGTTGTTAACTAACGAAAATAATAACGTTGCTGTAGTTGGAGATGATTTTCAATCGATTTATTCGTGGAGGGGTGCCGATTTTCGTAACATTCTGAACTTCGAGAAGGACTACAAAAACTGCACAGTTGTTAAGCTCGAGCAAAATTATCGAAGCACCAAAGCCATCCTAGACGCCGCCCAAGCCGTGATCATGCATAACCAGCAACGTTCCGACAAAAAGCTTTGGACCGATGCTGGCAATGGTGCACCGGTGCAGATTGTACCAGTTGGTAGTGAGCGGGCCGAGGGCGAAGCCATCGTTCGCCGGATTCGGACAATGACCGATATTAAAGTTCGTGACTATCGTGACTTCGCTATTTTATACCGTACCAATGCCCAGAGCCGTTCAATCGAGGAGACTTTTATTCACTACGGTATCCCATACCGGATTGTCGGTGGTCAACGTTTTTATGACCGCAAAGAAATCAAAGATATCGTCGCCTACCTGCGTCTTATTTATCAGCCCGAAGACCGAGCCAGCTTTGATCGAATTGTTAATGTGCCAACGCGCGGCATCGGCGCCAAGTCATTACAGAACTTCCAGGAATGGCAGGCTCAAAACGGGTTAAATCTAGAGCAGGCTTTACAGGAAGTCACGACCTGCAATACCCTAACCGCTAAAGCCCGCCAAGGCTTGAGCGAGCTTGCGGACATTATTCAAGCTGCCCGCAATTTAATGGAAGCAACACCACTGCCAGCTTTACTTGATTCGCTGACTCGACGCCTAGATTACATGAGCTTTTTAAGTGACGGGACGCCCCAGGGCGAATCGCGTCAGGAAAACGTTAAAGAACTTTTGAGTGTCGCCCAGTCTTATCAAGAAGTTGGCCTGGCTGGATTTTTAGAGGAAGTCTCCTTAATTAGCGACCTAGATAGCTGGGAGAGTAATGGTAACGCCGTTACTTTGATGACCTTACATGCTGCCAAAGGCCTGGAATTCCCAGTTGTCTTTATGACTGGCCTGGAGGAAACCATTTTTCCGCACTCCCGAGCGCTTTATGATCAGTCGGAGATGGAAGAGGAGCGACGTCTCTGCTACGTTGGTATGACTCGGGCCAGGGAAGAGCTGTTCTTAACCTACGCCAGTAGTCGCTTATTGTACGGTGGTATGCAGCACAATCCGCCTAGCCGTTTTTTGAGTGAAATCGATGGCAAAGTCCAAACTGCGCCAGCCAGTAGTGGTTTCAGCCGACCAAACCCTTTTGCAAATGACGGCGAAACCCAATACACAATTGTAGATGACGAGCCTCAATATATACCCGAACTTAACGAAGGTGACAATGTTAAACACAGCGTCTTTGGTCTTGGTACAGTGCTAGAAATGGACGGCGAAAACGCTACCATCTACTTCAAAGGTAAAGGCACTAAAAAACTTAACGTGGCCTTTGCGCCACTTGAAAAAGTAGAATGAAAAGTCTCGGTACATTAACTTTTTGGCTAGTTTATCCGGCGCTATGGATCTATTTAAAAATTGGCAGCCGGACGAGGGTTTTAGTTATTGTTGACGATTCAGTACTAGTTTTAAAAAGCTGGTTAGGCCCGGGCCAGTGGGGCTTGCCAGGCGGAGGTCTACATCGGGGTGAAGAACCGGCTGTTGGCGCTAGCCGTGAACTACAGGAGGAGACCGGAATAAAAGTCTCGCCTGAAGATTTGAAGTATCTCTATGAAGGGCAGGCAAATATAAAAGGGCTAAGGTTTAGGTACTCTTGTTATTACCTGGTACTTACCAAACGCCCAAATATTAAAAAGCAAGCTCTGGAAATAGCTAAAGTAGCCTGGCTACCCCTGAAATCAGTTAGCCTGGTTAGCGCTAATGCAGAAACTTACCAAGCCGCCCAGACTTTGTTGAAACAGCCAAATTTGCTATAATTAGAGAAGCTATTTTTTGGTGAAGTGACCTGATTACGATTTATAGCTACAATCTATGACAGTGAAAAAACGTTTTTCTAACCCATCTAAAACTCCGCACCAAGCGAGGATACACCGACTAAAGAACCATCCCTTTGTCGTCCCTGTAGCAACTTTTTTGGTGCTTTTTATTTTTACCATGCTAGGTTTTATTTTTTTGGGAGGCAGCACTGTTGGCCCCAGTGATAGCCACATTGTTCATTTATACATAGATGGTAAACAGCAAATACTGCCAAGTCGGGCATCTACCGTTGGAGACTTGCTAAACCGTGCTCAGGTACAGGTTGGCGAGCATGATGTTGTCGAGCCGTCTCGAGATGCCGAAATTACCGATGACAACTTTAGTATCAACGTCTACCGTGCTCACGCCGTAACGATTGTTGATACTAGTGACGCTGGCAAGAAAACTTCGCTGGCAACTTACACCGCCCAGCAAAGCCCGACCTCGATAGTTAAACAGGCCGGTATCCAGTTATTACCTGAAGATACGGCAGTTCTGGCCCCCTCCGATAACGTTCTCCGGGACGGAATAATCAGCCAGAAGGTTGTGGTAGACCGAGCCACGCCGGTAAAACTAAACTTGTACGGCGTAACTTATGATGTCCGTACTCATGCTAACACTGTCGAAGAGTTAATGAAGGAGCGTAGCATTAAATACGACGCTGCTTCGGTTTCTCCCGCTTTAGCCACGCCTATAAAAACCAACGACGCTATATTTGTAACTAATCCGGGTAAGAAAATCGCCACCACTGAGGAGATTATAGTCGCTGGACAGATTACTGTTAACGACCCGAACCTCGCTTTAGGACAAACTAAAGTTCAGAGTGAGGGCGTCGATGGTAAGAGAGTGGTCGTCTATGAGGTTGCTGCCGATGGCACTCAAAAAGCACTGCAAACAGTCATAGTGATTGAACCGGTAGCAAAAGTTATAGCCAAAGGCTCTAAGGTTGTTGCAAACCGAATCGGTGGCGATAAAGGATCTATCTTAACTGCTGCCGGTGTACCAGCTGGTCAACAAGCCGCCGCTGACTTTGTTATATCGCGTGAATCTGGTTGGAACTTGGCCGCCCATAACAGCGGCGGTTGCTTAGGCCTCGGCCAAGCTTGCCCAGGTAGTAAACTGGTTAATGCCTGTCCTAACTGGGACACCGATGCCACCTGTCAGGTTCGCTTCTTTAGCGGTTACTCTAGCCGTTACGGTGGTTGGCAAGGCGCCCAAGAGTTCTGGTTGTTACACGGTTGGTGGTAGGGTTCCGTTTGGAGCTTCTCTGATAGAATAATTTAATGACTGAACTACCTTTTGCTAAGAAGTCTTTGGGCCAGCACTGGCTCAATGACCAGGCTACATTAGAAGATATTTGTGATAGTGCCGCTTTAACTGGTGATGACACGGTTCTAGAAATCGGGCCGGGGCCGGGAAGCCTAACCAAGCTATTGGTTCAAGAAGTCCAAAAAGTCGTGGCCGTTGAGTTTGACGAACGCCTTGCTCGCGATTTAGCTTTGTATGTACCGGCTGTCAACCTAGAAGTAGTTCATAGTGACATTCTTAAGTTCGACCTAACTACGCTGCCAAAAAACTATAAAGTCGTCGCCAACATACCTTATTATTTGACTAGTAATCTACTTAGGACTCTCAGCGAATCCAGTAACCCACCGCAAATGGTAATCCTGCTGATTCAAAAAGAGGTGGCTCAGCGCGTCGCTGCCGGGCCAGGCGATATGTCTTTGCTTAGTGTTAGCATCCAGCTTTATTACCAGGCGCAACTTGGCGCTAAAGTTCCGGCTGCCTTGTTCAGCCCACCGCCAAAAGTCGACTCGCAGGTTTTAATTTTAACCAAACATGCTAAGCCACTATTTACTGATTACTCCCCCGAGAAGATTTTACCAGTGGTGAAGGCTGGTTTTTCGGCTCGCCGTAAAACTTTACTTAACTCCTTGAGCGGGGGGTTGAGGCTTGATAAACCAGCTACAATTGAATTACTCCAAAATGCCCAGATTGAACCCAGTAAACGCCCCCAGGAACTTAGCCTCGAGGATTGGCATCGTTTAGCCGTTGTTTATAAATAAGCCCCCTGCCCCATTTGATACTTGACGTGTTAAGTATTGGGCTGCTAGACTAAGTTATATGAGGCCTCATGCAGCCAACCAGTAAAATCAGTTTTTTAATCCAACACCTCGCCTTCTCACTTGGTCATACCAATGATCAGGTTTTACAGGAACAACTTGGTTTAGGGTTTTCACAATTTAAGCTGATGATGGTGTTACAGAAGATGCCAAACATTCAGCAAAAACAAATTGCAAACACTCTTAATCAAACTGAAGCAAGTATCAGCCGGCAAATCAAATTGCTACACGAAAAAAGTCTGCTACAGACCACAATAAGCCCCAAGAATCGACGCGAGCACATCACTACTCTAACCTCGAAAGGTGTTCGTTATACTGAAGAAGCTCGACGAATATTGAATAACTACTATCAGCCGATGTTTGATCAGATGAACGATAAAGACCAAGAGCAGTTATTACATCATCTTGGTACTTTGCATGACTTTATCTGTCACGATAAAAAAACCGACATGTGCCAGAAATACATTAAAGATTAAACCCGGAGAAATGAATGACCCTGACCAGCAAAAAGAACTTATCTAAAAAAGCCTTACCAATTGTAATTTTTACCGTCTTTCTTGATGTTTTAGGAGTCGGTATTTTGATTCCCATACTGCCCCAGCTAGTATTCAGAGTATTCATACCAGCCGGCTTTACTTACGACCAAGCTCTCATTACTTTAGGCTGGCTAGTCGGTATCTATGCCTTGATGCAGTTCATTGCTACGCCTATACTTGGCCAATTGTCGGACCGTTACGGCCGGAAAAAGATCTTAGCTATTAGTCTGGGAGGGACGGCCATAGGCTATAGTTTGTTCGCTATAGCAATAATTACCAAAAACATTCCGTTACTATTTTTCTCGAGAGCGTTTGATGGCATCACTGGTGGAAATATTAGTGTAGCTAGAGCAGTGGTTGCCGACGTTACTAAGCCTAAAGATCGTACCAAAAACTTTGGATTAATCGGTGCTGCTTTTGGGATTGGGTTTGTAATGGGGCCATATATTGGTGCCCGCCTGGCCTCTCCAAGTGTTAGCTTCTTTGGGCTCTTTAATACGCCTCATTGGTTTAGCGCCTCAACGCCATTTTGGTTCGCGGCTATCCTGGCAGTAATCAATACGACGCTAGTTCTGTTTATTTTGCCGGAGACCCACAAGCACATCAACCACAAACTCAAGATGGTTTGGACTAAGTCTTTGAGTAACATAAAACGAGCTGCTGCGTCACCTGGCCTTAGAATTGTATTTACTTCTGAGTTTTTGTTCTACGGCGGTTTTACATTCTTTACGACTTTCTTCCAGATCTTGCTAATCCAAAAACTGCATTTTACGCAAAGTAACGTTGGCGACTTCTTTGCTTACATTGGTATATGGATCGCCTTAACCCAAGGTGTATTAACGCCACTCCTGGCCAAGTACTTTAAAAACTACCAGATTCTGCGCTTTACCTTTTTTGGGATGGGCTTGGCTCTGTTTGCTCAGCTGCTGCCATCCAATGCGACCCAGTTGTTGTTTGCCGCTCCGTTAATTGCGATTTTCGTTGGGTTAACTATGGCAAACACCTCTGCTTTAATTAGCTTGTCGGCTGGAGCTGAGATGCAGGGAGAAATTCTTGGTATCGATGCCAGTGTACAGGCGCTGGCAACTGCCATACCGGCCATAATTAGCGGATACGTAGCAACAATGGGTGTTAATATGCCAGTAATTGTAGGTGCTGTTGTGGTGATGATCGGTGGACTAATATTTGTTGGCTTCTACCGACCATCAAACCATCTTTTACATGAAAGCCCAGCCGAAGCTCTGGCAGAATCTAGAGCAGCCTAAAATGACTAAGAAGAAAGCTATCTACATCGAAGATATACCTGAGAACGCTGCTGAATATCAAAAAGGTCTGCGTAAGTGGCTACCGATTGTAATCTTGAGCTTGGCGCTGATGATTATCATCGTTGATACCACAGTTCTTAATGTTTCATTAAAGGTAATTTCTCAAGATCTGCACACTAACTTGCAGGGATTGCAGTGGGTAATTACCGCCTACGCTCTAACGTTAGCAGCGTTTACGATTACCGGTGGGCGATTGGGTGACTTATTTGGCCGTAAAAAGATGTTCATGATGGGTGCAGTAATCTTTGCCGGTGGTTCGTTTATTACTTCTATCAGCCACTCGGTCGGCATTATGTTAATCGGTGAATCGATTATTGAGGGTATTGGTGCCGCCTTGATGATGCCAGCTACGGCTTCTTTGTTGGTAGCGAACTATAAAGGGCGAGACCGTGCTATTGCCTTTGGAGTTTGGGGTGGTATTGCTGGGGCGTCCTCGGCCATCGGTCCGATTATTGGTGGTTTTTTGACAACCAACTACAGCTGGCGCTGGGCCTTCCGTATTAACATTGTAGTAGCCATAGTGCTGTTAATGGGTTCAGTATTTATCGCAGAGTCACGTGATACTCTGGAGAAGAAGGAGCTCGACTTTGTTGGCGTATTACTGTCGGCAACCGGTTTGTTCGCTTTTGTTTACGGTATTATTGAGGCTCCAACTTACGGTTGGTGGAAAGCTAGCCAGCCTTGGAGCATTTTAGGACACAGCTTTACGCTAGGCGGTTATTCGATTACCCCAATCGCCATGGGAATTGGTGTCATCTTGCTTGCCTTGTTTGCGCTTTGGGAAAACTATGCTGAGAAGCAAGGGCATACACCGCTAGTTTCTCTGAAGTTATTTGCCAATACCCAGTTTACATCGGGTGCGAGCACAGTTGCATTGATGTCGCTAGGTATGACTGGTTTAATTTTTGCTGTGCCAGTTTTTCTACAATCAGTCCGTAACCTGGATTCTTTGCACACTGGTCTCGCCCTACTACCTTTGTCGCTGGCTATTTTGATCGTAGCACCTAGTTCGGCAATTCTCGCAAAACACTATAGCGCTAAGAGGATCATTCAAACTGGCTTACTTATAGCCGTAATTGCTAGTCAGTATCTGCGTTTATTGATTGGTCCTAATGCCACAGCCTGGAATTTGGCGCCTGGCCTGGCTTTGTTTGGCATTGGCCTTGGCCTAGTTTTTGCTCAAGCTAGCAATCTAACTTTGTCGGCTGTCTCGGTAGAACAATCCGGCGAGGCATCGGGTGTTAATAACACGATGCGCCAGGTTGGTTCGACCTTTGGCTCGGCTATTATTGGCGCCGTCGTTCTAACTACCCTCGCCAGTGGCTTAGTTAAGGGTGTAATGAATAGTCCAGATATCCCAACCAAGCTTAAACCACAATTATCAGCATTTGTAGCCCGCGACGCTTCGGCCGCTAGCTTGGATGGAGTTAAACTAGATAGTAATACGGCCGCGAAATTGCCAGCCAACACGAGCAATGTATTAACTGATATAGCACATCAAGCCTCGGCAGATGCCAGCCGTAAGGCTATGTTCTACACAGGAGTATTCTTATTGGGTGCATTCACTGTTTCTTTTGCACTCCCCAATACGCGTGACCTAGAAGGCAGGGCCGCCGGACGTCACTAGACGTAAGCACGATAATAATGGTATAATAGTAATACTGCTTAGGCAGGTTACGTTATGGGGCTGAATTTTAAGCTCGACGTTGGACTTTATCAGTTAGACTTGCAGGTCGCTTGCTCAGCGTTATAGGGCAAACCAGACTAGATGCAAAATCTTCTCTACGCGATGCTAAGGTAGCTGTAGCAAACTTGTTTGCACGCAGTGACTTCGCATTTGCAACAGCTTAAGTTTAATTACTTAAGCCGCTTCTTAATCGACACCAGATAGATTAAGTCAGCGTCAAATCATCCGGTTGCTTATCGTATCCTGACTCTTTTACGGTACTAAGACTATGAGTCTGCAAGATGTACTATTTTGTCTGCTTTATACGCACATCCCTAAGACATTTAAGTAGACTATGCCTGTAGACAGCTAACAAAGATAAACTAGCGGACCCGGGGGCAGTACCCGGCAGCTCCACCAAATGAGACTTATCAATATTTGATAGGTCTTTTTTGTTTGTTCCTAATTTGTAAATTGACCCTACAGAGGGGGTTTGAACTTTGTGGAATTACCTGCACACAGTTCCCCTTTAACTAAGATTTTTTCACTAATCGCTAGAAGTCATGAAAACTACCAATCGTTCATCAAAATCGTTTGTGCCTTGAATAATTTTACCAGCGCAAGTCATTAAGTTTAGACCAGGTTTGCTCACTAAGACAGGGGATAAAACAGTATTCATATCGACTTGATTGGCTGGGTACGTTTTGGAGCTAACGACTTTATAGTTAAAAATTCTATCATCACCACGAGTGATGCTCACAGTGTCCCCAATTTTCAGCTTCCTCAAGTCATAAAAAAGACCTTTCGCTTGCCAACTCGATAAGTGGCCAAATATAAACATTGCCCCTCTTTGTCCCGGTTTAGCGCTGCCATTGTACCAGCCGGCGTCGTTAATATTACCTGGGTTGGTAATCTGACCATCTTTGACGTCTAAACTAAATACACGAGCCTTATAGATATTAAGTTTTGTAACTGAAATATACTTTGGTAAATCTGGAGCTACTTTGTATTTTACAAGCATATCATGAGTTGGTTTATCTATAGATGGTGAAGTGGTTATGTGAACGTCTTTTGGTATTTTGGGCCTTGTTATGTTGGAATATATTATAAAGGAGCAAATGGTTAGTCCAGCAAAGCCCATGACTATCAAAAATATCGGCAACCAAGTTAGAGTTTTCTTTATTGCTTGGTGACCATTAACCCCCGAAATTTTTGACCACTCTTTTGTCGATTTTTTCTTATAAGCCATTACTATATATTAACAAATTAGAATGGAACCACCCTAGTCTTAAGATAGAAAAATGAATTTTAGATAGAGTCTTTACTTTATAAACAGGCTAAATAGCCATTATTAATACGTTTATGCTAAACTAATATTAAGTGTTCCAGCAAGAGGTAAAATAACTATGAGAAAACAGCTTCGTTGGTTAATGGGAATAATTTCGGCAATTATTGCCTCTTCATTGTTGCTTTCGCCAACAATAGCACATGCTTTTACGCCGACTTTCAATGAATATTCCATACCCGGCGGGCCTGCTCAACCATTTGGAATAACAAGCGGCCCAGACGGTAATTTATGGTTTACCGAACGTTCTAAAGACTTTATTGGTAAAATTACGACCAGCGGAGTTGTCACCGAATATCCTGTTACCACAATCGGCACTGACAAGTTCAGTATCACGGCTGGGCCGGATAATAATCTTTGGTTTACTGAAGGTAGTGCCAATAAAATTGGTAAAATTACGACCAGCGGAGTTGTTACCGAATATTCCGTGCCAACAGCATCGGCTAACCCATTTCGGATAATTGCTAGTTCAGATGGTAACTTGTGGTTTACAGAGGAGTCAGCAAGCGGAATTGCGAAAATTACGACCAGCGGAGTTATCACCGAGTACGTTACCCCTACCAGCAACTCAGGGCCAGATGGTATAACACTTGGACCAGATGGTAATATTTGGTTTGCGGAGCGTAATACCAATAATATTGCTAAAGTTACTCCAGCTGGAGTGATTACTGAATATCACATCGGCAGTTCATTAGATACAAACGTAGTTGTAGCAGGACCAGATGGGAATATTTGGTTTGCGGAATCAACTGCCGGAAAAATTGGAAAAATGGCAACAGACGGTACAATACTCGCCGAGTTTTCCCTCCCACATACGTCAACCTTCTTCGAGATGGCTGCCGGACCGGAGGGGAACGTATGGTACACCCAGCCAATGGCTACTGATGTAATCGGTCGGGTTACGCCGGAGGGTACAATTACCGAATTTACGCCACCAACGAGCAACTTCCAAGTAGCTGGTATAACCACTGGACCAGATGGTAATATATGGTTTACCGAGCAATCCGAATCAAAGATAGGTAGTATGACTATTGCTCAAGCACCTGCTATTACTAATAAAACCGTTACTGCTATAACCGGTAAACCGGACATCATTAACGTAGTTAGCGGTATCGGCAATAACCCAGGCCCAGCGACATTATCTATTGTGACTGCCCCCATCCATGGTAGCGCTACAGTGAATACGACAGATGGTACAATTACCTATACTTCGAATAGCGGTTATATTGGTAGTGATAGCTTAACGTATAGACTTTGCTCTGCTGATGATATAGCGTCTTGTAAGCAAGCCGTACTTAGCTTCAGCGTTGTGTCTGATGCAGTAATAGCTCCACCTAAAACTGGTTTTGGAGCCTATACTGACAATAACCGACAAAAACTGGCATTATACGGAAGTCTTACTACTATGTGTTTAATGACCTCCTACTTTGTGCGTCGTTACAACCGCAAGAATTCAGTGACTATTTAGAAAACTTACAAGCTTTCTTCTTAATTCATCTTAGTCGCTCTTTCGTTTTTTATAATTTATATGCTTATCACAGAGTAATTAATGCTAACGTTGTAATTTCATTAATATTTGAGGTGTGAAAAATTATCAAGGTGCCTCACCATTAAAGACTCATCATTTATGAGTCTTTTATGCTACCTGTTTGTTATGATGAGGCTATGGTCATTCATGCTTTTGAACATGCGTTGTCGATGGCTTTTGCGATGGGCTGGGAGATAATATGGCCGCTCATACTGGGTTTTGGGATATCTGGCGCGATTCAAGCAGTTGTTTCGCATCGCCAAATGAGCCAGTTGCTACCAGATGATAAGCCAAAAACTTTAGTTGTTGCGACAGCTTTGGGGGCAGCGTCCTCTTCTTGTTCTTACGCCGCCGTGGCCCTGGGCAGGTCGTTAGTTAAAAAAGGGGCTAACTTTACTGCGGCTATGGCTTTTGAGATTGCTTCAACAAACTTAGTTATTGAACTGGGAATTATAATGGCGGTTTTATTAGGGTGGCAGTTTACCCTGGCCGAGTTTTTTGGTGGTCCGTTTATGATCATTGTCTTAGCTCTGTTATTTAAACGCTACCTAACTCCCAAAATGTTAGCTGTTGCTACCAAACAAGCTCAAAAAGGGCTGCCGGGTAAGATGGAAGGCCATGCCGTGATGGATGATATGGCAGTCGGCGGCAATAAATCGGTTTTTAAAAAATTATTATCATCAGATGGGAAAACCGCAACAAGTCACTTTTACGTTATGGACTGGGCTTCGGTCTGGGTTGATTTAGCTGTTGGCTTATTGATTGCGGGGGCAGTTGCCGCCTGGGTACCGTCAGAGTTCTTTCAGAAGCTATTTATAACTTCCCATCCGTTACTATCAGCTCTCTGGGGTCCAATAGTTGGCCCATTGATTGCAATAGTGTCATTTGTATGTAGTGTTGGAAATGTACCACTGGCGGCCGTTCTTTGGAATGGTGGTATCAGTTTTGGAGGTGTGGTGGCCTTTATATTTGCTGACTTAATCGTTTTTCCTATCTTGCGCATCTACAAAAAGTATTACGGCGCTAAGATGGCGATCTTCTTATTTGTGACCTTTTATATTGCCATGGTAGCCGCCGGATATTTCGTTGAGCTGGTATTTTGGTTGTTACATCTGACGCCTACAATCCGCAATGCCAAAATTTTGGAGCCAAGTATTACCCTCAACTACACCTCGGTGCTTAACATTATCTTCCTGCTGATAAGTACGGCCCTGGTTTGGCGATTTTTGTGTACCGGCGGCCCAAAAATGCTAAAGATGATGAACGGCAAGCACTAGCTTAGAGTTTTATCTATCGCAACATGCATTTATAATAGTTAAGTTGAGTAAACATTAACTATGATTAATCTTGATTTGGGTCCGATAGACGATTGTTTCGATGCGATCCGTCAGGTCGACGAACACCATGCGGCGTAGGAACAAGCCCAAGCTTACTCTCAATCATAGCAATTACTAAGCACCTAGTATTACCAAGTAACTTATGCTATAATTAGTGGGATTAAGTTAGGCGCTTACATCCGATAAGCGCTTTTTTATTAGGAAATTTTATGGTCCAAACAACCCAAGATCCCACAAAAATTCGCAATATTGCAATTATCGCCCACGTTGACCATGGTAAAACTACCCTAGTAGACGGGCTTTTAAAGCAATCCCAGACTTTCCGCGACAACCAGGCCGAAATGAGCCAGGACCTAATTATGGACAGTGGCGATCAAGAAAAAGAGCGGGGGATCACTATCACTGCTAAAGTCACGGCTGTTCAGCATGGTGATTACCGAATTAACATTATTGATACCCCTGGTCACGCTGACTTTAGTGGTGAAGTTGAACGGACTTTGAATATGGCCGACGGCTGCATACTTATTGTTGATGCTCAAGAAGGCCCAATGCCGCAAACTAAGTTTGTTTTAAGTAAGGCTTTAGCCAATGAACTAAAACCAATTGTTATCATCAACAAGATCGACAAAACCGCTAGTCGCGTTAAAGAGGTAGAAGATGAGCTAGCTGATCTTTTCCTAGAACTAGCCGTGCACGAAGACCAACTTCACTACCCAACCTATTACGCGATCGGTAGAGCCGGCAAAGCTTGGAAAACAATGCCAGCCGACTCAGACGTCGACGGCAACCTAGATGATGTTTTTGATGCTATTATCGAGCACATCCCAGCCCCGAAGATTAATGTCGATAAACCTTTCCAGATGCTAGTTACCGCTCTGGCTTGGGACACCTTTAAAGGTAAGTACGCCATTGGCAGGATTACTCAGGGCCATGTTCAAGCTGGCGATCCAGTTACTCTTTGCAAAAAAGACGGCACTTTTACAAAAGCCAAGATTGATCTTGTATTTATGAGTCATGGCATTAGCCGCTTTGAAGTCGATGGTGGGGTGGCCGGAGATATTGTTCAGCTGACTGGTGTAGCCGATGCCAAAATTGGCGAAACTATTGCTGACGCCGATAACCCCGAGGCCCTACCTGTACTAGAAGTCGAAGCCCCGACGCTTAAAATTTATCTTGGCCCTAATACTAGCCCAATGAAGGGACTAGAAGGGGAATTTACTACTTCTCGTCAGATTGGCGAACGTTTACAGAAAGAATTAGAAACTAATGTTGGTCTGCGCGTCGAGGATGAAGGCATAGGCTTTTTGGTCTCTGGCCGCGGTGAACTCCACCTTTCTGTTTTGATCGAAACCATGCGCCGCGAAGGTTATGAATTCGAAGTTGGCCGCCCGCAGGTTGTAACCCGCGAAACTAACGGTTCCATCGAAGAACCACTTGAAGAAGTAATTATCGAAGTTCCGGCCGAACACGTCGGTACTGTCCAGATGGAACTGGGCAAACGCCGTGCTGTCCTAAAAGAACAGTTTGCGAGCCCTAAAGGCGTTACAAAGTTGGTCTATGAATTGCCAACTCGAGCTCTTTTGGGTATGCGTAACATCTTATTGACGAATACCAAGGGTACTATCGTTATGAACAGCTTAATCATTGGTTATCAACCCCTAGGCAGTGCCTTACAGCAACTCCGTAGTGGTGTCTTAATTGCTTTCGAAACTGGCATTACCACTCCGTACGCATTGCAGAACGCTGAAGCTCGTGGTGTTACCTTTGTCGGCCCGGCTATTAAAGTTTATGCCGGTCAAATTGTCGGCCTCAACAGCCGCAATGAAGACATGGAAATTAACGTATGCAAGGGTAAGCATTTAACTAACATGCGTAGTTCCAGTAGTGACGGTGTCGTGCAGTTGACCCCCCCAATTACTTTTAGCCTCGAAGAGTGCCTCGACTTCATCGAAAACGACGAACTTTTGGAAGTCACGCCAGAGAGCTTGCGACTGCGTAAAAGGGAATTAGACCCTAGCAAACGCAAACGCGCTGCCAAGTAAGCATCTTAGCCTACATCTTGACTATTTTTGCAAATCGTGCTAATATAATGGTATTGTTCAATTGAATCCTAAGTTTGTACTTATTACTGAGGCTTCATCTGCGGCAATCATGGCCCTCAAAAGCTAAGTAATAATATTCTAAACAAACCAAAGGATTCTTTTTTTATGGCCTACGCCTATCGTTCTCAAAATCATGCTCGTCGTACTAATAGTGGTGGTGGCAAACGCCGTCCTGGTGCTAAGTACATCGACCCAGCGCGCTTTGTTAAAGCTGCTAAACCAGTTACCGCCGAAACCGAATACATCCCAACGCATAAGTTCGTGGATTTCGAAATCAACCAGACTATCAAAAATAACCTGCTAGCCAAAGGTTTTACTACCCCAACGCCAATCCAGGACCAAACTATCATCCCAGCTCTAGCTGGTAAGGATGTTATTGGTATTGCAAACACAGGTACTGGTAAAACAGCTGCCTTCTCAGTGCCAATTTTAAACCGTCTCATGTCTGATCATAATGCCCGGGCCCTAATCGTGGCCCCGACTCGCGAACTAGCCCAGCAAATCGATGAAGATATTCGCTCAATTGCTAAGGGAAGTGGTTTGTTTGGTGCCGTCATCATAGGTGGGGCTCCAATTGGGCGCCAACTAAAGGACTTACGTTCTAATCCGCAAATAGTTATTGGTACGCCTGGTCGTATTAAGGATCACCTAGAACGCAAAACACTTAACCTAAGCCGTTTTAACATGATCGTTCTCGACGAGGTTGACCGAATGCTAGACATGGGCTTTGTAGACGATGTCCGTGAAATTTTAAGCAAGCTAGCGCCGGAACGTCAGTCGTTCTTCTTCTCAGCTACCTTAGACACTCGAGTTAATTCACTAATCCAGACTTTCTCTAAAGATCCAGTTACGATTTCGATAAAAACTGGTGAAACTACTGATACTGTTGACCAGAATGTAATTAGCTACGGCGGTAATATCGAAAAGCTGGAAAAATTACATGATTTGCTGATTCAACCACACGTTACTAAGGCTATTGTATTCGATGAGACTCAACGTAGTGTCGAACGCTTAAGTAACGAACTAATCGACCGTGGCTTTGCTGCTGTATCGATTCATGGCGGTAAAAACCAAGGTCAACGCCAGCGCGCTTTAAGCCGCTTTAAGCTGAACGAAGTAACTGTGCTGGTTGCAACTGATGTTGCAGCCCGTGGTATTGATGTTAAAGACATTAGTCACGTAATTAATTATACTCAACCTCAAAGCTACGAAGATTACGTCCACCGAATTGGCCGTGCTGGCCGCGCCGGCAAAACTGGCTACGCCCTTACTTTTGTCAGCCGATAAAAATATGCTGCTAAAACCACTTTATGTGGTATAATGTGTTTGCTAGAAATAAGCTGCTACATAACGTTAGTTATCTAGATCAATATAAGTTAAGTGTTTCTGAGGAGCAGCTAACTGGAACTCGTTTTACGTGAGCCAGGTTACCTCCGAGCAACAAAAGGAGTTAATCATTAATGGCTACTAAATTATTTGTCGGATCCCTATCATGGGGTGTTACAGACGACCAACTCAAAGATTTTTTCTCTGCAGCTGGCACCGTTGTATCTGCTAAGGTCATCACTGACCGTGACACAAACCGCTCAAAGGGCTTCGGCTTTGTTGAGATGTCTAGCGACGAAGAAGCCAAAGCTGCCGTTGACCAGCTCAACGACAAAGAGCTTGACGGCCGCAACATCAACGTTAGTGAAGCTCGACCTCGAGAAGAACGACCTCGCTACTAATTAAAAATTAGCGAACGTTTAACGTTACAATAATCCCACCGGCAACGGTGGGTTTTTTGTAATTACGGTATCGTGAGACAATTAGCCTAGTATGAGTAAAAAGATTGAATATTTCCAAAAACCTAACTTACCATTGATTGTTTGGTTTGTCGCTATGATTTTGACCCATATTTTACCCTACGGTCAGCTGAATTTCGCGGCCTCTTTGATTGCTTTCGGTTCTTTGTTTACCTGGGCGTGGTTAGAAATATTTGATGGGGATAATAACTTTCGTCGCGTCCTTGGAGTGTTAGTGCTGGTTTTTATCATTGTTAACCGTTTGTAATATTACTGCTTGACGTTAGCAGGTAGGACTCCTAAGCTTACAAGTAAGATGTTAGAAAAAGCCAGAAAAATTGTTGTTCGGTTCACCACTGGCAAAAAACCACACGAATTGTCTTCCGATGACGTACAAGCGGCTCGTCAATATATTATGCATTACTGGAAAAAGCTACAACGATATCATCCGCATGATGATGAAACGCTTTTTGGTTTGCCTAAACCATACTTGGTACCAGCTTACGAAGAAGGACATAGTTTTGATTTCAACGAGCTTTACTACTGGGACAGCTATTTTATGGTCCAGGGTTTTTTAACTAAAGGCCACAAGGATTTAGTGACCGGTATTTTGGAGGATTTAATTTCACTCCAAAAACGCCTTAAGATTATACCTAACGCATCAAGGACATATTTAACAGGCCGTTCCCAGCCGCCTTTGCTAACTAGCTTTATTTTTGACGTTTATGAGGCCTACGATATGGGCGACAAGTGGTTGGCTGAAAACATCGCAATATCTAAGGAGGAATACCATGGTGTCTGGATGGGAGTCACTAAACCAAATGAACGTAGAATATATCGGGGCCTGAGCCGCTACTACGATATTAATTACTTACACGACTTAGCCGAAGCCGAGAGCGCCTGGGATATGACACCACGCTTTGGCCGTAAAGCTTTGAATTATTTACCTGTTGACCTAAATGCCTTGCTCTACAAGTACGAGACTGATTTTGCCCGCGCCGCTGAGATTGCCGGCAACCACAAAGAGGCGCAAACTTGGCTACATAGCGCTAAGGTTCGCAAAAAAACCATGGACGAGCTTATGTGGAGCCCTTCCAGGGACTTTTACTATGACTACGATTTTGTTCGTAAACGCCGCGGATCGGTATCTTCCCTAGCTGGTTTCTATCCGATGTGGGCCGGGATGGTCGATAAGGACCAGGCTGCAGCATTGGTTCGTATGCTAAAACGATTTGAGCACAAAGGTGGACTGTCTACTACCGACCAGCAGTTTAATCAGCGCCTACCGGGTCAGATTCCTGGTAACGGCAATACTCCAACACAGTGGGCCTACCCTAATGGCTGGGCGCCACTTCACTACATTATTATACAGGCTTTAGAGCGTTACGGTTACCACTCTGACGCCCGCAGGATTGCTTTTAAGTGGCTAAAAACTAACCTTGATTGGTTCGACAATGAAGAAATCTTTTTGGAAAAATATAACGTCGTTAACCCCGAAAAGCCTCCGATAAAGGGTCTATATCCATCACAAACTGGCTTTGGCTGGACAAATGCTATCTTCGAGCGACTCTGCCAAGATTACATCGACTGAAAAGATGTGATGGGCATTATTTTGTCCTGAAGATTGACTATTGATGTATCGAAAGCATACTTTTCTTGATCAAGTAACATTATTGTTGCTACGCCAGAGGCAACTTTCAGTAAACCCGGACCATCTAAAACACTAACTCCGCAAGCTGTAACTTCTCGGTTATCGCTGATCGCATCAAATGAAACAGCAAACAAATCGAATGTGCTTAAGAAACCTGGTTCATGATCTAAACTGTAACTAGGTTTGTTTACTATTCCAGCAGTATTTAATGGATTTAAAAGTCCCCTTACGCCAGATAATTTTGCATCTTTCCTGATTTTGGAGGCTGCTCTATCAAAAATGTTGTCAGACATATTGGCATGACTAATGCCAATTAAATTGAATAAGGAGATGCCGACGGCGCGTGCTACCATTACTTCATCAAGCTGTTTTGATCGGCGAGTTTCTTCGGTCATAGCATAGGCTTTAGCGCCAATGTATTGAATGACTTTAGTATAGTAAGTTGTAAAATCCAAATCTGGTGCAAAATTTGATTTCACAGATTCCACTTTTTCGCTAAGCAAGTGAGTGTAGAATCCTTTATGAATTCTAAATAGCTCTGCTTCCGAATAAGATAGAATGATACTAGTCTTAGACTTTGCAACTTTTTCTGTTTGACGTAATTGCCTTGCCTCCGGTGAGCGAGTGAAATTCATAAAAAACATTATATCACTAATGGTCAGTAAAGTCAATGCATATAACCCCTTTAAGTTAAAGGCTTAACAGGTTAAAATGGTGAGATGAACTATTATGTGACGACTTCTATCCCATATGTAAATGGCGACCCTCATCTCGGTCATGCTTTAGAGTTTTTGTATGGTGATATTCTGGCTAGGTATGCACGCAAGCAGGGCACCCCAGTTATTTTTAGTACTGGGACTGATGAGCACGGTGGCAAGGTAGCCGAAAAAGCTACCGAGTTAAAGATTACTCCGAAGGCTTTCGCTGATCAGATAAGCGAAAAGTTCCGTGATTTGCAAAAAGCTCTTAACATCAGTAATGATCGTTTTATCCGTACAACTGATCCGGCCCACGAACAAAGAGCTCAGATAATCTGGAAGGATTTATCCAAAGACATTTATAAGGGCAGCTATATAGGCTTGTATTGTACGGGTTGTGAATCTTTTGTTACCGAAGCAGTCGCCAAAGAGAATAAAAACGTTTGCCCGCATCACAATAAACCTTATGAAAAAATCCAAGAAGAAAACTATTTTTTCAAACTCAGCAATTATGCCCCGCAAATTCTCAAAACAATTGAATCCGGGTCTTTCCGGGTAGTTCCAGCTACTAAAAAGCACGAAATATTACAAGTGATCAAGGAGGGATTAGAGGATATAAGTATCTCTCGTCCTAAAGAAAAGATCTCTTGGGGAATTGCCGTCCCAGGTGACCCTAATCAGGTTATGTATGTTTGGTTCGAGGCCCTTATGAACTATATTACGGTTTTAGGCTACCCAGAGCATGCTGACTTTAAGAAGTTTTGGCCAGCTAACGTGCAAGTTATCGGTAAAGACATTCTACGCTTCCATGCTGCTATTTGGCCCGGCATGCTGCTTGGCCTGGGTCTGCCGTTACCAAAAATGCTGTACGCTCACGGTTTTGTTAGTATAGATGGCAAAAAGATGGGTAAAAGCCTAGGTAATAGCATTTCGCCTCACGAGATTATAGACAGGTATAGCGCCGATGTTTTCAGGTATTATTTTGCTCGCCATGTCCCCAGCTACGAAGACGGTGATTTCAATTGGAAACGGTTAGAAGCAGCCTATAACAATGAACTTGGCAATGAACTTGGCAATGCTGTACAGAGAACGGTAGTACTCATTCAGAAGAACCTCAACGGAATTGTCGGCGACATCCCAGCCGCTAAACACGATATTGCAAAATACCAAGCAGCTATCGAAGATTGTAAGTTCGATAGAGCCATGGACGAGGTCTGGGAGCAGGTACGAGGCTTGAACCAGTATATTGACGAAGAAAAGCCTTGGATGGTCGCTAAACAAGGGGACGAAGGTCACCTACGCGAGATTTTGGCTTACCAAGTGAGCTGTTTGCTGGAGATTGCCAATATGCTTGAGCCATTTATGCCCGATACTGCTGCCAAAATTACTTATATATTTAAGGAAGGTGTCGTTCGACCACTAGACGGGACACTTTTCCCACGCACCGAGTCAGCTCCCAAGAAAGCCTAACAAATGCAGTTTACTGACACGCATTGTCATATTCAATTTGCTGATTATCCACTCAATGCAGATAAGGTTATCGAAGATGCCCAGTTGGTTGGTGTTGATCGACTATTGGTGGTTGGTTGCACTTTAGATGATAGCCAGGCTGGAATTGAACTGGCAGCCAAGCATCAGAATATGTGGGCCGCTATTGGTTTACACCCACACGAAGCTAAAAACTACCAGATTGGTTCAAAGGAGCTGGTTAAGTTTGAGCAGTTAGCGACTCAGCCAAAGGTAGTGGCGATCGGTGAATCTGGACTGGACTATTACTACAACCATTCACCAAAGGCAGCTCAGCAGGAACTTTTACATTTTCAATTAAAACTCGCTCAGAAGCATAATTTACCGGTTATATTCCATATTAGGGATGCTTTTGAAGATTTTTGGGCAATTGTTGATCAATACCCAGGTTTAAAGGGAGTCATCCATAGCTTCACAGCTACCAAAGCTGAGCTTGAGGAGGCCTTAAAAAGAGGACTTTTAATCGGCCTGAACGGCATCATGACCTTTACTAAGCAGGCAGATCAGCTGGCTATGGCAAAGGCAATACCACTTGATAAATTAGTGCTTGAAACTGACGCTCCTTTCTTGACTCCGTATCCGTTCCGTGGTACAATCTGTCAGCCCAAACATGTTCGAGTAACGGCCGAGTTTTTAAGTCAACTGAGGGGAGAAACCCTCGAAACTATCGCTACGGCCACTACCCAGAACGCGGCACAACTATTTAAATTGTAAACAAGAGGAAATATGCTCAATATACTGGACAGCCAAGAACAATCAATGCGCCGCCTGGCTAACCCCGAGGTTATTAACGAACGCGGTGATCACCGCAAGACAGCTGCCGATAATATACGAAGTGTTATTGAGTGGCAATTTGGTGGTGAACTTAAGCAATATGGTGACCCAGTATCTGAAAGTGCCGGACTCATCCCAGTTGAGAAATTCAGTCAGATTGGTGACTTGGCTACACAGACCGGTTTGAGCAATATTGATTTGTCCCGAAAACTAGCTGCTCAGGCCCATGATGAGCAGGGTGTCCAAGATTTCCTAGGGGAAATAAGTGTTCCTGAAACTGTTTAAGTCACTTAGTGACCAAAAAGAAATAGACCGCCGCGCTGAACAGTACCGCAACTTAATTAGACGAGAAGCCAAAATCGGTGGAAAATTGTTTGGCCCCATACCTAAAGGCCATAGACGAGAATTTTTTTGTTTAAACGAGCACACCTGGGTATGGTATGAAGAATGGACTGATCCTAGCGGACACAGCCAATCTAAGACCACTCGTTATGATGTACGTCCAAAAGGAGTCGTCAAGGTTCAAGACGGACACCCTAGCCAATACATTGATTTAAACGAAGCTCGTAATCTCTATCAAGCCGTCGAACTCTATAACCAACGTATTGATGCTGAGTATGATCTACCTTGATAATGCTGCTGCCACACCGCTAGACGGCACAGTTATTAATGCCATGCAGCCGTATTGGCAGGATAAGTTTTTCAACGCCTCGGCCGGTTACCTAGCTGCCAAGCAGGTTCACCAAGATATCCAAAAAGCGCGAGCTAGCGTCGCTAAAATACTAGGCTCGCGCCCGAGTGAAGTTATTTTTACAGCTGGTGGCACCGAAGCCGACAATTTGGCGATTAACGGCGTCATGCAGGCTCACCCAAAAGCTAACCTGGTTATTAGCGCTGTCGAGCACAAAGCTATCCTTGAGGTCGCTCGGCAATATCCGTATCAGGTAGTGCCGGTAGGTGTGAACGGCCTGGTTGATATCGAAAAACTGGTCGAGCAAATTAATGATAAAACTGTTTTAGTTAGCGTCATGTACGCTAACAATGAGCTAGGAACAGTTCAACCTATAACCAAAATCGGCCAGGCTATCCAAAAAATTAAACAAGATCGCAATCAGCGCGGTATAAAATTACCACTGTATTTTCATACCGATGCCAGCCAAGCACCTAATTATTTGAATCTCCAGGTTAACCGATTGGCAGTTGACCTGATGACTCTTAATGGCGGTAAAATCTATGGACCAAAACAGACTGGCGCTCTATACGTAAAAGCCGGTACAGTTATAAAAGGCCAGATAAGGGGCGGCGGCCAAGAACACAATTTACGTAGCGGAACCGAAAATGTGGCCGGTATAATCGGCTTTACTAGAGCTCTGGAGATCGCCCAATTAATACGACCAGAGGAAGCCAAGCGACTTGCTGAATTACAGATCCAATTTGAATCTCAGTTAGACAAATTGCCGAAAGTGGTAATTAATGCTCACCAAAATCGGCTACCTAACTTCGTCCATATAACTATTAAGGGGTTCGATAACGAACAATTGATGATGCAGCTGGATGAGGCGGGAATAATCTGCGCCGTTGGATCGGCTTGTAGTGCCAGTAACGAAGAGCCCTCTCATGTCCTAAAAGCAATTGGTTTAAGTAAAGCCGAGGCCCAAAGTTCATTGCGATTTAGCATGGGCCGACAAACAAGTCCTAAAGATATTAAAAAAACTGTCCAGACATTAACAAAACTACTAAACATGTAATTATCTAAAAATAGGCCTAACAGACCTTCCTAAAGCCTTTACTTAATAGTATCTAAAAAAAGGTATACAAAGAAATAGCCGAAAAAGATGTCTAGGATATCTTAAATGGTGTTTTTCTGCAGGAACTTTGCGACCAAGGACTGCTTTATTTTGAACAGAAAATAAACGAAAACAAGATGTTTTTATAGCAGGATTTACCGCCAATAATGTATTTCACAGCAACGTGAGAACCACATAAGGGATAATTAATTTTGATAATGGTGATGGCAAAACAGGGGTAACTTTGCTAAAATAGGTTAGATATGGCAAAGAAAGTTTATGTCGGTCTAAGCGGTGGCGTTGATAGTTCAGTGACTGCAGCTTTGCTCGTGGAGCAGGGTTACGAAGTTACGGGGGTTTACATGAAAAACTGGAGCCAGGACTTTTCAGGCTTTGATTGCCCCTGGAAAGATGACTACCAAGATGCCAAGCGCGTTGCCGTCCAGCTAGGCATACCCTTTAAAATGTATGACTTCGAAAAAGAGTATCGTCAGAAAGTTGTTAATTATATGGTCGCCGAATATCAGGTTGGTAACACGCCGAATCCAGATATTATGTGCAACCAAGAGGTCAAATTCAAACTCTTTTTAGAAACCGCCTTAGAGGATGGTGCTGACCTAATTGCCACAGGTCACTATGCCCGTGTAAAAAACGGGCGGTTACTAACAGCAGCCAATAAAGAAAAAGATCAAACATATTTTTTGTATCGAGTTAGCGAAGACGCATTAAAGCACGTCTTAATGCCAATTGGTGACTATAAAACCAAAATAGAAGTTCGTTCCCTGGCAAAGAAGTTCGGGTTGGCTACAGCCGAGAAGAAAGACTCTCAGGGGATATGTTTTGTCGGCAAGGTTGGCATTAAGGACTTCTTGCTACACGAACTTGGACCGCAGGCACCAGGCTTAATCAAGAATGAATCAGGGAAGGTTATTGGTCAGCATGAGGGTGCGATCTTTTATACCATCGGACAACGACACGGTTTAAGTGTTGGCGGTGGTCTGCCATATTACGTAGTTGGCAAGGACATGAAGAAAAACGAAGTTTACGTCACAACCAACCTGGATGACAAAGAACTATGGCATAAATCTTTGCAACTAAGCAGCGTCCACTGGATTAACAGCCAGCCTTCAGCTACTAAACTTCAGGTCAGAACTCGATACCGAGCCGATCTAGTTAATTGCATAATTAGTGAGGATGGCAAGATTGTTGAGCTTGAAGACGAGGTCAGGGCGGTGACTTCTGGACAATCAGCAGTCTTTTATGATGGCGACAAAGTTTTAGGCGGCGGGATTATAAGCTAGTAGGTAGGCACCCATCAGCACAGTCTCATCATATATAATTTTAAATCTGGTATACTCTAACAGATATGAATGCTCAAGAAATCCGAAAAGCTTATTTGGACTTTTTCAAGGGACAAAAGCACGAATTAATCCAGCTGGCTCAATTAGTGCCCCAAAATGACCCAACTACACTTTTTACCGGTTCTGGTATGCAGCCACTCATCCCATATTTATTGGGCGAAAAGCACCCTAGCGGCGTTCGTCTTGTTAATAGCCAAACTTGTTTGCGCGCCCAAGATATTGAAGAGGTCGGCGATAATCGTCACACAACCTTCTTTGAGATGCTCGGTAACTGGAGTCTGGGCGATTATTTTAAGAAGGAGCAGATTGCCTGGTTTTTTGAGTTTTTGGTAGACAAGGTCGGTCTGGACCCTCAGAAAATCTACGTTACCTGTTTTATTGGTAGTAAAGAACATAATATCCCTCGTGATGACGAAGCCGCTGCTATTTGGCAAAAACTGTTTAAGTCTAAAGGTATCGATGCTAAGATTGCCGAGATTGGTAGTCAAGCTAATGGCGACAAGCGCGGTATTAAAGAAGGGGAACGCATCTTCTTTTACGATGATGGCGAAAACTGGTGGAGCCGTGCTGGTGGCCTCGATAAAACTCCGATTGGTGACCCTTGCGGACCAGATAGCGAAGTTTTCTACAATTTTGGCCCCCAGAATCACAACCCTTCTTTTGGACATGCCCACCCAGCCAGTGATTCAGGCCAGTTTATGGAAATTGGCAACCAAGTTTTTATGCAGTATTTGCGTACTGATAAAGGTTTTGAGGAACTGCCTAAACCTAACGTTGATTTTGGCGGTGGCTTGGAACGTATCGCCGCTGCCGCTATCGATAGCCCAGATGTTTTTAAAATTAGCATAATGTGGCCAATTATCGATCAGCTAGAAAAACTTTCTGGCAAAAAGTACGGCAATCACCAAGCTAGCATGCGGGTTATTGCTGATCACTTGCGAGCGGCCACCTTCCTAGCCGTTGATGGAATCGTTCCCTCCAACAAAACCCAAGGTTATGTTATGCGTCGCTTGTTGCGTCGCGCCATCCGCTTTGCATTTGAACTTGGCATCGAACAAAACTTCTTGCAAGACGTAGCCCCAGTTATTACGGATCTGTACCATCATGATTACCCAGAGGTGGCCGAACAGCGAGACAAGGTTGTCGATATTTTGGTTCGGGAAGAAAAGATTTTCCGACAGACACTGCGCAAAGGGCTGCATGAGTTCAACAAAATGGCCGGCAAAGAACTAACTGGCGAGACTCTATTTAAACTTTATGACACATATGGTTTCCCAACAGAGCTTACACATGAAGAAGCCTTTAAACAAGATTTGCCAGTTGCTAAAACCGCTCAAGATGATTTCGAGAAGCTCATGCAGGAACAGCGTGAACGCTCACAAACGGCCAGTAAGGGTACCTTTAAAGGTGGTCTTGGTGGTCAAACCCTGCAACACAAAAAATATCATACCGCTACGCACCTTATGTACCAGGCCTTAAGAAACGTTCTGGGCGACCACGTTATTCAGCGCGGTTCTAACATTACCGAAGAACGCCTGCGTTTTGACTTTAGCCACCACGAAAAAGTGACTCCTGAGCAAATCAAAGAAGTCGAAAAAATAGTAAACGAACAGATTGGTAACGATCTTAAAGTCAGTTTCGAGGAATATCCTACAAAAGTTGCTCGAGAAGAAAAAGGTGCTTTGGGCCAATTTGGTGATCGTTACGGGGAGCGGGTCAAAGTTTATACGATGATTGCTGACGGCGCTAAAAAGCCATTTAGTTTTGAAATATGCGGCGGACCCCATGTTGACCATACTCTGCAATTATTTGAAGACGGCAAGAAGTTTAAGATACTAAAAGAAGAAGCCAGCTCTGCCGGGGTCCGAAGAATCAAGGCCGTATTAGCGTAAAACTCAGCTGGTTCACAGACAGCCTGTTTATAACTATAGGTAGTTTGAGCGACTTACTTCATAGAGCCAGTCTAAGATGTTAAAATAAAAGGTGATTATGCTTGGAAAACTAAAGCGTTCTAATGGCGCATATAAAAAAACCGGTGAACAATATATTGTTGGCCTGGATATTGGCACCGAATACGTAAAAGCCTTAATTGGCGTCCTGAAAGACGATAAGATCGAAGTTATCGGTGTTGGCCGTACTCATCAGGAACTAAACGACATGCAGGCCGGGGCGATTGCCGACATCACAGGAGTGGTGCGCAACTGCAACGAAGCTTTAAACATTGCCGAAAAACAAGCTGGCACAACTGTTCGTACTGGTGTTATTGGTATAGCCGGTGAGCTAGTTAAGGGTACAACTACCACTGTCCGAGCCACCCGAAAAAACCCGACCAAAGCTCTGGACGTACCGGAGGTAGAAAAGATTATTGGTCTAGTTCAGAAGCGAGCCGAAGAGCGTGCTAAACAGCAGTTGGCCTGGGAATTGGGCGGTAAAGAAGTTGAAGTTCGTTTGGTTAACAGTGCCTTGGTCGGTATCGAAATCGATGGTTACAAGGTTACTAACCCAATTGGCTTTCAGGGTAAGGACGTAGTTGTGCAGCTCTATACGGCCTTCGCTCCATTAATTCATATTGGCGCCCTAGAAAAAACTGCTCAGGAGCTAGACCTAGATTTATTAGCTGTAGCCGCCGAACCTTTTGCCGTCTCCCGGGCCGTTATCGGTAATGATCCAAATGCCAGCATGAGTGCTATCTTGATGGATGTCGGTGGCGGTACTACCGATATTGCGGTCGTTAACGACGGCGGTGTCCAGGGAACCAAGATGTTTGGAATCGGCGGTCGCGCCTATACTAGAGCTGTCGAGAAGGAACTGGATATATCCTTTGCCCAAGCCGAAGAATTAAAAATCGGTTTACAATCTAACAAGACTCCTCGGACAGAAGTACCCTCTATCGAGAAAGCTCTAAAAAAGACTGCTGACGTCTGGATTGACGGCGTCGAACTTGCCCTATCGGAGTTTGACAAGTTAGATCATCTACCAAATCGAGTTTTATTGTGTGGTGGCGGGTCATCTCTTGATGCCTTGGTTGATACGCTAAATTCTAGCCAGTGGTATGGCCAGCTTCCGTTTACCCGCAAGCCAGTTGTACAATATATACGTCCCGAACAAGTTATGGGTATCGTCGACAAGACTGGCGACGTTACCGATCATACCTTTGTAACGGCCATGGGATTGTTGCGAGTTGGCGCTGACACTGTGCAGCAACAGGATGCTCCAGCGAGCACAACCAAAACAAGCTCTCCCAAAGGAAGTTTTAAAGAACGATTAGACAGGATGTTGCGCGTATGACCGAAGCTCAAAAAGATACTATCTACATCGATGTTGACGACGAAATCACTGGCATTATCGAAAAGGTCAAAGACAGCCCGCACAAAATTGTTGCTTTGGTGCTACCTAAACGCGCCACAGTTTTGCAGAGCATCGTCAACATGAAGCTGCTTAATCGCAGTGCTAAAACTGCTAAAAAGAGCCTGGTATTAATTACATCGGAAGCTGGCCTGCTACCTTTAGCTGGAGCGGTCGGGGTCCATGTTGCTAAAAACCTCCAATCCAAGCCTGCCATTCCAGCCGGGCCTGCTACCGATGAGATCCCTGAGTCACTGATAAATGAAGAAGAAATTGATGCCGATGAGGATGACCCAGAAATTGACGACAGTAAGCCAATCGGCGATCTAGCCGGTGTTGCTGATGAAGAAGAAACTATCGATCTAAACGACGATGAGCCCGCTACAGCAGATAAAAAAGCTGACAAACCAGCCAAAGACAAAAAACTCAAAGTTCCAAACTTCGAACGCTTCCGTAAATGGCTAATAATTGGCGGGATTGCTCTCCTAGTTTTAATTGTAGGCGGTTACTTTGCCATGGTGCGTATGCCCAAGGCTAACATCGTTATTACCACTGATTCAACCGATACAACTACGAATGTTGCTTTTACGGCTAACACTAGTACCAAAACTTACGACGAAGCCGCAAAGGTTATTCCGGCCGAAATGCCATCTGTCAAAAAAACCGACAGCCAATCGGCGCCCGCAACCGGGCAGAAGAATAACGGGACCAAAGCAACTGGAACAGTGACTATTACAGCTCAAAAATGTGGGATTATTAGCGTTAATCCTCCGGCCTCTATTGCAGCAGGGACGGGAGTTAGCTCTGGGGGTCAGACTTATATTACCCAGAAAACGACCGTCTTCACTACTCTAGAACCAAAAGACAGCTGTATTAACTACAAGTCAACCCCTACTGATATAACAGCGCAGAACGGCGGGGTGGCCTACAACGTAAGCGGCGCTACGTTTACGGTTAGCGGTCGTTCCGATATTAGTAGTGCGACTGGTAGTGCTAACGGCGGTACCGACAACATGGTAAAAGTAGTCTCTCAAGCCGACGTTGATGCCGCCAAAGCCAAGCTGACTACTCAAGCTCAATCCGATGCCGCCAAGACGGAACTTACTAATACACTTAAAAAAGACGGCATGTTCATTATTACCTCTAGCTTAGCTGTTGATGGACCGACAATTACAACGGCTCCTAACGTCGGTGACCCAGCCGATAATGTAACGGTAACGTCGACTGCTACTTATACGCTGTTGGGCGTTAATCAGGATGACCTAAACAAGCTAATTACCGCCCAAGCCAAAGGTCAGATCGATCAGGGTAAACAGACCGTCCAGGATACCGGGTTAAGTACAGCAACGTTTACAGTCCAGGGCAAGGATAACCCGCAGGTTGTGGCAACCACTACAGTGACAATCGGTCCGAACCTCGATACCAATGCTATCAAAAAAGAAATCGCCGGCAAAAAGAAGGCTGAAACAACTGATATTATCCAGAGTCGTCCTTCGATTAAATCTGTCACTGTTAATTACAGCCCATTCTGGGTCAATAAAACTCCTAAAAATGCCAATAAGGTGACAATTACATTCAATAAAGCGGGCAAGTAGTAATGCAGTCCTCTCAGAACCCTAATGCACGCATTGTAGCGTTGGACGTTGGTAAAAAACGGATTGGTGTGGCAAGCGCGAATGTCATTGCTCGTCTTGCCAGCCCATTAACCACCCTAGACGTAAGCGATAATATCATTGAAGATATTAAGCAGCTACTGGCTCGAGAGACTGCACAAGCATTAGTAATTGGCCTACCGCGTAATCTGCAGGGCGAAGACACCGACCAAACTAGGACGGTTCGTCAGTTCGCCGCTGGACTAGAAAAACAAATAAGTATCCCGATTTACTGGCAGGACGAGGCTCTAACTTCTCACTTATCAAAAGAACGTCTTAAAGTATCACAAAAAACTTACCAAAAAGGTCAAGTTGACGCCCTGGCAGCCACCTATATTTTAGAAGATTATTTGGTATCAATGCCGGATTCCAAATAATGGTAAAAAATAATCATTACCGAACACGAATAAGACGGTGGCCGTTAATTACCTTTTTATCGATATTTGTCGGGTTGGCTGTAGTTATCGGTGGAGTCTGGATGGTGCGATACTACTATTACCCTAACCTACTACCTTTTAGCAGTAGCCAGACTGCGGTAACCGTTACGATCCCAACCGGCTCTTCGGTTAGTCAGATTGCCGGCATACTACATCAAAATAAGTTAATCAGAGATTCTAGAGTTTTCACTCAATATGTACGTACTCAAAACGTTCAGGATAAGTTACAGGCGGGAACTTACTCCCTACGACCGAGTGATAGTGTGCAAAAAATTACTAAGATTTTAACCGGTGGAGATATCCAGAAGAACTTGTTTACAATTCTCCCTGGCCAAAGGCTCGACCAAATTAGAAGCTCGATGATTAATGCTGGATTCCCGGCTGCTCAGGTTGATCAAGCAATGAATTCGGCACTATATAAAAATCACCCAATTCTGGCTTATAAGCAGGCCGAAGCTAGCCTAGAGGGCTACCTGTATCCTAATTCCTACCATCGGATTGCCGAAACAACACCACAACAAATTATTAAGCAGTCATTGGATGAGATGCAAAAACAACTAACTCCAGCAATTCGCGATGCTTTTGTTGCTCAAGGCTTAACCGCTCATCAGGGGGTTACTTTGGCGTCGGTAGTGGAAATGGAGGTTTCTAAGCCCATTGATCGCCCGATTGTCGCCCAGGTGTTCCTTTCCCGTCTACGATTAAGTAAAAATCTTGAGTCGGATGCTATAACAGCCTATGGTGATATTCTGGCTGGGCATAGCCCCAGCACCACATTCGATACCCCGTACAACGTATATATCCACCCCGGCTTGCCAATAGGGCCGATTAGTAATGTTAGCGAGGATGCCTTGCAAGCAGTTGCGCATCCGGCCGCTACTAATTGGTTATATTTTGTATCTGGTGACGATGGCACTACTCACTTTTCTAGCAACCTACAAGATCACCAGGCACTGACTAAACAGTACTGTAAAAAACTCTGTCAGTAGAACTTCAAAAATGGCCAAAAGGGCCGATTTTTGGTATAATCTGGGGTGCAACTGGACGCATTTGTAATTATGCGAACAGTTGTCATATTTTGGAGAATTTGTATTAGTACAACAACAACTACATTAACCCAGAAACGCTCTAGTCGTTTCAATGGTTTTTGGCGCCTGAGAACCTACCAGCGCCTATTTAAACAACTATCTAAGAAATCCCGTCGCCGCACAGTCCGCTACAGCCTATTAGCTGCCAATGTCTTTTTACTAATGATCGTGGCTGCTTTTGTTATTGGTGGGCCTAAAAATGCTGGAAACAGTTTATCCGGTCAGGGTGTAGCCGCGCTAGGCGAAGCCTCAACTGCAGTTAACCCACTAGACCAACTATCATCAGCCGATATTGCAGTCCATATTGCTAGGGCTGCTAATCTGGATGAGTCGCAGGCGGTTACTAACAAGGCCGACACGGTTAATGCTCAACAGACCGTCACATCGGCCAGTACCAGTATCGTAACTAAACCTCAGGTCGTTTCGGATGGCCTAAAGTCACGTAAAGACATTCAATCCTACATCACAATTGACGGTGATACTGTTTCTAGCGTGGCTGCTAAGTTTGGTGTTACCTCGGACACTATACGTTGGTCTAATGGATTATCTGGCGATACTATTGCTACCGGCAAATCACTAGTGATATCACCAGTTAACGGTATCATATATAGGGTTGCACCTGGCGATACAGCTGATGGCTTGGCCACTAAGTATCATGCTAATAAAGATTTATTGATAGCCATTAATGATGCCGAAATTAGCGGTTTACCGGTCGGCGAAAATATTATAATTCCTGGTGGTTCACCGGCCGTAGCGACAGCAGCTCGGGCTACATTAGGTGGACTAGCTAGTGGAGGTGGTTTTGCCTGGGGTGGCTATAATGCTGTATATGGCAGTAACGGGTACGATTACGGCTATTGTACTTGGTGGGTAGCGAACCGGCGTTCTCAAGCCGGCCACCCCTTACCAAGCAATTTAGGTAACGCTAGTACCTGGAAGGTTTTAGCGCAACGAGCTGGTTTTGGAGTTGGTAACGTGCCAGCTGCTGGCGCTGTTATTTGGACACCACCCCGTGACTATTATGGTCACGTTGGCTATGTTGAGTCGGTTAATGCTGACGGCAGTGTGAATATTTCTGAAATGAACGTTATAGGCTGGGGGCGGGTCGACACTAAAACTCTATCGGCTGACCAAGCCGCCGCTTATTCATACATCTACTAGCCAGGCTGGACATAACTTGCTAACAGAGGTAGAATAAGCCCATGTTTGTGGATAAAGTTGCTGTAACAATTCAAGCGGGCGATGGCGGAGATGGTCGAGTTAATTTTCGTAAGGAAAAATTCATCGATCGTGGCGGCCCGGATGGCGGTGATGGTGGCAACGGTGGTAGCATTATATTTACAGCTAGCTGGAACCAAAATACACTTGCAAATTTTCGATACCAACGCTTGTTAAAGGCAGCCGATGGTCAGCCGGGAGATAAGCAAAAAAAACACGGACGAAACGGCCAGGACATGATGATTACCGTACCGGTCGGGACTATCATAACAGATGTAGAAGGCAAGTTATTGGCCGATTTGACCGAAGATGGTCAGCAAGTGGTTATTGCTAAGGGCGGACGTGGCGGCTTTGGCAATGCTCACTTTATCTCCTCGGTTCGTCAAGCCCCCCGGGTGGCCGAAAAAGGTGAAAAAGGCGAAATGCACGAGGCGACTATGGAACTAAAGATGATTGCCGACGTTGGTTTGATTGGACTACCTAACGCTGGTAAGTCAACTCTGTTGGCCTCAATCAGCCATGCTAAACCCGAGATTGCCGATTACCCTTTTACGACTATTAGGCCAAATCTTGGCGTGGTCGATATCGACCGGAACAATAGTCTGCTAGTAGCCGATATCCCTGGTTTAATCGAAGGAGCCAGCGAAGGTAAGGGTCTGGGTGATGAATTTTTACGTCACGTCGAACGCACCAGTGCTCTGGCCCATCTTATAGATAGTTACTCAGATGATGTTACCGCCGATTACAAAACGATTCAGAAGGAGCTTAAAACTTACTCAGTTGACCTATCAAAGCGGCCGCAGATCGTTGTTCTTAGCAAGATAGACGGCTTGGACGATGAAATTATAAATTCAAATATAGAAATATTAAAAAAAGTTGTTCCAAAAAAAACCCAAATTATGGCAATCTCGGCACCCAGTCATAAAGGTGTTAAAGAACTAATTTTTGAGATTCAGAAGATTGTCGTTAAGGAGCGGTCCAAACAGGCTAAAAAAGTCGCTAAAGTTTTACCAGTTATTAGACTTGAGCAGGACGATAGTTGGCGAGTCGCTAAAGATACCAAAGGCTTTACTGTTAGTGGTAACAAGATCGAGCGCTTTGCGGCGCGCACTGACTTTGCGAATGCCCATGCTGTTGCTCGATTGCGTGATATTCTTAAGAAAATGGGCATCATGAAAGAACTGCAGAAGAAAGGTATTGAGCCGGGTCAACCGATTACAATTAACGGTTACGAAAGCATTGAATACTAATGGCGGCCAGCAGCTTATTTTTTTACGATTTAGAAACTAGCGGGATTAACCCGCGCAGTTCTAGAATTATGCAATTCGCCGGCCAACGGACCGATCTTAAACTAAAACCAATCGGCGAACCGGTTAATATTTTGATCAAACTTAGCGATGACATTCTACCAGAACCGAATGCCATTATGATTACCGGGATTACACCTCAGCAGACAAAAGCTGATGGCATTACTGAGGCCGAATTCTTAAAAATCTTCAGTCATGAGATTGCAATACCAGGAACGATTTTTACTGGTTTCAACAATGTTCGATTCGATGATGAGTTCATGCGTTTTTTAAATTACCGCAACTTTTATGATCCTTATGAGTGGCAATGGCAGGATGAACGTAGTCGCTGGGATATTTTGGACGTTGTTCGGCTAACACGCGCATTACGGCCTGATGGCATTACGTGGCCGTTTGACACTGATGGTAAGCCATCTAACCGTCTAGAGATGCTTTCTAGTGTTAATGGATTAGAACACACCGATGCGCACGATGCCTTAAGTGATGTGCGGGCCACAATTGCTCTTGCTAGACTAATATATAACAAGCAAAATAAGCTTTTTGAATATCTTCTATCGATACGCGGCAAGAAGGCTGTGGCCGATCTAGTAGATTCTGACCAACCTTTTGTGTATGCTTCAGGAAAGTATTCAGCCGATTACCAAAAAACCGCTGTTGTTACCAAGATCGCTGATCATCCAACACGCCAAGGGGCATTAGTTTATGATCTGCGACATGATCCTAACCAGTATTTAAGAAAAACTCCTAGTGAATTAGTTGAACTATGGCGTTGGAAAAAAGACGCCATCGAACCCCGGCTACCGATCAAAACGCTTCAGTATAATCGCGTACCAGCAGTGGCACCACTCGGTGTCTTAGATAAAGATTGCCAAAAACGCCTAAGAATAGACTTAGCAATTGTTAAGGCGAATCGTCAGAAGCTATCAAAAGCCAACGACTTCAAAAAAAACCTGCTCCGAGCGCTAGAGATTATGGATAAAGACCAGCAAACCCGTTTGGTTGCGACTGATACTGAAGTTGACGCTCAGCTGTATGATAATTTCATTAGCCGCCCGGACCAGATTGTGATGAGGGCGGTTAGAGTTGCAGAACCGGACGATCTGAATGGTTTTACTAATCGGCTGATAGATCCGCGCCTTAAGGCTATCTTGCCGCTGTATAAGGCTAGGAATTTTCCTAAGTCATTGTCGTCCGAAGAACTAGCGGAGTGGGAGAGGCATCGTCAGCAAGTACTCACCGGAGGCGGTAAACAGAGCCGGCTCGCACTTTTTTTTGCGCGACTCGAAGAAATAGCCAAAACCAAGGGTATTAGCCAAGAAAAACGTTACTTACTGGAAGAACTCCACCTTTACGGCGAAAGTATTATGCCTGTTCCAGATTTCGTAGACTGATAACATCAAAGTGACGTTGATTTTGATGTTGTAGCTTTTCAGTCCTTGCTTTGTAATAGCGATAACCAAAATAGCTCAATAATGGCCACAAGATTAGTTGATACCAAAGAAAGGTGAGTTGAAGGTGAGTGCCTGGTATTTGTCCCAGGACAATAAGTTGCATCATAATTCCAAACCCGTTTACATATACCTTAATTCTAAATCTATTTGCAATAAAGTCAATAGTAGTTTATCATCCTAATGCTTAGGAGTATTTATCAATACTCTGGTAAACTAAAATATAAGTTTTTACGGAGACATAGGTGTATATGAATCGTCAGCGCAACTCGTTTAGTCAAAATGGTGTAGGAATGGAAATATGTTTTTCTGAGCAAACTACTACGCCAGAAGAATTTGGCCGTAGTGGCTTATATATTTCTTCTCCCCCCGAAGTTCGAATAATTCGGCAGGTTAGTATTCATCCTGACGATAATGAAAGATTACGTAATGCAGTAGACTATTTAGGTCAAAAAAACTACGGAAAAGGTAAGGCTACTGCTATTGGATCCCTAGCATGTACCTATGTATCTGCCGAAGAAATGGCTCGAATGCTAGAAAATAAGTACCCTAAAATATATCAAAATCGTCGCAAGATAACTCAAATGCAACGGCGCATGGCAAAAGACTATAAACAATTCGTTCAAAATTCAGGTAGATCCGTAGAGGAAGCAGTAATGTCGGGTTTTAGAGTACAGATTGACGGTCACGATGACGAGCAAACAGATGTATTCCCGTTAATTGATGAAATGAAATGGTCGGCCGGAGATTTTTTTATTTCTGATTATGAAAAATATAGCCACAACACAATCGGACTAGACCTTTCAGAGAACTTAACTTTGATGGCTGAAATGGATGAAACAGTTGCATACTTAAGGGATGAGGGACTTAACATAAACTCCATAGACAGGACCCGTGAACCACACCTGAGTATATTTACAACTTTCGGCAGTCTGGGGAACACTAGTTTGCACGCTATGAGCCATCCCAACCCTGTTACTTTGGAGCTTCCAAAAATGTGGGTTAATTCTAGCGGGATCACTATTTAATACAACAATATGCTATAATAGCAAGCGGAGTAAACAGTAAATTATGCCAGTACGTGATGAGAAGGATTTCAGTTACATTGATATGAGCCGAGCCGTTGAAGGCCCTGGCATAATTAAGTTTTTAGGTGCAGTCGATTACCATAGCAGAGAAATATTTGGTAATGATCAATCAGGCATAGTTGTCATCCCTGGCCATCTGGACGAGGATGCTAGGATTAACAGTAGTAACGAGGATTACCTATCATCCGAATTAGAAATCAAAACGGTGGGTAGCCCGAGGTTTAAAGTATACGATGCAGAGGATATAAGGTTTACGTTGCTCCATCGCCGCCAACCGAAGGAGCTGAATAAGACGAGCAGGTTATTGTGGGCAGGTCGTAGGACAACTAGAATACAAGAGCAAACATACCATCCAATTGATGTAGATACAGATCAGGCCCCGCTATTTAAGACTAGTCCACTCTATGAGGCTTTGGTCAGGATTGGTCTTCAGTATGATGTGCCTAGCCAGGATAACGTACCGATTAAATTTTCGGCAATTACTTTGAACCCAGATTCTGATTTTGGCGATAAAGGCATTGAGCTGGCATTGATTCCGTCCCCTGATGACAAAGTTACTCGTATGTTGGTTGATCAGATTCAACTATGCTATACAGCTCTAAAGCAAAAATCAAAATGGGCTGTATATCCGAATAACGGGCCATTACCCTTAACTGTGCCATTTGCACGTTTGCCACGAGATGTTACTGAATCAGAGATAAAACAGTTTATAAAAGTTATGGACGAAAACTTACTTCCAGTCCGTGGCGTATTGAGTGTGATTAATCCTCGTCCCACCATTCATAACTAGCTAGGGTCTAGTAAAACTTATAAGAAATCTGTATAATTAGTCGACTTATGAGCGACGCTATTTTAGTTAAAGGTGCTCGGGAGCATAACCTCAAAAATATTGATGTTGAGATTCCGCGCGGTAAATTAGTGGTAATTACCGGCTTGTCCGGCTCAGGTAAGTCGTCCCTGGCTTTTGACACCATTTACGCCGAAGGGCAACGTCGTTATGTTGAATCGCTTAGCTCGTATGCTCGACAGTTCCTGGGACTTATGGAAAAGCCGGACGTCGATCAGATAGACGGACTGAGCCCAGCAATTTCTATTGACCAAAAATCAACTAGTCGTAACCCTCGCTCGACTGTGGCCACTGTCACTGAGATTTATGATTATTTACGCCTGTTGTATGCCCGCATCGGGATTCCCCATTGCCCTGTTTGTAGTAAACCGGTTGCCCGTACAACAAGTGCTGCCATTGTTGATCAGATTACTAAATTACCAGTCGACGCCAAGATTATGATCCTAGCACCAATTATTAACTCCAAAAAAGGTGCGTTTGAGCATATACCAGAACAATATACACGGGCCGGTTTTGCCCGGGCTCGAGTTGACGGCGTCGTTTACGCTTTGGATGAATTCCCAGAACTCGATAAGAACTACAAACATACCATCGAAATTGTGGTTGATCGCTTAGTGAATAACGATGACAGCCGTGGCCGATTAGTCCAGTCTGTCGAGCAAGCTATAGAAGTTGCCGATGGCAAGGTTAGTGTTTTAGATGCTGCTACAAAAATTGAGAGCTTTTATAGCTTAAGATACGGCTGCCTCGACCATCCTGATGTTGCTATACCTGAGCTCGAACCACGTACCTTCAGTTTTAACAGCCCACAAGGTGCTTGCCCGATTTGTACCGGGCTTGGCTCCCGCCTAGAGGTAGACCCTGAGCTAGTTATTCCGAATGGTCGCTTGACCCTGGCCGAAGGTGCTGTTAGGCCATATAACCGGATTAATACCGACAACTGGTACATGAAAAAACTGCAAGCTCTGGCTGATCGATATGAATTTAGTGTCCATGTCCCGACCGGTGACTTAACCAAAGCCCAAATTGAAAAAATCATGTATGGTACAGCTGACGAAACCTATAAAATATCTTTGGGCATCGGTCGTTCGTTCGATACCACCTACGAAGGGGTAATTCCAAATTTGGAACGCCGCCACAAAGAAACCGACAGTGATTTTATGCGTCGTGACATTGAGCGTTTTATGCAGGAGAGGCCTTGCCACGCTTGTCATGGGAGACGGCTTAAGCCAGAGGTGCTAGCTATTACAGTTGGCGGGCTATCGATTATGGATATTTGCGAGCTATCAATCGACGATGCCATAGACTTTTTTAAACAGCTTAAGTTGAGCGCTAAAGATGCACAAATCGCTACTCAAATATTTAAAGAAATCTCCGCTAGATTACAGTTTTTGCAAGATGTGGGCCTTAATTATCTAAGCTTATTGCGCAGTGCTGTTACCTTGAGCGGGGGTGAAGCTCAGCGGATACGTTTGGCTACGCAAATTGGTTCTGGCCTGCAAGGAGTCCTTTATGTTTTGGATGAGCCTTCGATCGGCCTTCATCAGCGTGACAACGAACGCCTAATCAAAACCCTCAAACACCTAAGAGACCTTGGCAACACAGTAATTGTTGTCGAACATGACGAAGAAACAATTCGGACCGCCGATTTCCTGTTAGACATCGGTCCGGGGGCAGGAATTCATGGTGGATACGTAGTTGCCTCTGGCACTCCGGAACAAGTATCTAGGGTACCCAAAAGTGTTACTGGCCAGTATCTTCGCGGCGAAAAGGTCATTCCAATTCCCACAAAACGACGCAAAGGTAACGGAAAAGCCCTGGTAGTAAAGGGCGCCCGCGAGAATAACCTTCAGAATGTTACGGTCTCGATTCCTCTAGGCAAGATGGTGTTAGTAACTGGTGTATCGGGCTCGGGTAAGTCTAGTTTGATTAACGACATTGTGGCTAAAGAATTACAAGCACGTTTACATAGGGCCAATACTGTACCGGGCCGTCATGATGAAATTGACGGTATTAAGGAACTAGACAAAGCGATTGTTATTGATCAGTCGCCGATCGGTCGCACTCCACGTTCTAATCCAGCCACATACACTGGTCTATTTACACCAATTCGCGAATTATTCGCTAGTACACCAGAAGCCAAATTACGTGGTTATGCGGCCGGCCGTTTTAGCTTTAACGTTAAAGGTGGTCGTTGCGAAAACTGTTCTGGTGACGGAATTATAAAAATTGAGATGCACTTTTTACCGGATGTCTATGTGCCCTGCGAAGTTTGTCACGGTAAGCGCTATAACCGCGAAGCTCTAGAGATTCATTTTAAAGGTAAGGCAATTAGCGATATTTTAGAAATGACTTGCGAAGTTGCTTTAGAATTTTTCGGAAACATTCCCTCGATTGCCCGCAAGCTTCAAACCTTAGTTGATGTAGGTTTGGGCTATATCGCTCTCGGTCAATCGGCAACTACACTTAGCGGGGGTGAAGCTCAGCGTATTAAGCTGGCTACAGAATTGTCACGTCGTCCAACCGGCCGTACGCTTTATATTTTGGACGAGCCTACTACTGGTTTACACATGGCTGATATCAATAAATTGCTGCATGTCTTGCATGCCCTAGTTGACGCCGGTAACAGTATGATTATCATTGAGCACAACTTAGACGTTATTAAAGCTGCTGACCACATTATCGATATGGGCCCCGAAGGCGGTAGCGGCGGCGGATTTATTATTGCCGAGGGAACACCCGAGCAAGTTGCCAAGATAAAAAAATCTTACACAGGTCAGTTTTTAAAAACAATTCTTTAACGACGAGTAACTTTTTTCCACAAATCTTGGCGAAGTTTTTTGTCTTTGATGATGTGTAGTATTACTGGACTAAAAGTAAATAGCATGGCCAGCAAAACTATCGGCAGTAGGTACTTATCGATATTGGGTATTTTACTGCCTAGCCAGTGACCCAGCATAACAACGCCAGCACCCCAAAGGGTGGCGCCAACTATGTTAAAGGACAGGAATCGTTTGTAATGCATTTTTCCGACACCAGCAACTAATGGCGCGAAAGTACGAATAATCGGTATAAAACGAGCTAAAATAATCGTTTTACCACCGTGGTTTTGATAGAAAGCTTCAGCCTTGACAACGTACTCTTGGCGGAAAAATAGACCGTCCTTTTTACTGAAAATACGATGACCAGTCCGGCGCCCAATAGCGTAACCAACACTGTCGCCAGCGATAGCCGCTACTATAACCACTAACAACACCCAGCCCAGGGGTAGTTTACCCTGAGCGGCAAAGAAACCAGCCGTAAACAGTAGAGTATCGCCGGGTAGGAAAAAGCCAATCAATAAGCCTGATTCAGCAAAGACCATACCGCCAATTAATAGCAACCCAGTCAATACTCCGGCGCTTTGTAGTAGGTGCTCAGGATTAATTCCAAACATGTTTTACTAGCTTAACCTATAAGCTAGTTCGCCGTCTACTCCGAATCTTTGCTATACTATAGGTTACAAACCAAGGAGGTTCTAGTGTCCGATCAAGATATCGCAATTACATTGCAAAACCGAGAAGCGGTGGGGAAAGCTGTCAAAAAGTTGCGAAGAGATGGATTAGTGCCTGCTGTTATTCACGATCATGGACGAGATTCTATTCATGTAATGGCCTCTTATACTGAGTTACACAAGGTCTACAAAGAAGCTGGTAAGCATCATCCAGTAAACTTGACTGTCGATGGTAAAAAATACCTAGCCATTATTCGGGATGTAGATTTTGAGCCACGCAAGCATATGCTGCGTCATGTTGTGTTTAACGCCATCGAGCAAAACAAGCCTGTTGAAACTGAAGTTCCAGTTGTATTCGAAGGCGATGCCGAAGCCGAAAAGGCTGGTTTTATGATTCTTCGCCAACTCGACAACGTTGAAGTTAAGGCATTACCAAAAGACCTGCCTGATCAAGTCACTATCGATATTTCTGGTCTTACTGCTGTTGGTGATCGCCTCCACGTTTCTGACATTGTTGTTCCAGCCGGCGTGACTATTCTAACCGAAGCCGAACATGCCGTAGCCATGGTCGAAGAACCACGTTCACTAGCTGCCGCTCAAGCCGAAGAAGATGAAGCCGCTGCCGCCGAAGCCGCTCCAGTAGTCGCCGAGGAAGGTGAAGAGCCTAAGACTGATACTCCTTCCGAAACAGAGTAAGCTAATCCTCTAAAAAGCCACCACTTTGATGAGCCCAAAGACCTGCATAAACTCCATTGTTTTTAATTAACTCTTTATGCGTGCCTTGCTCGGAGATTTTACCGTTGTCGAGAACAATGATTCTATCCATTTTCTGAATCGTGCTTAGGCGGTGGGCAATTACAATCGCAGTCCTTCCCTCCATCAATTTCCACAACGCGTCCTGGATTAACACTTCACTCTCGGAGTCCAGGGCACTCGTCGCCTCATCCAATACTAAGATTGGTGCATTTTTTATCATTGCTCGAGCGATTGCCACACGTTGACGCTGGCCACCAGATAGTTTAACGCCACGTTCGCCAACAAGGGTTTCGTAGCCTTGAGGTAACGTTTTAATGAACTCATCAGCGTGAGCAACTTTTGCTGCTGAAAAAACAGTTTCTTTGCTCGCAGAAAAATTTCCATAACGGATATTGTTGAATAAAGAACGATGGAACATGATAGGTTCCTGGGGAACATAAGCGATACTGCGGTGTAAATCATCTTGGGTGATGCTGGCTATGTTCTGTCCATCAATAGTAATCTCACCACTATCAACGTCGCTAAATCTTAACAGTAGACGAGTAAAAGTAGTCTTTCCCGACCCAGAATGTCCAACTAAGCCTATCTTTTCTCCGGCTTTAATTTGAACATTTAATTTGCTAAAAATTTCTTTGTTGGCGCCATCGTGTATAAAAGTCACATCATTGAAGCTGATTGTACCAAGACTTGCCTTAAATTCCTTAGGGCTCACAGGATCTTGGATTTCGGGTATGAGCTGCAAAATCTCTGTCATCCCACTGGCATTACCAAAGGCCCTATTGTAGTTACGCAAAGAGCCATTACTAAAAGTAAAAAGTTGACTCGAAATACTCGCAGTGTATGTTAGAACTAAAAAGACTGTTGCTAAGTTTGCTTTGAATGTTACGACACTGACTATCGCGATAAACAAAGCAATAACCTCTATCAGACTCGTTAAGCCAGAAAAGTATATCATCTGCCTTTGCATAGCATGCATTAGACTCATCAGATGAGAAGCGGTATTGGTAGTTGCTTTGGAATACTGTCTTTCCTCGTATTCCTTCCCGGCAAAACTCTTTATTGCCATAACGTTAGTAATACTGTCAGCCAAATAGCCGGTTTGAGCGCTTTCGGCTGCTGCATGTTCACTACTCAGGTGTCTTACTTTTCTGGTGACCCAAAAAGCAGTCGTAACATAAAAAGCTGTAAATAGTACCAAAGCTACTACGTATAGTGGTGCGCGCCTAGAAAGAATTATCGATGTGAATATAAGCCCAGAAAATAACGGAATAACTTGATAGAAGGTTGTGTCGGCTATTTGATCATATGCTCCGAGGATTTTACTAGACTGCGATACTAATGACCCACCAAAACTATCAGCGTGGAAATTAGCACTCTGTCCGAGCAAATGTCCGTAAACTCGCTCTGCTAGGTCACGCTCGACGTTGGCTTCGAGCCGCCAGGATAAGGTGTCTACAATCCGCCAGGTAAAGACCCCAGCGAACATTAGGCAGGTATAAAGTAACAAGGATGTACCAAAACTACCCCAAACATCATTCGGAGTAAACTGGCCTTTTGCCAATCGATTTAACACGTTCGCTAAAACTAGTGGAGGCAAGTAATTCGTAATCAAAGTTATTATAGGTATGGAAATTAATGTCCCAGCTGCGTAAACAGGATAGTGCCAGGCTTGATGCCAGTAAAGTTGTATTGTTTTAGTTGTAGTAGAGGACTTTTTCATAGCACACCGCCTCCTGCGGTGTGGTTAGTTTATGGGGTAAATATATTGTTTTCTAGAAGAGATACGGAAACAGCTAGCACTCCGCAGGGACGGGCAAAGTTGTGCCGAAAGTAGTTTGTTTGATCATTGCCTCGTCCTTTCCGTTAGGTTGATGATTATTTAACAATTATACTATACTAATCAAGCATTATCAAAAATGAGCGTAAAATGGTATAATAAATGAAATGAAGAAGGTGATTCTATACTATAAGTTTGCCCCCGTTAGTGACCCGATTATGACGGTGCGCTGGCTGAAGGAACTTTGCGGTCGTTTGGCGCTAAAAGGTCGTATTATCGTTAGCCCAAATGGTATTAATGGCACCCTGGGTGGGGATCTCGACAATCTCCTTGCTTATAAACGTGAAATGAACAAATCAGTGACTTTTAAGGGTATAGCTTATAAATGGAGTGATGGCACCGGCCAAGAATTCCCGCGACTGAGCATTAAGGTCCGTGATGAATTGGTTGCCTTTAAGGCCGCTGATCAAATTAAGGTTGATGATACGGGTGTAATTGGTACCGGCAAACACCTTAAGCCTGAGCAACTCCATAAGCTAGTCGAAGAGAACGATGATGTCGTCTTTTTTGATGGCCGAAATGCTTATGAAGCTGCTGTCGGCCGTTTTAAAGGTGCC
>Ga0194055_10000179_pt1 | contig 49401 bp, 39 predicted proteins | sample SepL449m_MetaG_FD_155482 | JGI IMG/M metagenome (GOLD analysis project Ga0194055, IMG submission 155482) | Anoxic zone freshwater microbial communities from boreal shield lake in IISD Experimental Lakes Area, Ontario, Canada - Sep2016-L442-9m | ecosystem: Environmental > Aquatic > Freshwater >... | reverse complement strand
TCAACGGTCCTTGGTCGGGTCCTTCAGGTACCGGTTTGAGTAACTATCAACTCACGCTGAGTGATCTCGCCTATCTATCTCTCCAGATTCAGAGTGGTATCGGTAGCAGCGGCGATGGCATCGCAATGAACACCGGCTTCACCGGGAATCTGGTAATCGACTCTATCGCTGTCGTACCTGAGCCGAGCACCTTCGTTCTGCTGGCTATTGGCGGGGGTTGCTACTCCGTGAGTCGATATCGGCTGCGGAAGGTATCCAGAGTTTTGACCTGCCCCTCCTGAACGGCAGGGCAATCCATAGCGATTTGGTGCCGCGGGTGCCGCTCCGGGCTCCCGAAGACTTGGGCCGTGACAATCGCCGATCGCAAGCGGAGATTGGACGACTGCAAACGCCCGGGATTCACAATCCTGCTGGGTGGTACGGGCCTGCTTGCGAAGCTGATCCTGACCGGGGAAGATGCGGTCCATGATGACTCGCTCCGGCACGCCTCGACCCCACATCACCACGGGAACCCTGCGAATCGGGGACCAGTGGAACGCCATCCATATCATCGCCCATTCGCAGACCTACCCACTCAAGGCGATCTGTGAACTCGCTGAAAATGCGATTGATGCCGGAGCCGGACAGATTCAGATTTTGCGCCGCCGCCAGCGAGGCGACATTTATCTGGAAGTGGTGGACGATGGCAACGGAGTCGCCGCGGACGCCTCCGGCGACCCAGACTTTGAGCGCATCGCAACCCACCTATGCGACTCCATGAAGCGACATCTTGATTGGAAACAACGGCAGGGCGTGCATGGGGAGTTTGGCATCGGCCTGCTCAGTTTCTGGAGCCTAGGCAGTGAATTGCGCATGATCTCTGCTGGAAAAACAGGCTCGCTTGCCGAATTACAACTAACTCGGAGCCAGCGTCATTACACGATTCGGCCCGTGCGGGGACAACTTCCGACCGGTGGCACTCGCGTGATTATCGGCCCGCTCCTGGAGGCAACCAGAAAGCTCGTAACCGGTGAGAAGATCGCCCGCTACCTCTCCGCAGAACTCCGCGATCGGATTCGCAAAACGGGCGTAACAATTCAGGTCGTTGATCGTGTCTCGCGAAAAGAATTGCCCGTGACGCCCCGCGAGTTTGATGGAGAGCGACTCGAGATCGTGCGTCGCGTCAAAACTACGCTCGGAGACTTGTTCGTAGAGCTTTATGTCCGCTGCGATTCAAGCTCGCCAGAGGCCGGAGTTGCCCTTTGCAAGGACGGCACGCGAGTGCTGAAGGATGTCAGCGAATTGCTGCCGCTTCAGCACGCCCCTTGGACTGACGGCCGGCTCGAAGGGCTACTCGATTTTGAACCGCTCACGCTTGCACCCGGCACTCGAGCGGGCGTGGTCCCCGACGAAGCGTTCAACGCCTTGATCGAGGCCGTTGTAGGCATCGAATCGGAAATTCTTGCCGTGCTTGAAAAACGAGAGCAGGCCGAAACCGACCGCGCCAGTAAGCAGATCTTACGGCAGGTGCACAAAGCGTTTGTCAGCGCACTTGGCGAACTTCCCCCCGCTGAATACATCTTCTTTGACATCCCGAAAAATGCTCCTTCTTTTGAACCGCGAGAGGGTGGCCGGGGTGAGCCACTCCAAACGGAAACGTCACGAGGCGCGGGCGATAAGGAGCATGCTGCAGACATTCAAGATCCGCCCGAAAGTGTTGCACCACTTTTCCCTCTGGAACGTGGGCCTCTGCATGAAGTGCGCATCACACCTCGCCACCCGCGACGACCGCCGGGCGGTGAGTGTCGGCTGATGGCAGTTGCCCGGGACAGCGATGGTGCGAGAATACTCGATGGGGTGAGTTTTTCCTGGCGAGTGGTCGCGGGTGAGGCGGTCGTGAGCGAGGCGTTCACAGCCCAGAGTCTTGTGGCCTCAGCAGGCGCTGGGCTAGTGACTATTGAAGTGCAGGCCACGCAGGGAACGATCGAGGTAAGCGACTGCGTCGATGTCAAGTTTCTGGAGGAAGGGAGCGGGGACGACCGAGATCCGGGTGGCAGAGGGCTGCCCGCCTACCGGCTTGAACCAGAGCACGGCCAATCGACGCGATCGCGGTATGATCCGTCGCACAATGAAATTATCATCAATTCGGCACACCGGGATTTTCTCGCCAGCAAGTCGACGATTGCTAAGCATCGCCGCTACATTGGTAAGCTCTACGCCAAAGAAGTGGTGCTCAGCAACTTCCCCCATGAATCACCAAATCAGGCCATGGAGCGACTGATCGAATTGACCCTTCGCACAGAAGATACTCTTTAAATGAACACCTGTGAGATCGCTAATGAGGGCTTGAAAAATGCACTCGCAACGGCTCTACCGGGAGTACTCGTGATCTTGGGGGCCTCTGGCGATCTGACCAAACGCCTGCTCATACCGGCGCTTTATAACCTCGCCTGCGACGGCCTGCTCCCCGAGAGTTTTGCTGTGATCGGCATGGCCCGTCGCGAGCTCGACACGCTTGGTTTTAGAGAGCAGCAGCGACAGGATATTGCTCAGTTTCACACCCGTCGCAGTTTCGAAAAAGAGCCGTGGGAGTGGCTGGAATCACGGCTGCATTACATACCTGGTGATTTCAGTGACCCCGAGGCTTACACGCGGCTGCGAAATCTCGTCCTAGAGGTCGGTGAAAACTCTGTCGCTACCGGCGGCGGCACTGCATCCGGCAACACGCTCTTGTATTTAGCAATCTCGCCTGAGTTTTTTGAGACCGTCAATAATCTGCTCGACGCGGCTGGCTTTACGAATCTTACAGGCCACAAGCGAATCATTGTCGAAAAGCCATTTGGCAAGGATCTGGCGTCGGCTGTCACCCTCAACCGCTCACTGCTCTCTCACTGGCGAGAGGATGAAATCTATCGGATCGATCACTATCTCGGCAAAGAGACGGTGCAAAATCTTATGGCTTTTCGGTTGGCTAATGGCATGTTCGCACCCCTGTGGAGTGCAGCGCACATCGATCACATTCAGATCTCGGCCACCGAGACTGTCGGCGTGGAAACTCGCGGTGAGTATTACGACAAAACAGGCGTTGTGCGCGACATGCTGCAAAACCACCTCCTGCAGATGCTGGCTTTTGTCTGCATGGAGTCGCCAGAGTCGCTCGATCCGGCTGTTGTGCGGGAGGAAAAATCTCGCCTGCTCCGTTCGGTGCGGCTGCTGGGCTTCAGCGAGGCCGAACAAGACTGCGTGCGGGGGCAGTATGGGACGGGTCAAAGGGGCGACGGCCTCACCGCCAGCGGCTCTGGAAAAACGCTGGGGTACCGAGAAGAGCCACGCGTTGATCCACTCTCAAATACTCCCACCTACGCCGCCTTCAAACTTCACATCGACAACGACCGCTGGGCGGGCATGCCGGTCTACCTGCGATCGGGTAAATCGCTATGGAAGAGGGGCACTGAAATTGTCGTACAGTTCAAACCGCAACCGGGCGGCAACCCCGAACCAAATCTGCTTTTCTTTCACATCCAGCCGTTTCAAGGCGTTGAGATTCGAATTCTGGCTAAGCGGCCCGGTCCGGCGTTCTTACTGCAACGGGCTGGCATGCGTTTTGACTACGCCGAGACCTTCGAGGCCACCCGAGGCACCGGCTACGAAGTGCTCCTCTACAGTGCTCTCAATGGCGACCCAACGCTCTTTTCTCGCACCGACTTCGTGGAGGACTCGTGGCGGATCGTGCAGCCTGTGCTTGACCTCTGGAAACAAACGCCAGCCGATAATTTTCCAAACTATGTGGCTGGCTCGTGGGGCCCACTTTCGGCACACGCCCTTCTGGCACGCGATGGACGCCGCTGGCACGAGTGCATCAATCGGGATGTACTGGTGCGGAGTGAAGTTTTTGCGACTGCTCCGGCAGTGCTCCTCAATAATCTTGCCTTAGCTTTTCAACCGCTGGCGGTCGAAGCGGGGACTGTGATTGTGGAGCGGGGCGAACGAAAGTCTGATCTCTACGTTATCTGTCGGGGTGAGGTCGAGGCGATCGGAGCCTCTGGCAAACAGCTAGCCGTCATCAAAGAAGGCGAATGCTTCGGTGAGATGGCAATGCTCTACGACCAACCCCGCAGCGCTACCATTCGCTCTCTATCGCCCTGCGATCTCCTCGTTCTGAACGCCGCCGACTTCCGCCGAATTATCGAAGACTTTCCGGAGGCCGAAGTAGAGTTTCGTCAGATCGCCGAACGGCGACGAACAACACTGTCGCCGTAGAATGAGAAACAACTCAATTCCATACCAAGACCCCGGGTGGTAAAGCCTCGTAGCAAATGAAAAGACCGGAGGGATCTCTGGGCGATTCCCTCCGGTCTTGAATTGAAGTCGTGTAGTCTGGGTCGCTTCGCTTAGTAGCGACGACCGCCGCCGCCACCACCACCACTATTTTCACGGGGCTTGGCCTCGTTCACGGTCAAAGGTCGACCGTCGTGTTCCTTCTCGTTCATGGCGCTGATCGCTCGTTGAGCAGCGTCTTCGGCCTGCATTTCAACAAAGCCGAAGCCCTTGCTACGACCCGTGTCGCGGTCTTGGATAACCTGCGCACTGACAACCGCACCAAACTCAGCAAAGAGTTGTTCCAAGGTGGCACTGGTTACGCTGTAACCAAGATTTCCGACGTAAAGTTTCTTTCCCATTAAATGCACTCATTTTCTACCTGGGACCCAAGCATGCTTTCGGGGTCGCGTCGAAATGGACCGAAGATGGCAGTCCGCCAGACGGTCAAGGCGAAGATAGAAGCAACAACCAGAGCGAGATGCCTAAGCGTTGCAGTTAGAGTCGTCTCAAACCAACCCTATGAGACTAATTGAAACAGCAGAGGAATTCAACATCCTCGTAAAATAAGCTCTCTGCCGCTGTGCACCACGCTCAAAACGGAGAGGGCGGGATTTGAACCCGCGGTCCAGCTTTTGACCGGACACGTCTTTAGCAAAGACGCGCATTCGACCACTCTGCCACCTCTCCGAAACCGATCCTCGACTCTTACCTCGACTCTCCCAAGCCCTCCTGCCGCTCACTTTTAAGCCCACAAAGGGTTTGAAAAAACGGCTCGACTGGCGAACGACATCTTCCGCTATTCTGCACAGAAGCAACCTCGTCCCGCAAGGACGGCGAGATTCTTGGCCCGAAGATACTTAAACTTCTACAAAATACAACATGATTCGAATCTTTTTTTTCTTGGTGAATGCACCGCTTCTTGTGTTTGTCTTCGGCGTCACCCTCGAGGCAGTCGCCGCTGATCGGACGCTTACCGCTGCCCACGAAAGCATTCAGGCTGTGGATGCTAGGCGACATGTCGCGGCCCTCGCCGACGATGCGCTCGAGGGCCGCGAAGGGGGCAGCCGTGGCGGGCGGGCTGCGGGAACCTACATCGTCGGTGAGATTGAAAAAATGGGCCTTCAGCCGGCGGGGGATGCCGGCATATTTTACCAGCGTTTTGGCACGATGCGCAACATCTTAGCTCTCCTTCCCGGCAGCGATCCGACGGTCGCACAGGAACTGATCGTGTTTGGTGCACATTACGATCATGTTGGCTACGGCAGCGCTCACAATAGCTACGGCCCCACAGGCTTGATCCATAATGGCGCCGATGACAACGCCTCTGGCGTGGCCGGCTTGATCGAAGTGGCCGAGGCGCTCCAGCAGATGCCGAACGCTCCGCGACGGTCTATCCTTTTTGCTTTTTGGGACGGCGAAGAAAAGGGGCTTCTCGGCTCAAATCATTTCTTACGAGTGCGACCAGAATCACTCAAACAGTTTTCGATCGTCTTCTCCGTGAACCTCGACATGATCGGCAGGTTACGGGGTGAACGCTTGGAAGTGTACGGATCTCGTACAGCAGAGGGACTACGAATCGCGCTTGTAAAGTCGAACACGAGAGCCAATCTGGAGTTGGTCTTCGACTGGAAAATTGCCGATGACTCCGACCACTTCCCTTTCATCGTGGCACGTATTCCAACGCTGATGTTTCACACCGGCCTGCACGACCAATACCACCGTCCCAGCGACGATGTTGAACTCGTCAACTTTGATGGTATTGAACCCGTGGCTCGACTGGCATTTGATTTCCTGAGAGCACTCGCAGATGACCCACATCCGCGACGCTCCTTTCGGGCACAGTCTCGCAGCGAATCAGCCGCCTCGCGCCACACCCTTGAGGCACCCGCGCTGGTTTCGCCCGGCAGAATCGAGCGAGGACGCTGGGGTATGGGCACGCGGCAAGATTCGGGAGAGACCGCATCGCCAGTCGTCGTGCGGATCACGCCAGGCTCTCCGGTGGCAAAGGCGGGGCTCCTCGTTGGCGATCGAGTGCTGGCCATCGATTCTGTTGCCCTTGTCGATCAGGCAGACATGGTGGCGCAACTGGCCGCCGCAGACGACCATGTCACGCTCGACATCGATCGCAAGGGCAGAACACTGCAACTGAGCTTAGAAGCAGAGCCCATTGCTCCGCCCCAGAAACGATAGCGACCAGAGGCTTAAAAATTCCCAAGCGTGAGCATGAAACGAACTACGGCCGTTGCCTGAAAATACGGCAGATTTTTTTGCTTAATCGTTCTGGTCTTTATCGTCTTTTTCATCTTCCCATTCTTCGTCGTCATCTTCCCAGTCTTCGTCATCGTCATCGTCATCGTCATCTTCATCTTCGTCTTCGTCGTCTTCGTCGTCTTCTGAATCGTCGTCGTCGTCGTCTTCGTCGTCTTCTGAATCGTCGTCATCTTCATCTTCATCGTCATCGTCTTCGTCGACCTCTTCCCACTCATCGTCTTCTTCTTCGTCGTCCTCATCCTCATCCTCATCCTCGTCCTCATCTTCATCGTCATCTTCATCGTCGTCGTATTCTTCCTTTGCCGCTACCAGAGGCGACGGGCCTGCGAAGTAAATCGGGCCTACCTCCGTTCCATCAAACAGGTCATCTGCAGATTGAAGCTCAGAAAGTTCATGCCAGCAAAATACATCGGCGCTCAGCATCTCTTGATGTCCTCTGGGATTCACAGCGATCGTCACAGCAAAACCTCCTCAAAACAGAACTAAGGAAATGAACTCCAACCACGACTGACTTCAAACGACCCTCGACGACTTTCTTCGGTCACTTCTGTACCCGATCGTGCGAAATCATCCAACTGTTTCAACAAAATCTTTTTCTGCGGACAGGGAACGAGTTTTACGCGATCGGGCTCGAAAAGTCTGCCGATTTGCAGTCGCCTCCGCAACTACCTGAGCCTTTTTATCGAAAACGGCCTGAAATGGCAGTTTTCAGCTGCTTTTAGGACGACGCAGCGGCTCCGTCGGCCGGAGCCACCGACGGCGGCAAATCCTCAATCTTACTCAATCCAAATACTCGCAAAAACTGCTTGGTGGTTGCGTAAACATTGGGACGACCGATTTCCTCGGTCCGACCGCCAATTGCCAGTAAGTCCCGATCCAGTAGTTGCCGCAGCATCTCCTCAGAACCCACCCCGCGAATCGATTCGATTTCAGCGCGAGTCACAGGCTGACGGTAGGCCACGATGGCCAGCGTCTCAAGCGCAGCCGTTGAGAGCCTATTTTCGACCGGCGTTTCCATGAACCGCCGCACCCAAGGCCCAAATGGGGCCCGTGTGAGCAGTTGGAAACCTCCTGCAATCTGTTCGACCCGAAAAGCCGATCCCGATGCCTCATGCAATCGCTTCAACTCCTTGAGCAAGGAGCGGGCACGGGTGCCGTCGGTAAGTCGGGCCAGCTTGGCCAGTCGCCGCGGAGTGAGTGGCTCCCTCGCCACATAGAGCGCTGCCTCCAGCCGCGAAACCTCTTCGGAGCGATCATGAAGGCTCGGTACCACCGCCACTGCTTGAGGCCTTTCCGTATGGCTCGACAGAGGCCTTCGGCGATAACGCAGACGGCCTGGGGCTCTCGTGTGAGGTGGCATCCAGATCCGCAGTCTGCACAATGCGCGAGGGCAGGCCAGTCTGTCTGCAAGGCGATTCGCAGTAAGCGACTTGCGACGCATCGCAGTGGACCTCGGAGGCGTTTTCATGCGTGTCATCCATTCACACTCAAATCTAAAAACGGGCCGGTGGTCCCTCAATTGTTTGCCCTTGCGGTAACGCCGTTGATGGCATTGCTGCGATCTGGCGTTTCCAAGCCGTGACTTGCGTCAACAGTTTATTCATTGCTTCACTCGGTATGGCGTCGGCCGATTGAAAGACACGTTGCAATTGGCCCGTTGGATCGGCGGCGACGCGACAGGAACAGCGGTGGACCTGCTCGGCGCCCTTCGGAGGCAGGCACTCAAATGATACCGCTCCTAATTGAACAAGTTGTTCTTCGACAGTGCGATGGGCACTGATGACTTGTGGCGCAGCAGAACTTCTAGTGACAGATGCGACGGGTGGATCAGGTGCTATACGAGTACTTTTTATTTCAGAAAATGCATCTGCCGGGACCAACGGCTGTGGGGCTAAAGCCACGCTCGGCACGGTGCTCTGGATTGCTATGCTGCCCGGCACAGTCAGACCTTTTCCTTGCGGGATGACAGCAGGCGCGATGGTATCGATAGGGGCTAGTGTGACGATTGGCATGACAATCGTTGCTGGTGGTTGAGACGCAGGCGCAGCGAACGGGGCCATTGCAACTGTTTTGTTGGCGGGGATTCCCAAAGCTACCGGGGGAACCGAAACCGCTTGAGCCTGAGGGGTAAAGGCGCTTACTGCGACAGGATCAACAACAGCCACAGCAGCGGGAGGCACTGAAATCGTAAGCGGAGTTTGTGGCTCAAGCTCAAACACAGAAGCGATTGCCTGCATGGCTGGTTTCCAGACGCGCGTGCGTATCGCACCGCGTAATTCTGCCGGAATTTTATGGGAGAACATTGCCAGCAAAGGCACGACGAGCATGCAGGTCACGAGCACAAAAGAGCGGAACTTCATGGGTGAATAGAGCCGTGCACGATAAGGTGAATCTGGCGGGAACAGCTTGCCCGAGAATTGCCCACAACCATAGGCAACTCTGTCTTGCCACGGGTTGCGGACGATAGCGACTCTCGATCACGACCACAATCCAAAAACAGGGCTCTGGACGCTCGGCTAACGTGTCATTCAGTTGCCAGAATGACCGTTCGTTGGGGAATGTCTTCGGAAGTGCTAGCCGGATCAAAATGGGGCGTGTCGGGGGCATAGGAGACATTCACAATTTTTCGAGCCTTGGCGAGCACTTCTCCAACGCTTTCTTTGGCCAAAATGGCCTCTAATTGCGGCCGCAGGCTGTCGGCGTTGGCGGTGCCGGCTTCGACGCCTGTCACGGTGAATAGATGCACCCCAAATGGCGTGGTGACCGGCTGGGAAATATCCCCCTTGGCTAGAGAAAAAACCTCTCTCGCAATTTCTTCCCGGGCCAATCCTCGCCTCGATAGAAAACCAACGTCGCCGTCACGGCGGCGACTGGGACCTGCCGAAAACTTTTTCGCTGCATCAGCAAACGAGTACTCTCCCTGCAATATCTCTCGCCGGATCGTTTTTGCCCGCCACACGAGTGCCGGAATCGACTCTGCACCGAGCCCTGGATCAGGCCGCAAAAGAATGTGACTGACTCGCAGGCGTGTGCCATCAATGTCGCGATGGTGCTTTACGAAGGTCGCGGCAATAGCCTGAGGAGTCATTTTCGGTACGATCAGCTGGCTCACAGCAAGATCGAGTGCAATCTGATTTTTCATCGATTGTTCGTCTTGCCCCGACTGAGCGAGAAAATCATTGAGCGTGACTTGGCGAGTCGCTAGTTCTAGTCGCATCCGATCAAGGCGCGCTTCAATGTCTGTCTTTTTGACGGTGATGGCTTCACGAGTGACAAACATTCTCAGTAGTTGTTGGTTCACCAACTGCTCGATGGCTTCTGCTTGCGCGCGAAGCTGCTGATCGAGTGTCGTCATTTGTTCGTAGCCGATCCGACGCAGAGTGGCATTCACTTCTGAGCGGTAAATCGGTGTCTCACCAACCTGAACCACAATGGCGGCGGCATCGGCTGGCGGGGCTGCGAGGTCTTCTGCCGCTGCCCGGGGCATAAACACGCAAAAGTTGATTCCTAGAAGGATGTGCAGCCCAATCGCTGGCATGTGAGGCCACAACCTTTGGCGATACAGATTCATTCAGTTTTATGCTCCTGCGATTCATCCGTGAGAGGGACATTTCGAATTGCAAAGTCGATCGGCAGCTCATGAATCGCGATCGGTAGTTTCCACCGCAGACGCAGTCCCTGCAAGTTGAGAAGCTGACCGACAGTGTCGGCAGTCGGCCGTGCGAAAGCAGTCGATGTTTTCAGCCCCTGCTCGCTCCTTGACACGACTCGCTGTTCGACCACCGCGAGCGGTTGCCCGGCTGCGGTGAGCAGTTGGAGTGGCCGTTCGGTAAGCCAGGTGTGGTGCGAGGCCAGTGCTTCTGTTGGCTCATCGTAGGTGATGCTGGCGGTCGCCAAAAGACGGTCGTCTTGCCTGGCAAATTGACTGAGGCACACTGTCGCCTCCGCCATCCGCTGCGTGCGCGGGCGTTGGGCAGAGATGTCTGTGACAAATCCATCGCTGCTGCAGAGGTCACTGAATTCAAAGTCGTGCTCTCGTCCCTCCAGCCAAAGCCCGATCGTGCCTCGCAAAAGCCTCAGTGAATCAAGTCGCGGCGATGGCTGGGAGAGCACTAGCGGCAGATCGAGCCATTTTCTTTTGGAGGGAACCACAGCCTCCACAACAGCAATTCTCTGGGGCGGGGAGATCGCTTCGCCTGAGTGACCCTCGGCCACCACACCAGCCAGCGGCAGCCGCATCAAACGCGGATGCAGTCGGGGCTCCCAAGCGACTCGTAGGACGATGCGAATGCCGGCGGGGGGGTTCGCTCGACTGCGAACGCCGATGGGTTCAACCTGCCAAACGGCTATTCGCAAAGGTCCGGCGGCAATAACGGCCTGCCTCAATCCCAAAGTGATTGTAGCGGCGGGAGTCGCAATCCCTGCAACTGTGCCGGCCGGAATTTGATTGGAAGCCGCGTCGATACTCAGGCCCGTTTCATTTTCAAAGAACGTGAGTGCAAGCCCAGCCTTGTCGAGCACCTCGTCAATCACTTCCCAAAATGGAACTCTATGAAACGTAAGCGACAAGAGCCGATCGCCAGCGACACCAGTTTCGACATCAGGCCTCAGGGTGATGCGATTACCCGACTCGGCAAACACTCGCTTGAGCACCTCTCGAGCAGGCATGTTTTCTACGGCAAGCGTGATGACCGACGCTTCGACAGCCGTTGCGGCCGCCTGGTCCTCAAGAAATCGCTGCACTCCCCGCAGTCGCAATGCAGCTTCGCCAACTGCGGTACGTTGGGCCTGGATTATAAAAGGCAGGATGGCCGGTCCGCAGTCCAGCAGCGTCTGTTCAGCATCATCGCGAGAGGTCAGTGAGCCCGAACCAAGCTGTTGAAACAGTGGCTCCAGAGCCGCTGGGTCTCGGTTGCTAGGCGGTAGCGTGGCGACGGTGGGGCTGATCTCGGCGGCGTTGACAGACAAGCCAAGGCACAGTGCAGGCAGAATGTAAAGCTGCCTGCCAATCTGCAGGCGACCGTGACGCTGCCGGCGAGGTGCAATAGAAATGACTTGGTTAAGTATCTGCATCCGTTGACCGTACAGTGAAAGAAGGAGTCGATCGATACACAGCGAGTTGGATTCTGATGAACGGCCTCTCAGACTATTCGGGCTCACGCTATGCTACGGTATAAAACTTTATGGCCAAAATTGCGATCAGTCTGTGCGGTGAAGGCCGTGGCCATGCCACCCGCATCTGCACGCTTGTGGAGCATCTGCAATGCGATCACGATGTTTTGATCTTCACTTCGGACGATGCCTTCGAACTCTTATCGCAGCGGTTTGGCCAGGGACACCCGCGAGTGCGGGTGGCCGAAATATCCGGCATTGTCTTTCAGTACACAGGCGGTCGATTGGATGTGATGCGGTCGATTACCGCCGGGCTCGACTATCAAGCCAGACTACTTGGACCGCTTGTTGATCGACTGATCGACGAACTGGAATCATTTGGGGCTGATCTGGCCATCACAGACTTTGAGCCCGCCCTGCCCCGAGCCGCTGGCCGACAAGGAGTTCCGCTGATCAGCATTGACCATCAGCACTTTTTGCTTGCCTACGATCTTGATTCGCTGCCATGGTCGCTGCAGTGGAATGCGTGGTTTATGAGCAACGCTGTCTGGATGTATGTCGCAGAGGCCACAGATACTGTCGTGTCGGCCTTCTTCCGGCCTGGCCTGCGGCGGGGCTGGGAGCATGTTGTGCAGGTGGGGCCGCTGTTGCGCCGTGAGATCGCAGACGCCCAACCGAGTGACGGTGGCTTTATTCTCAGCTACCTTCGTCGCCACACGCCCTTCGAAGCGGTTTCAACGCTTGCCGACTGCGGTTTGCCAGTCAAAGTCTATGGTCTTGGGCAGCGAGAATCGGTTGGAGCTGTTTCTTTTCACGCCGTCGATGAACGGCAATTTGTCGAGGATCTGGCTGGCTGCCACGCATTGATCTCTGCCGCCGGCAACCAGTTGATTGGTGAAGCCTTGCATCTGGGCAAGCCGCTGCTTGCGCTGCCTGAGCGGGCCCATTCCGAACAGTTGATGAACAGCCACTTTCTCTCCGTGATGGGATGCGGAGATTTTACACCGCTGGAAGAAGTGACTCCCAGTCGCGTGCGCTCATTTCTCGACAGCGTTGACCGCTTCAAGCCCGCATTGGCCGAGGTTCAGGGCCAGATGAACGGCACGCCCGATGTGCTACGGGTTATCGAACACCGCCTGCGTCAATAACACAGCGTACAAGGACGGAAAACTATCCACCGCCCAACGCTACGCGATTGGCCAGAGGGTTTGCCAAGTGTTTTAAGAGGAACGGAATCATTTGCCTCATCGCACGACCACGATGGCTGATGAGTGCCTTGACGGCAGGCGAGAGCTGACCAAATGTGCGGTGGTATTCAGGGACGACAAACAGCGGATCGTACCCAAATCCACTGCTTCCTTGCGCACTCTCAGCGATCACGCCGCCACAGAGACCCTGCGATGTGGCCACAATCATGCCTGCTGGATCAGCCAGCGCCGCATGACAGGCATAGTGGGCCGAGCGATTGCCTCCAGTGATTGCAGCAAGTCGCTCTAAGAGAAGAGCGTTGTTGCGATCGTCGAGGCACGTCGCAAGATCCCCCACCGCAGGAGCCTCGCTTGAAAATCGTGCCGAATAAATCCCCGGTGCTCCGTCAAGGGCATCGACGACTAGTCCGCTGTCTTCGGCAAGCACCCAGCGGTGCAAGGCCCGGGCCTGCTGAGCGGCTTTGAGTGCTGCATTCTCAGCAAAAGAACTACCCGTTTCATCAACGAAAACTGCTTGCCGATTTCCGGCTAATGAGCAGCACGTGATCCCAAACGGTTCTAGCAATTCGACAAGCTCTACGAGCTTGCCATTATTGGTTGTTCCCAGCACGAGGGCTGAAAAAGATCGGGGTTCTTCTTTGTCGCTTCGCACGCTCTCCAATAAAGGGCTCTAGGACTTTCCTGTCAAGGCCCTCGTAGGCATCAAAGGGTCCACGCACTCTGAGCGATCAGTTGCGATAGAAGTCGATCCAGTTCACCGTGAGCGACTTGGGGTTGCCGTCAAAAATCGCCTTCGGCAATTGCATCTCAAAGTAGCCTTTTTTGAGCGGAATGCGTTGGGCTTTTTGACCGTCGCCGCCGATCATGCCAATCTCCATCCAATACGGACTCCCAGAGTCCAGCGGCGAGCCTTCCTGGCTGTTCTTCCACACTCGCACCCGCTGCTTATTGTCGTTGCTCGATACCGCCGCATTGATTGTGACCTTGCCGTTGGAGACCCGAAAACTCTCCAGACCGTCTAGGCGCAAGCGCAAGACAACGGCGTCCGGCCATTTTTCCTCAATCCGTTTAATCACCGATTGGCTGATCCCAAACGGACTGCTCACTGTAAAAACTGTCTTGTCCTTTTCGACTTCGACTTCCACGTTGTCGGTTTTACGCTGGGTCGTGATCTCAAAGTCGGGTGAAGAGTCTTCACCGAGAGTAACGCCGCAGGTGATGCCAAGGAACGCCGAGGCGACAAGAAGTGGGATGGGGTTCATTGAAGGGGGCAACGAAAGACACCCGCTTACGTTTCAATCTTTTTACTGCCGAATCAAAACGTGTGAGCCAGAGCCGAGGATGTCAATGATCTCATCCAAGTCGCGGGCCGACACGATCAAGCTGGTAGTTGGAAGAGAGTCATTGACTGCCGCTGGGTCATCCACCGATTCAATCGCCATGCCTTCGGCTAAACCGATCGATTTTTGCCCTTGAGACAAGTAGGCAACTTGTTGCAACGGGCCCGATTTGTCGGCCGGAACAACGCCGCGCCGCACCTCAACAACCTCCAGCGACGAGCCAACCCTGTCTTGAATCTGTCGGCCAACGACAACTGGAAAACTACCCGCATAATTGCCGCCTACCTGAAGGCTCAACCGACGCAGCGAAACGCTGACAACAGCATCAAATGGACCTTGCACGAGTTTTAGTGGCTCACCCGGAATCAACCGGGCCGGATCGGTAACGCCATTGATTTTGGCCAAGAGTTGCCACGGCACAAGCAGCGGAGCGGCGATTGCCGGCAGCGTTTCGCCCGGTCCGACAATGTGAGGAGGCATCAGCAAATCCTGTTGCGAGTAGATGACTGTTCCAGCAAGTTGCCCAAGCAATTCTTCTAACCGCTGGCTCTCTTCAAGGCCCAGCGATGTGTCGTCATGCCACGCCGAAAGAACAGCCAACGCCTCGGCATACCGTCCAGCAGTGAGTTTGTCATGCGCATCGGCCCATGCTGATACGAATGCAGTTGACTGCGGTGGAACTGTCAAAGGAGGTGTGAGGGCAATCGATGATGCCTGCGGCTCGAGCATGGCTGGAGGCTGGACGCGAAATGTCGACGAATGAGCTGGCAATAAATCTGTCGGGGCAGGGATCGCGTTTGCCACCGGAGCAGCAGCCGAGACGGCGTTTAAGTACGTTGGCGGCGGTTCGACAGTCGCTCCTAGCGGTGGCATGATCGCGGGAGTCAAAGCAGCACTCACACTTCCAGCGGCGACGGCCGGCGACAGAGAATCAGGCGGGTCAGAAAATCGAGCAACGGCAGGAGCCGACGCCGCAACTGGTGGAGACAAAGGGGGCGCAAATACCTGTGGAGCGACTGGCACAATCGCCGCAGTCAACGGGGCTGCCTCAGCTAAAAATTGAGAAGCGGCAGGCGTTGCTGGTGGAATCTCAAGCTGCTGCACAGCAAATGGGGGTGCTTCCGATATGGCTTGTGTCGCCGGCGGAGGAACCTGATCCGAACGTGTACCAGGGAATTGCCATGCTTGAGAAGCACCTTCAGAACCTTTCTGAACAACTGAATAAGCGCCGTAGAGGATCATTCCCAACAGCACCAGTACAACGATAGGCTTGAGGGATTCCATCGAATCAGATTCGCGTTCTCGACGCATGGGAGCCTTAGAACGGGTGGCCATGAATGGGCTTTCGACAGAGCTTTTCGCAGGACATTTTCACCGCCGACTGGCACGTGTCACGCGTAGCGTTGCATAATCCACGAGCAGGGCGGGATCCTAGAAGACGATTGTCCCCTGTACCAGAGCGTTTTTAAGCCCAAAATCCATTTTTTTCTCGACGCTTACAGTGAAGGCTCCCGGAGCCCGATCCCTGGCAAGATCGGGGGGCAGGTAAGGATTGGTAAGCAGCATCGCTTTTCTCCGTTCGCAAGGCGTATATTCAAACAGAGCACAGTCATAACTTCCGTCATGTTCCGTTGACTTACGGATTTCGGGGCAAGGAACTTACTCATGCGTTCACGAGATGTCGATCACACTCGCGTCAAAGATGTTGTCGCCGTTGTACTGGCCGGTGGGAAAGGCACACGACTCGATCCGCTCACTCGCGACCGTGCCAAGCCAGCAGTGCCATTTGGCGGAAGTTATAGAATCATTGATTTTGCACTTTCCAACTGCGTGAACAGTGGCCTGCGCCGCTTGCTTCTCCTCACGCAGTACAAAGCCAACAGCCTCGATCGCCATCTCAATGTGGGATGGCACCGATTCTTCTGTCGTGAACTCGGTGAGTTTCTCGATGTTTTGCCCCCCCAGCAGCGAGTCGACGAGAACTGGTATCTCGGCACAGCCGATGCCGTCTACCAAAACATCTACTCTTTAGAGATGGCGTCGCCTCGACTCGTCATCGTGCTCGCTGGTGACCACATCTACAAGATGAACTACCAGTCACTGATCGATGCCCACGACGAGAGCGGCGCGGACGTGACGATCGGCGCACTCCCTGTCTCACGAGAGGAGTCGAGTGAATTTGGCACCATGGAAATCGACTCCTCCCGGCGAGTTCGCAGCTTTCATGAAAAAGTAAGCAACCCACCAGCACTGCCCGGCAACTCCAGCATGTGCTTGGCCTCGATGGGCATTTACTGTTTCTCTGCACCATTTTTACTTACGCAACTCAAGCGAGATGCTCACAACCTCGCCAGCCGCCACGATTTTGGTCACGACATTCTGCCCAGTATTGTGCAATCGCATGGTGTTTTGGCCTTTCCATTCCAAGATGAAAATAAAAAACGTCAGGCGTACTGGCGTGACGTCGGCACCATTGATGCCTACTACGAAGCCAACATCGATCTGGTGGAGGTTGATCCACTGCTCAATATGTACGACGAACAGTGGCCGATCCGCACACACTTTCCCGCCTACCCGCCCCCTAAGTTTGTCTTTGCTGGCGAAGGAGATGATACCCGCAGAGGGGAGGCGACGGACAGCCTTGTCTGCCCCGGGGCGATCATTTCTGGAGGACGGGCCACGCGATCGATCATTGGACCCAATGTGCGGGTCAACAGTTTTGCTCGAGTCGAGGAAAGCATTCTCTTTGAGGGCGTCACGATTGGTCGCCACGCGCAGATTCGGCGCGCGATCATCGATAAGGAGGTTTGCGTGCCTGCCGGGGTCACCATTGGGGTCGATCCGGGCGAGGATGCCTCCAGAGGCTTGACGGTTTCACCAGCAGGCGTGACTGTGGTGCCTAAAGAGTTTCAGTTTGACCGCAGTGATGTCCCTACAACCATACGCTCCTTTTAAGTCTGCCGGCACTGCCAATTGGCAGTGAAATACAGTGCCAAGAAGAAACCTTCTCCTGCTGTTCTTGACAACGGCCATCTGCATTTTGGCATGGATGGCCCGCGATCGCAGCGGATATGGCCATCGTTTTTCTGAGGTCATTGCCACGATTGATCGCTCGTACTTGGAATCGGTCGATACGCATGAACTTTTTACCGCTGCAATGAGCGGACTTTTTTCAAAACTCGATGAACACTCATCCTTCATGACCGGCGACGATCAAAATGAACTCGAGTCGCTACTCAATCAAGAGTTTGCTGGGGTTGGCCTCGAACTAGCAATCGAAGAAAAATCGAAGGCGCTCACTATTATCACGCCGGTTGCTGGCTCACCGGCGTGGCGAGCGGGACTGACTGCCGGGGACCGCCTGATAGCGATTGACGGCGAAGCGACGTCAACGATGACGCTGCACGAAGCGGTGGCTCGGCTACGAGGTCGGCTCGGCACGCCTGCTTTGCTACGCGTGGCATCCCTTGCTGATCCTGCCAGTCGTGAAGTAACTCTTGTACGAGAGGTGGTGATCACGGAGAGCGTGCTCGGGGATCGTCGGCGAAACGACGGCAGCTGGGATTGGTCGATTGAAGGGGATCCGGAGATTGCCTTGATCCGCATCACGAGTTTTGGAGAACGCACCCGCGCTGAAATACAACTTGCGATCGAGGCGATTCAAACCTGGCCTTCGCTCAAGGGCGTCGTGCTGGATCTACGAGGAAACCCCGGAGGTCTTCTAGCGGCCACGATCGAAATCTGTGATTTATTCCTAGACGAAGGAATCATCGTTTCAACGCGTGGTCGCAGTGATAACTCTGGAGCATTGCCCTTGCTCGACGTGCGGCAGGCAACGCCCGGTTCGGTCTTTGAAGGGGTTCCCATCGCTGTCTTAATCGATGGCCTGACGGCCAGTGCCGGTGAAATCGTGGCCGCCTGTCTTCAAGACAACCGTCGCGCAACGGTTGTTGGGAGTCGTTCGTTTGGAAAGGGAACCGTACAGTCAATTCTGCCCTTGGCCGACGGAGAGGGCCTGATCAAACTCACCACGTCTGAATATGTGCGGCCTAGCAACGCCAACATCCATCGCCGAACAGACGATAGCGATGATGTGGTCTGGGGGGTGTCTCCGACACGGGGGGCTGAAATCGTGCCGACTGGCAAGACCCTTGAAGAGATGAGGGTATGGCGGCGAGCCCGCGACATCGTGCCAGCGTTTCGACCGGCAGATACGATAACCACACTCCAGCCGCCAACGGCTCAGGCCGTTGAGCCGCAGTCAGCCTCTCACTTGCCACAACACATCGACCCAGTGCTCTCTTTCGCTTTGGAAACGCTGCGGCAGCCCTAACGGCTATTCCTGCCAACGGCACTCAGTTTTGCTGTTGGCGTTGTTTTAGCGATTGGTCATATCGCAAGAGACGCCGCCGGCTGCCGGTACATAGCAGGCCTTCGCGTAGTCCATCACCATGCGGTGAGCGCTAAATCTCCATGCCAGCGAACTGATCGAGTTCATCATCATCTTGATCCACTCCCGAGGCAAACCGTCGGAGTCGCGGTCGTAAAAAATTGGGATCACTTCATTCTGCAAAACCTGATAGAGCGCATCGGAATCGCGACGATCGGTAATCTCGTCGTTGGAATGGGTCTCTCCACGACCAATCGCAAAACCGTTGCGGCCGTCAAAGGCCTCAGCCCACCAGCCGTCCAGAATCGAGCAATTTAATCCGCCGTTGAGAACCACTTTTTGGCCGCTGGTGCCGGAGGCCTCCAACGGACGACGCGGATTATTGAGCCAGACATCGACCCCTTGGATCAAATGCCGGCAGACATTGATATCGTAGTCCTCGACAAAGACCACGCGGCTTGCCAGCCGCGGATCGTGACGAAGGTTGGCAATCTTGCGAATCAGACCCTTGCCCGGATCATCTGCGGGATGGGCTTTGCCAGCAAAGATGATCTGAATTGGACGGTCTGGATCGCTGATCATTGAATAGAGTTTGTTGAGATCGCCCAAAACGAGATCGGCTCGCTTGTAGGTGGCAAATCGCCTTGCAAAGCCAATTGTCAGAATGTTTGGGTCGAGGACTGTACGCGCCATTTCGACGGCTTCGTCAGATTCGCCCCGCCGACGGCATTGCCGGCTCAGGCGGCGTCGCACAAATTGCAGCAAGAGATTCTTGAGCGCGTAGTGAACTTCCCAGAGTTCACCCGGATCGACCTCGTGAATCTTCTGCCACACATCGGGCTCCCCCATGCGTTTCATCCAGTTGGCAGGGAAGATGCGGTCGTAAAGCAAGAGCATCTGCCACGAAAGCCAACTCGGCACATGGACTCCGTTGGTGATATGGCCAATGGGCACTTCCTCCTCGACCCTCCACGGCCACAGATTAGCCCACATCTTCCTGCTGACGTGCCCGTGCAGAGCGCTGACGGCGTTGGCACGACGCGACATCTTGAGCCCCAGCACCGTCATGCAGAACGGTTCGTTGTGATTGTGGGGTTCGACGCGTCCCAGTCCCATGAGTTGATCGTGTGAAATGCCAAGGGAGTCGCGCATGGGCCCCAGATGCTCCTCGATCATACCGCCATCGAAGCGGTCGTGGCCTGCCGGGACTGGCGTATGGGTTGTGAATACAGTCTGGCGAGTGACCCGCCGCACCGATTCATCGTAGGAATACCCGTCGCGATCCATCCGTCCTCGCACGGCCTCCAGAGTCGCAAAAACGGAATGCCCTTCATTTAAATGGTAAACCCCCGGCACGATACCCATTGCTCGAATCGCTTTGACACCGCCAATGCCCAAAATCAATTCCTGCCGAATGCGCACTCGCGTGTCGCCCCCATAGAGGCGGCTGGTAAGTTCACGATCTTCCGGCGTGTTGCCTTCGACATCAGAATCGAGCAGATAGAGACTCACTCGACCAACCATCATCTTCCAGACCTTGGCAAAAATTGCACCCGAACGCGTGTCAACCTGCACCATGAACGGCTTGCCAAGTGTGTCAATCGCCGGTTCGATCGGCAAAGTCTCGACCCGCGACTGCAGATACTCCTCGTGCTGGTAGCCGTCGATGTCGAGCTGTTGTTTGAAATAACCCTGATCGTAAAAAAGGCCGACGGCGATGAGTGGAATGCCCAGACCGCTGGCGCTTTTGATGTGGTCGCCCGAAAGCACGCCCAAGCCGCCTGAATAGATCGGCACCGACTCGTGAATGCCAAACTCAGCTGAAAAGTAGACGATGGGCTTTGAACCCAGCACGCCGGCATGGACATCGCTCCAGGTCGACTCCGCCGCCATGTACTCTTTGAGCCGCCGGTAGGCCTGATTGATTCGGCTGTAGAGAACCAGTTCCCCGGCCCGGGCTTCCAGTCGCTCTGGTGTGAACTCTGCCAGCAAGGCGATTGGATTGTGATCGAGTTGCCGCCAGCGGATCGGGTCTAGTTCACGAAACATATTAGTCACTTCAGGGTGCCAGCTCCACCACAGATTTCTGGCAAGGGCCATGCACTTGTCGTGGAGATTTTGCGGTGACAACTCGTTCAGCCGGGGCGGTGCTAGCGTTGCGGCCACTAAAGCTGGCCCGGAAGCCGGAGTAGATTCGCTCTTACTCGCGCTGGCTGAGTCACTTGCGACAGCGGCACTACCTGTGGTGGCGCTTGATGTGGCTGAAACCATTTGGGCTGCGGTGGGGGCCAGGACTTCTTGGGCTTGACTCATGATGCAACTCCGGGCGGGAGGGAAAGGAGGGTGAAAGCATAGCACGGTAACAATGGCCGGAAGACTTGGAAGTATATCCCGATTGGGCCACCGCTTGAACCCCTTCGCCAGCCAGAAGGCATACTGTGGGATATGTGCCCGCCATTCCACCCGCTTTCAGACGCTGAAACGCTAGCATCGCTTTGTGATGCCATCAGTTTGTGTGCTGATCGCACTCAAGAAGAGGGGCCTTGGCGGAGCGGCGCTTTTGCGATTCTGGCCCAACAGGGTGCGATGGCAGCATTCATTCCCACCGACTGCGGTGGCACGCAGGCCGATGAATCAACGCTGATGCAGATGCTGACGGCAATCGCTGAAAGGTGTTTGACAACTGCACTGGCTCTGTCTCAGTGGGCAAGTGCCTGCCGCATCATTGCCGATGGGCCCACGGCAATTGGTGCTGATCGACTGCCGGCCCTGGCCCGTGGCGACACCTGCACTACCGTTGGCATCTCGCAACTCTCCACAAGCCAGCAACATCTTGGTAGTCCCTCCCTCAAAGCCAACCGTAGCGGTGACGCTTGGCGACTCAGCGGCGTTTGCCCGTGGGTCACTGGTGCCGACTCCAGCGATACGATCGTTACAGGCGCGGTAGACGATTGCGGAAAGAATCTTTTTTTTATTGTATCGACAGAGGCTCCAGGCCTCACGATCAGCCTGCCGATGCGAATGCTCGCCCTTTCCGGCAGCCGTACCTCGAGCGTGACATTTCGCGATGTGCAGCCAGCGGCTGTCATTGCGCCTCCGGTCAGCGGCAGCATGCGAACCGGCGGCCTGGCGACAACGGCTCTGGCCCTCGGCGCAGCCAATGCCTCAATAGCTTTGCTTCGCAAAGAAGCTGTCAGTCGCTCTGCGATAGAGCCGTTTGCCACTGGCTTCGCCGCTGACGCGAGCCTCTACAAGGCTCGCTTGCAGAAGGCGGCACGCACAGGGAGTGAGGCCCATGTTCGCGAAGCCCTGCGAGCGCAAGCCACCAGCCTCGCCGTACGCACCGCACAGGCTGCTTTGACTGCCGCCAAGGGGGCAGGCTTTATCGCGGGCCAGCCGGCCGAACGGCTGCTCCGCGAATCGATGTTTTTTCTTGTCTGGAGCTGCCCGCAGTCGGTTTCATCAGCCATACTGTCCGAGCTCGCCAGCTGAGCCCGAAAAATGAGCACCACTTCTGCCCCGAGTCGTCTGAAAGCCGATCCTTTTTCCCTCACACTTTTTCCTCACACAATGGAGCTGTCACAACAAATGCTCACCGCACAAAAAGTTTTTACGTCCTGCTTTTTGCCTCTCTTCCTGGCTGCCTTGCTGCTGGGATTTTGTACCTCTGTTCCAACGGTCACGGCTGCTGCGCCGCCTGCTGCTGAAGGCGTGGCCGCATTGGGCTGGAATCTTGTCCGGTCGGCAGGTCATGAAAATGTGATTGTCTCGCCCCTGAGCGTGTGGGAATCGTTGGCGATGACGCACGGGGGTGCGGTAGGCCAAACGGCAGTGGAGATTGCCGCTGTTTTGGGCATGCCCAACGACCGCGAGGCCATCGCTACCGCTGCTGAGTTCCTGCGTACAACGGTCACAAAAGCCAAAGGACAAAAGATTACGCTCGACATTGCCAACCGTCTCTGGGTGCAAAAGGGAAAGCAACTCGAAGAATCATTTACCTCGCTTCTCTTGCAGCGATTTAACGCCGCAGCGGGGGCTGTCGATTTTCTAGCCGCTGCTGAATCGGCACGAACAGAAATCAACGGCTGGGTGAGTGAGCATACTGCTCAGAAGATCCAAAATGTGCTGCCGTCTGGATCGATTACGCCGCAGACGCGATTGGTGCTTACGAACGCTGTCTTTATGAAGGCGCCGTGGGCTGATCCATTTAAAAAGCAGCGGACCCAATCAGAGCCCTTCAAATTATCAGCCGATAAAAAAGTTGACCTCCCTTTTATGCAGCGGGACGGCTCATTGGTAGCTGGCAAGATTGGCTCAGGAAACAATTCGGCAACCGTCTGCGAGATTCCCTACGCAGGCAATCTCTTGTCGATGATCGTCATTGTGCCAGATGCGGTCGATGGCGTTGCCGATGTGCTAGCAGGGCTCGATGCTGGTTGGAGAGCGAAGTGGACAGACGCTGCATTGACGGCTGATGGTCGACCGGTAGTGCGGCGTCGAGCGGTCACTTTGTCTCTACCCAAGTGGACGGCCCGCAAACCGCTTTCGCTGAATGCGCCGCTGTCAACCCTAGGAATGAAGCTCGCTTTCACAGCGGGCGCAGCCGACTTTTCTGGCATCGACGGCAGAAAAGATCTGTTTGTCTCAGCCGTCGTTCACGAAGGCTATGTCGAGGTGACAGAGGAGGGTACTGAAGCAGCAGCCGCAACGGCTATAAGTATCGGAGTGACGAGCGTCCCGATCAACCCCGATGAACCGCTGGTCGTGCGAGCCGACCGGCCATTTCTCTGGACAATCGTCGAGCCACAATCTGGCGTGATTCTCTTTGCCGGGATCGTTCGCGATCCACGGGGTTAAATGCCCCCACGCTGTCGTCGGACAAACTTGTGTTACGCTTTCGGGCTTCTGTCCCGGAACCCACTCTGGAGTCCTCGTTATGAGCCTGTCGTTGCTCTTCTTTTGTCGTCGTCCGGTTTCTTCACTTTTGCAGATCGGAAGCGTTGCCTTCACGGCCGTGTCGATCGTAATTTGTTCTCTCGCGAGTGCTGCCCCCGCTGAGCGTTCCGATCTGCCGACAGCAGCTAGGGACAATGCTCTGGCTGGCGGCAAGCCGCTGGAAGTGCTTTACATCACCGGCGGCTGCTGCCACGACTACGATGGCCAAAAAGCAGTCATCGCCAAGGGCCTTGAGTCGCGGGCGCGAATCAAGATGACCGTGATTCATGAAGGTGGTGCGAGCCTCGACCATAAAGTTTCGATTTATTCTAAGCCTGATTGGTCGAAGGGCTATGACGTTGTCTTTCACAACGAGTGCTTCGCAAATGTTAAGGAACCGGAGTTTCTCAAGGGGATTGTCTCTGAGCACGAGAAGGGCACGCCAGCGGTGCTGATGCACTGTGCCATGCACTGCTACCGCGCCGGTAACGACGATTGGTTTCAGTTTTGCGGTGTCACATCGCCGGGCCACGGCGCGCACTATCCCTACACAGCCAATTTGATTTCTGATCATCCCGTTTTGCATGGACTCCCAAAAAACTGGGAGATTCCCAATGAGGAACTCTATTTTATCAATAAAATCTGGCCGACTGCCACGCCGCTGGCTGAGGCGATGAGCCGCGAAAGAAAAGCTCCGCAGGCTGTGATCTGGACCAATCAGTATGGCAAGGCAAAAGTTTTCGGCACGACGATCGGTCACTACACCGAGACGGTTGCAATGCCAGCCTTTCTCGATCTGATGACCCGCGGCACGCTCTGGGCAGCTGGCAAACTGCAAGATGACGGCACCGCCGTGCCGGAACTCGCGATTGCACCGGAGGCCGCAGCAGCCGCAACCAGCGACTGGGCCTCAAATGTAAAACTTCCTGCCGACGAACAGCCGAAGGCCGTCAAGCTTTTCAACGGCCATAATCTGGATGGCTGGGAGGGGCATGTCGATCCCTACTGGTCGACTGAAAACGCTGAGATCGTTGGCCGCAATGACGCAGACAATGCTCCCAAAGTGAGCACCTACCTGCTCACAAAAAAGACCTATCGAAACTTTCGTTTGCTGCTGGAAGGAAAACTCGTAGCTTCGGAGATGCACTCGGGCGTGGCGATCTGGGGGAAAAAGTTTGACAAGGATGGTGAAGCGTCGAGTTATCAAGGACATCTGGTGATGTTTCCTTCCGGTTGGGGACTCTACGATCTCTACCGTCGCGATGGCATCAGCGGCGACCAAGGCGGCAGGGCCAAGGCTGCTGGCAGACAGCACGATTGGAATCAGTTAGAGATTCTTTCGATTGGCAGTCGGATTCGGCTGGTTGCCAACGGCAAGGAAGTGCTTGACTGGACCGATCCCAAGCCGGAACTCTGCGAACGTGGCCCGATTGGTTTGCAACTGCACTCCAATCAGGTGCCACAGGAAGTGCGATTTCGTGGACTGGTGATCGTAGAAGACCCGGTTGACGCACTCGTAACAGCCACGCCGACGCCTTGATTGCGATCTGATTCTTAGCGGAACTCTACTCTTCCAACGCATGTCGTACGAAAGAGCATGAAAGAGCCTCGGGATGGTGCATTGATGGAAAGCGCGATCCTGGATGACGCTTGCCCGGATGACGCTGGAGAGTAGCTCCTGCTGGCAGTCCGCAGCGAGGAGTTGTATGATCGGCCACGAAAGATTCTGAGCAGATCAATGAGCACATACCGGAGGCTATCCTGACGTGGCACGTGCGGCACTGGCACTTGAAGATGGGACGGTTTATTGTGGCGATTCATTTGGCGCAGCAGGCACTGTTTCTGGCGAGGTCTGCTTCAATACTTCGATGACCGGGTATCAGGAAATCCTCACTGATCCCAGCTACCGAGGCCAGATTCTCACGATGACAACGCCCGAAATGGGCATCTATGGCGTCAACGCAGCCGACATTGAAAGCAACGCCCTGCAACTCTCAGGCTTTGTTGTCCGGCACGCCAGTCGCACGGCCAGTAATTTTACTGCCACCGGTACGCTGGGTAACTATTTAATACAAGCAGGGATCATTGGCCTGACTGGCATTGATACGAGAGCGCTGGTGCGCCGCTTGCGAATGCGCGGTGCGATGACAGGTGTGCTTTCAACAGAGGTTTTGGATCCGCTCAAACTGGTGAGCTTGGCCAAGTCCGCACCCTCGCTGTTGGGTCGCGATCTGGTGCGCGAGGTGATGCCCACAGTCATTGGGCAGTGGCAGGATTCGCTCGATCCGTGGGCCATGCCACTGGAACAACCGCTGGAAGGGGGAGTGTATCCCAAGAAGCCAACATCGCTCTCTGGGGCCCCCAAGCATGTGATCGCACTCGATTACGGTATGAAGTGGAATATTGCCAGGCATCTGACAAACTCTAACTGCCGTGTCACCGTCGTGCCCGGAAGTGCCACCGCCGAAGAGGTTTTGCACCTCCAACCCGATGGCGTTTTTCTTTCGAATGGACCCGGTGACCCCGAACCGCTGGACTACGCAATTGGCACGGTACGAAATTTGATCGGCCGGGTACCGATGTTTGGGATTTGTCTGGGGCATCAGTTACTGGCGCTAGCCTGCGGCGCTAAGACATTCAAACTGAAGTTCGGCCATCGCGGCGCGAACCAACCGGTTCTCGATCTCAATACAGGCAAGGTGGAGATCACCTCGCAAAACCACGGCTTCGCCGTCGATGAATCGACACTCCCAGCAGAACTAGAAGTCACGCATCGCAATTTAAATGACGACACCATCGAAGGCCTAAGGCACCGTAACGCCGTCGCTGCTAGCGTGCAGTATCACCCCGAGGCTGCCGCTGGCCCGCACGACTCGGCTTATCTCTTTGAGCGGTTTCATCAAATGATGTCGTAGCACGCTTACGTCACGAGTTTCATTGATCGGTGGCTGTTGGCCTGTCGGCCCAAGTCCCTGCCTGCTGAGTGCACCATCCCTTTTTTTGAGCACGCTGGACGAAAACATCTACCACCTCTATCGCGGATTCTGTGGGCGCTTTGCAAAAAGAGCTCCATGGAGCTTAAGTGGTTCTATGTGGGCATTTGCAGCCGATTTCAGAGCCAGAAAACAGTCCCACGCTAGGCAGTTTCGAAAGTTTTTTTTGACATTTCTAATCTGCATGCCAGAGTTAAGTGGTGTCGTTCCCACCGGCATCACCCTCAGAAGTGTTCTGATGGTCCCCTGCAACTGTTAAGGAGGCTCGCAATTATGAGTCGTTCACGTTTTTTTTGCGGCTGCGCAGTCGCCCTGTCGTTAACCATCGGTCTCATCGCGTCGGTTGCCGACGCAGGCTTCGGTCACGGTCGTCATCTTGATCCGACATGTGCCGCTCCCGAAGTGACATGCTGTGCCATGGAACCGTCTTGCGGCGCTGAGCCGGGTTGCGGTGCTGAAACCTGCTGTCCCACGAACCCCTGCATTAAGTATCGACATAAGCATGCTCACAAGCACAAGCACGGTGCTGGTTGCTGTGTGGAGCCAACGTACGAGACGGTCCTCAATCCGCTGAGTCCAGAAACGTGCTGCACGGCTTGCGTGCCGGTTTGTCTGCCCGTCTGCTGCGATGGCTGCCCATGCGAATCTTCGCGTGACACGCTTCTAGGCTGCGGCCAAGTTCGCTACGACTACGCCTGTGGCGTGTCGGTCATCGTTCGCTTCCAGAAGCAGGGCAACATCCAAGTCACCTATGTCGGCTTCTGATTGCTGAATACAAGCAAGAGTTTGATTCTTTTTGCATAACAAGGCCCGGCCGGGATTTTTATTCTGGCCGGGCCTTTGTTTTTGTTTCGACTGTATGGCTCCTCCGCCAAATCCATCGATTCAGACAAGCCGTGTGCGAGGGTTTATGGATCGCGCTCAGTCAGCGTTCTATGGATGATCAGTGGCTGCCGCTGTGGGAGAGCCAGCGTTCGGCATCTAGAGCCGACATGCAGCCGGTGCCCGCGGCCGAGATGGCCTGCCGGTAGTAGTCATCGGCCACATCGCCTGCGGCAAAGACGCCCTCCACGCTGGTGTCTGTGCGGAAGTGCTTCTTCCACTCGATGTACTTCTTGCCCGTGAGCGCTAGCTGGCCGTCCAGAAAATCCGTGTTGGGCGTGTGACCAATGGCCAGAAAAACTCCGGCCACTTCCAGCGTTTCTTCCTGCGTTGGGGTGGTCGTACTGACCAGCCTGACGCCCGTCACTCCCTTGGCATCGTCCCCCAGAACTTCCGCGAGGCCACTATTAAAGTGAATTTTTATTTTTGGATCATCATGTGCCCGCTGCGCCATGATCTTGGATGCCCGCAGCGATTCGCGGCGGTGGATTAAATGCACTGTGCTCGCAAATTTTGCCAAATAGGTTGCTTCCTCAACAGCTGAATCGCCCCCTCCTACCACGACAATCGGCCGGTTCCGAAATCGTGGTAAAGCTCCGTCGCACACGGCGCACGCACTGACGCCACGATTTTTAAAATGCTCCTCGCTGGGTAATCCAAGCCAATTGGCACTGGCACCGGTCGCTACGATCACGCAGTCGGCCTCGACGACGCCCCCTTCACTTGGATAGATCAGAAATGGACGCTTCGAGAAGTCGACCTTGAGAATGTCATCGGTAATAATTCTCGTGCCAAAGTTGACGGCCTGCTGCCGCATGAGTTCCATCAGTTCTGGGCCAGTGACACCCTCCCCTACATGCGGAGCCATCATTTCTCGACGCGTCGACGGCAGGGCCGAATCCAGAAAGGCTCCTAGGTCGCCATGGGCAAAGCCGGCGTAGTTTTCCACTTCGCTGGTCAACGCCAACTGCCCCAGCGGCAGCGTGCCGCTCATGCGATTTTTTTCCGTGATTGCTCCTTCGTAGACCAGCGGCTTGAGCTGGGCACGTGCAGCGTAAGTGGCGGCTGACCAGCCGGCTGGGCCGCTGCCAATGATGACGAGTGTTTCCTTCATTGAGTCTGGCATGTTTTCGGGTTTCCGCTTGGGTCTCTGACTCTTTTTAAAAAATAGTCAATCGACGCCGACTGACCAATCAGCCATGATGATCGAAGTTGCAGAATGCCGGAAGCCCCAGTCTACGACAACCGATATTTTTCTCTGCTCTTTCCTTTTTATCGCTTTTCGGATCGGCCCTTCAAACTTTTAAGGCACTTACGTCATGAGCCTGTTGACCGTCCTCCTTCCTAGTGGCCTTGTGCTGCTTGTGGCCTACCTGCTCTACGGCACTCTGCTGGCTCGGCTTTTCAAGCTCGACCGCAATACCCCCACCCCTGCTGTCACGCTTCGCGATGACATCGACTACTCGCCGATCCCGCCACAACTTTTGCTCGGCCAGCACTTCTCGGCGATCGCCGCAGCTGGGCCTATAGTCGGGCCGATTCTCGCGGGCGTGGCTTTTGGCTGGCTGCCGGCATTGCTCTGGATTTTAATCGGCAGCATTTTCATTGGCGGCGTTCACGATTTTGCCTCGCTCGTTGCCTCGATTCGGCACAAGGCCCGATCCATTGCCGAGGTGGTGCGCGAACACATGAGCCATCGCAGCTATCTCCTTTTTTTATTATTTGTTTGGATCGCTCTGGTTTACATTGTCGTAGCATTCACCGACGTTACGGCCTCCAGCTTTATCGGTCGACAGATCTTGGAAAATGGTCAGTCGGTATCCGGAGGCGGCATCGCCACATCGAGCCTGCTTTATCTTCTACTGCCAATTGTGATGGGGCTGTGCATGCGGTATCTCCGCATGCCGCTGTGGCTGGCGACAGTTTTCTTTCTACCGCTTGTGGGCCTGGTCATCTGGATTGGTCAGTTCATTCCGTTTGACCTAGGGCAAGTGCTAGGAACATCAGACGTGACGGCCCAACAAATCTGGGGCGTCTTGCTGCTCGGCTACTGCCTCGTGGCGGCGATGATGCCGATGTGGCTGTTGCTTCAGCCCAGAGGGCATCTCGGTGGTTGCTTTCTGTATGTGGCCATTGCCGGAGCCGTGATTGGCTTAGTGGCCAGCGACCGCCTTGTGGCTGGTGATTCGGTGATCCGCTATCCGGCGTTTACCAACTGGCAAACCACTCAAGCCGGCAATCTCATTCCGATGCTCTTTATCACGATCGCCTGTGGAGCCTGTTCTGGTTTTCATTCGCTGATTGCCTCCGGCACAACGAGCAAACAACTTCGTACAGAGACCGACGCTCGGCCGATCGGCTACGGCACGATGCTCCTGGAGGCTTTTGTAGCGATCATCAGCCTAGCCTGCGTGATGGTGCTCTCGGCCGACAGTCCGCTCACCCACCAGCCGCCAAACTTTGTCTACGCGTTAGGAATGGGGCGATTTCTCGAAATGATTGGCGTGCCCGCGACTATTGGGGTGTCGTTTGCCCTGATGGCATTCACAACTTTTGTCTACGACACGCTCGACGTCTGCACAAGACTCGGCCGCTACATTTTTCAGGAACTGACCGGACTCAATGGGAAGGTTGGTGCCTGGTTAGGAACCGCACTGACAGCCGGCGTGCCGCTGATCTTTCTGCTCCGCACACATTTTGATTCCCTCGGAAAACCTGTGCCCGTCTGGAAAACATTCTGGAGTTTATTTGGCGCGAGCAATCAATTGCTGGCAGCGCTCACGCTCCTAGGCATCACCGTCTGGCTGTGGCGAACGCGGCGAGAAGCGTGGGTCTGGGTGGTGACGGGGCTGCCGACGGTCTTTATGTATTGCATGAGCACATGGGCACTTTGCAACATGACCCTGCCCAAGTTTCGCTCTGAAAACGGCTTCGTCCTGCCAGCTGATCCCGTGCCGTGGGCAGGCGTTGTTTTGCTGTCACTGGCTGCGGTGATGCTTTTTGAGGCAATCCGCGTCGTCGCGACACCACAAGGGCCGCAAAAGCACTTGCGGTAGACTCCGCTCGCAGCAGCACCTGCGTCGGTTCTGCTATAACTCGCGGGTTTGCTGCCAACATTTCGTCAGAGAAGCTGTCAATTGTTACGCATCTTTTTTGAAGGCATTCGTATGACACCTATCATTTTTATATCGCACAGGCTGGCTGCTTTGACGGCGTGCGTGGCCACGACCCTGCTCTTTGCTCACAGCCATGCCGCAGAATGGAAGCCAGTCGCAGGCCACATCCAGACCCGCTGGGCCAAGGAAGTTTCTCCCGACAATGCACTCCCGCAATACCCTCGACCACAACTGGTTCGCAAAGAGTGGACGAATCTCAACGGCTTATGGAACTTTTGTATCACGGCCCGGGACGCTGCACAGCCGACCGAGTTTGAAGGAAACATTCTCGTTCCATTTTGTATTGAGTCGTCTCTGTCGGGCGTCAAGCGTCCACTGACTGCCGAACAGTGCCTTTGGTACCGCCGCACGTTTGCCACCCCCGATCTTCGCGACGGTAAGCGATTGCTTTTGCATTGCGGTGCTGTTGATTGGCAGGCGCGGGTCATCCTCAACGGCACAACTATCTGTGAGCATACAGGTGGCTACGATGCCTTCACCTGCGACATCACTTCCGCAATCAAGCAGGGCAGCGCCGCCGAGAACGAACTCATCATTGCCGTGGTCGACGGCACCAGCGGGGCTCAGCCGAGGGGCAAACAAAAAATTGAGACGATTGCCACGCCGAAAGGAATTCGCTACACGCCCTGCTCCGGTATCTGGCAGACCGTCTGGCTGGAGACTGTACCGCAGGCGTTTATCGAGTCGCTCACAATGGTGCCCGACGTGGATGGCAGCGCCCTTATTATTACCGTCAATTCAGCAGGAACAGGTCGAGCAAAAGTCATTGCCTCAGACGGGTCGCAGGTGGTTGCGACAGTTGAGGCAGAGATCGGAAAACCCGCCACACTGAAACTGCCCTCGGTTAAACTCTGGTCGCCAGACGAACCATTTCTCTACGATCTACGGGTGGAATATGGCAGCGATACGGTGACGAGCTACTTTGGCATGCGGACCATCACCATCGGCAAGGACGAAAAAGGAATCACACGGATCCTACTCAATAAGAAGGTGATTTTTCAGGCGGGATTTCTCGATCAAGGCTACTGGCCCGATGGCATCTACACCGCGCCCACAGACGAGGCCCTCCGCTACGACATCGAAATGACAAAGAAGCTGGGCATGAACATGGCTCGCAAGCATGTCAAAGTTGAGCCTGATCGCTGGTATTATTGGTGCGATAAGCTCGGCCTACTCGTCTGGCAAGATATGCCCAGTGCTGGCCCTGGCCCGGGCTCCGTGGGATCAGGGGCTGGTAGAAATAAGCAGACGGGAATCATTGGAGATGGAACGGCCGTTTCCCCTCAAGCCAACGCCCAGTTTGAAGCTGAACTCAAAGCGATGGTCAAGGGTTTTTGGAATCATCCCTCAATCGTCATGTGGATTGTTTTTAACGAAGGCTGGGGTCAATACGACACGCCCCGTCTGACTCGGTTGGTTAAAGAGCTTGACCCTTCGCGACTGGTGAATAATGCCAGTGGCGGCCACGACATTCCCTCTGGCGACATCATGGATGCGCACCTCTATCCCGGTCCATTCGCGCCTAAACCGACGGACGGTCGGGCTGCGGTGTGCGGCGAGTTTGGTGGACTTGGCCTGCCAATTCCTGGCCACACATGGGTTGAAAAAACCTGGGGCTATCAGGGAGTTGCCAGCCAACTGGAGCTCACCTCCCGCTATCTTGAATTGATCAAGGCCGCCTACGACCTACGGGAAAGCGAAGCTCTTTGTGCTTTGGTCTACACCCAAACCACTGATGTTGAAACGGAGTGTAACGGTGCGCTCACCTACGATCGAGAAATCATTAAGCTTGATCTACCACAAGCTGCTGCAGCAAATCAGGGACGATTTCCGTCGCCACAATGAGCGAATGCTGAAAGAGATGTGCTGACCGGAAGAGATATTTTGGCTATTTTCCCAGCACTGATTATTGATTGTCTTTGTGATTCTTTTTAAGCGAGTCGTGTTGTGTGAGCGTGCGGTATAGGAATGAATAGCCGAGCGATTCCATAAAAGCTTTTTGTTTGTTGTCGGCAGCGCCGCCGTGGCCCCCTTCAATATTTTCATAATACAGCACCGGCTTATCAGCCTCTTGAAGCTTGGCCGTCATTTTGCGGGCATGACCGGGATGAACGCGGTCGTCACGGGTTGAAGTGGTGATCAGGATGGGTGGGTAGGTGCGTTTCGGATCGATCAAATGGTACGGGGAAAAAGTGCGAATAAACTCCCACTCCTCCGCATTGTCGGGATTGCCATATTCCCCCACCCAGCTCGCCCCTGCCAGCAGCGTGTGGTAGCGACGCATATCCAGCAGCGGCACCTGACAGACAATTGCCCCAAACAGATCGGGCCGCATCGTCAGCATATTGCCCATTAACAAGCCGCCATTGCTACCGCCTTTGATTCCCAGATGCTTTGGTTTCGTTACTTTTCGCGTGATTAGATCCTCGGCCACGGCGATAAAGTCTTGATAGGCCCGTGGGCGATTGGCCTTGAGGGCTGCCTGATGCCAGGCTGGCCCAAATTCGCCGCCGCCGCGAATATTGGCGATCACATAGACAAAACCTTTTTCAAGCCAAGCGGCGCCTGTCATGGGCTCATAGCTCGGCACGAGCGGGATTTTAAAACCCCCGTAGCCATAGAGCAGAGTCGGCGATGTGCCGTCAAGCGGTAGGTTTTTTGGGCCTATCTGAAAATAGGAGATGCGTGTGCCATCCTGAGAAACCGCTGTATGCTGGCTGACACCAAGACCATCGGTATCAAAAAAAGCCGGGGACTGCTTGAGTTGCAACGGCTCAGCGTGACCGACAGTTCCTAGGCTCAGCGTAGCGGGCTCCAGTGAACTGGCGGTGATCAGAAAAAAATCGTCTGTCTCTGTGTCGTCAACCGGCGCGACACTGGCCGTGCCGTAAGCGGGTGCGCCAGCCAGCGGTTGCTGCTGCCAGATGCCGTCGGAAAATGTGCAACTTGAGAGCTTGTTTCGTACGTTGTCCAGTATGTTGATCAGCAGGTGATTACGGGTCGCCGCAAATGCCACCAGCGAAGTTCGCTCTTGGGGCATAAAAAGCAGATGCAGTGTGCGATCGCCTGCTAAAAACTTTTCTAGATTGGCAGCCAGCAGCGCACCAGCTGGGTAGAGGGTGTCGCCGACCTTCCAGTCGCTGCGGAGTTCTAAGAGAAGCCATTCCCGATGCACGCTGGCGCTCGAATCGTCTGGCTTTTCGACGCGGAGGAGCACGCTGTCGCGAATGAGAAACAAGTCGCCGGTGTAAAAAGTTTTTTGTCTCGTGACAAAATCACGCTCAAAGCCTGGCGTGTGATCGCGGTAGGCTGACGCGCTCATGTCTTGCGGAGTTGCTTCAAAAATAATCTTGGACTCTGCCAGCGGCGTGCCCCGCGACCACTGGCGCACCGTGCGAGGGTAGCCCGCAGCCGTCAGCGAGCCAGGCCCAAAATCACTCGCCACAAAAAGGCTGTCGACCGTGCGCCACGCCACGCGGCTTTTTGCCTCTGGGAGTACAAAACCTCCGCTGACAAATTCTTTTTGCGTGAGGTCGAATTCACGACAAACAGCCGCATCCGCCCCGCCACGGGAAAGTGAAATCAGACAAAGACGATCTTCTGGTTCAAGCACAACAGCGCCTTGCCAGACCCAGTTTTCGCCCTCTTGTGCGGCAAGGGCGTCGAGATCCAGCACAAGTTCCCAGAGAGGCTGTGGCTTTTTGTAGTCGGCCAAACTGGTGCGTCGCCAGATGCCTTTAGGATGCGTGGCATCCCGCCAGAAATTATAAAAGTGCGGGCCGATCTTGCTGATCAACGGCATACGATCTTTGGAGTCGAGAATTGAGAGCAGGCGTTTTTCCAGTCTGTCAAATGACTCTGCGCCAGTCAGTATGCCCGTGCTCTCGGCGTTGCGTGCACGAACCCATTCGAGTGATCGCTCCGCCGTCACGTCCTCCAGCCACAAAAATGGATCGGCAGGGGACTCGGCTTGCGATTCGGTTATGGGACGAGTAACCGGATCCGCAGACTGGCTGGTTTGAATAGACAAAGACATGGCGATCGTAACGCTCCAAAGAAAAAAACTGCCTCGATGGCATACACCCTCAGATCCTATCCACCGACTGATCAAGGCGTGTCCTGCCGTCAGTCTCAAGAGCGTGGCTTGCACAACCTGTTGTGACAGAGGGGCCGTCATCGCAATGTGCACTGTCAGCCTCGCGTCTGGCCGGTGCCAACGACAATGTATTTATAGGTCGTTAACTCTCGAGTGCCGCAAGGCCCACGGGCGTGCAACTTATCGGTGGAAATACCAATCTCGGCCCCCAGACCCATTTCTCCACCGTCATTGAAGCGAGTGCTGGCATTGACCATCACCACGGCTGTATCGACTCGTGCTGCAAAACGATCGGCGGCATTTTTGTCGGCTGTAATGATCGAATCGGTGTGCCGAGAACCGTAGAGATTAATGTGATTGATGGCGGCATCGAGTGAGTCAACGACGGCGATAGAGATCTTCGGCCCAAGAAACTCTCTGGCAAAGTCGGCAGCGGTGGCTGTACCGGCGCTTGGAATGAAATGCTGGGTGGCTGTATCGCCGACGATTGTAACACTATGTTCACCAAGAGCCCGAGCGATTTCCGGAAGAAAGTCCGCTGCCACATCGCGGTGCACGAGAAGGGATTCAGCTGCGTTGCAGACCCCCATCCGCTGGCACTTTGCATTGATGGTAATCGCCTTTGCCATGGCCAGATCGGCTGCGCAATCGACGTACACGTGACAGTTGCCGCTGAAGTGTTTGAGCACCGGCATCCTGGCTTCGGCACAGACCCTGCGAATCAGCGTTTCACCACCGCGTGGAATGACGATATCGATAAGATCATCCATCGACAGTAGTGCCCCGACGGCGTCGCGATTGGGAGTGTCAACCAGTTGCACGCAATCGTCCGGCAGGCCGGCTGCGGCGATGGCTTGCCTCACGCTCACCACGAGCCGGGCGCTGGAATGGGCAGCTTCTTTACCACCACGCAAAATGATGGCATTGCCACTGGCTATCGCCACTGCGGCAGCATCGGCTGTGACATTGGGTCGCGACTCATAGATAAAAAAGACGACGCCCAGTGGTACGCGAAGCTTGCAAATTTCAAGCCCGTTTGGTCGGGTGGATCGCTCCAGAACTTCGCCCACAGGATCGGGGAGATTCGCAACAGCCTCCACCCCGGCAGCGATGCCTTCGACTCGTTTGGGGTCGAGCACGAGGCGATCAATCTCGGCCGGCGAGAGGCCAAACCCGGCGGCGGCCGCCACATCAAGTCTATTAGCTGCCAAAATACCGACGACATCAGCCCGAATCTGAGCGGCAGCACCCTTCAGGGCAGCGACTTTTTTCTCAGTCGGCATGCTGGCCAGATCGATCGATGCCTGCCTAGCCCGCATGGCAATCTGCCGACAGTGCTGCGAAAGGGCCTCTGGAACAACAGAGCCAGAAATCAGGGCCATTACAGGAGTTCTCTCTGGGTTAAAACGAACTACCCCAATGATACCAAACGTTTTTAACGCCGGCCGGTCGGCACACGAGGCACATCGATCGGCTTGGGTTCGATGTCCAGCATCACTCCGTTGATCGTGCGAGGCACTAAGACCCCTGCGGCAAGCTGGACCGGATCGGGACCCAATGCGTTCACAATGCGCGTGATCTCAGGATTGACTGCTGTGGCACCGTTGCCCTGTGGCAATGCCAGTTGCTCGACGCTCCCTACGCAGACAATACTCGATTCGCGGTCGTGAAACTCCCACGCCTGCCAGCCGCTTTTGCGAAGCGCCTCAGTGAGTTTGTGTGCCGTCTCAGCCGCTTCGACAAGTCGACTCTCCAACTTTACTTCCTTGCCACCATCGGCAATAGCCTTTTGATCGAATGTACCGGCGCCCGTAAAGGTCGCCACGCACACGCTGTATCGGCCGGGACAGTCGAGCAGGCCATAGGTCACATCGGCATTCATTTCGAGAACAAATGTGTCGACTTGCTGCCGCGTAAAGAAGTCTTCCGGAAGTAGCGGGTTGGGTATCACAAACGCTAAGTGCATCGGTCCCTTGGTAGTCTTTTTATCGAGCCCGACCATTTTGCGAAAATCAGAGAACGACTGGCTCTTACCACTGTCACCCATCAGCGCAGCTGGCCTGAGCGTCTTTATCTTCGCGAGCATTTTTTGCCCTCGGGCATCGTCAAACGAAGCAAAGTTACCGATCAACACAGCGACCTCAGTCACTTGGACTCTACTGGCATATCGCATTTTTTTGGGTGAGCCATCGGGGTTTAGGCCGAGCCCCTTCTGCTTGCCGGTGTAGTCAAACGATTTTTCATGAGTGTAGGCCTCGAACTTATTTTCTCTGCGGAGTTCATGCACCAGTCGCCGGGCATCGTCCCGAGCACCGTCACCCCGAAATGTTGTGGCCAGCACAAGCCACGGACCGTCATTCTCTGCCAGTGGAAACATGGCCTGAGGATCGACAGCCGTGCCGGAAAACCACGATGTCGGCAGCCATCCATTTTGGCCGAGCGCAACGACAGGCATGCCGGCGAAGAGTCCGCACAGCAGAGTCACTCCGATTGGAAATTGCTGCAAAGAACGGGCCACAATCACGCGAGGGTTTCCTGTTGCTAAGGCTCAGTTTTTGGAAAGGGGCTGGGCTTAATAAAAACGCCCAAGGGAACAGCGATCGCGGCGGGCTGGGAAAGATAGCACCGGCACCACGGCGACACCAGATCGACTCAAACTCCAGAAACAGTGTAAAAATAAGGCATGTCAGCCGCCTGACACTATTTTTGCCGCCTCGTTTACGGAGGCCATTGCTGGCGACACGATTTTCTTGGCACGCTGCGGAACAATCCCGATGATGATCCACGTGATTCAAAAACCTCGATGGCATCGCGTTTCATTGACACGAACCCTCCTTGGAGTCGTCTGGCTGTTGGCCATCCTTGGGCCTCCGACGCTCATTCTCCGCACCCGCAGCGGTTGGATCGAACAACTTCAAAGCCCAGAAGCCCAAGCCAAGTGGGATACTTTTCGGGAGGATATGAAGCAGCAAGCTGGCCGAGAGGGGCCTGTGCAACGCAAAGTGCCAAAGAGTGCTGAGCCACCGCTGCTCGTGTGGCTGCGCGACTATCTTTGGCTGGCAATCGGCGCGTGGGCGCTGTTTTCCACCGTACTTTGTTTTTTTACCAGCGTGCTTGTGATGGGTGTAGTGGGGGGCGCTACTTCCCCAAAATCAGACTTGCCGTGAGAGCGACTACAAAAAACAAAATGAGCGTGATGCCAAGAACACCCAACAGAGAAATCACGTTAAAAACCTCCGGCGTGGCACGGTTCGGACCTGCAGTCCCGCTACCCTACCTTGCGGCGCCTTTGCCCGCTACTCCAGAGGCCTCCGGAAAACATCGTCGGGCATTGGCTGGCAGGCCGTGCGACCAAGTTCGTTAAGCGTGCGTCGCTGGCCAATGGTGTGCCAGGGTGCGACATCTTCAAGCTCAGGCATGATTTCTAGAATCTGTTCAATCAACATCGTCGCCGTCCGCCCGACAGGCGTGCCGCTGGTGCGGTCACGAATCGCCGCAGCAGTCTTCATCAGTTTGACCATTCTTGCCCGCTCCAAAACGGGACCAGAAAGTTGTCCGTCCCCCTCCACGAGCAGTTCTGCCACAGGCACCTCCAGCACTTGCTGCCAGAGGTGTAGTTCGGAGAGACGCAGATCGTAATCTACCTGCTCTTGGCGACGGGCAGTCGCCATATCGATCCCGAGTCGACGAGCAACGGTGCGAAGCGTTACGCCCTGCTGTTGTCGCACCTCGCCAATGCGGTGGTGGCAGTGTTGTTTTCGGCCACCAACTGAACGGCACGGGTGGCCGTCTAGACCTTTGATATCGCGGCTCTCCACTTCGGCTCGTACCGCATCGGAATGCTCCGAGTCAGCGACGGCCAAGGGATCGTTGTATGGCTCATCGGAGTCATCGAATTCATCCCGCAACTCAGAGTGGTAATGAGCGGTCGCCATGATTGGGTTCTCCTCGGAAAAATAGAATCGCTTTCGAAACGCCTCGGGTATCGCCTTTCGAGCGGCATTCGTTTCTGAAGCCTTTATGTGGCCTTGGTCTTGCCGTGCCACCTGTACGCAGGTGGTTCGGCAGGTGTTCATTCCCCTGCAGAAAAATAGGTGGCGGCCGTGAGCGATCGGTGTTGGAGTTCTCAGTTGCCTCTTTTCAAAGGCCCGTCGCTGCCAGACACTTGGGGGCAACACGAAAAGTCCGCGGTGGTTTTCCATCCTTCTAGAAATGAGCCGGCCATGGTCAGCGATCATTCGATATCAAAGTTCATCCAAGAGACTCCCTCTGTGGGATACAAAGCTCTCCGCCAGTCACTGGCGTGGGCCGATCTGGGGCAACGCGTTGCGATCCTGGCTCACGGCAGCGACGCTGTGCGATTTATCGATAACTTCACGACTGCCGCCCTCGCCAAGCTTGTGCAAGGACAAGGCACGGAGGGGTTTTTTACTGACTCGCGGGGCTGGGTCTTGGCACTGACAAACATCTTGCGTCTCGATGGAACTTCTGATGGTCTGATGCGCGGAGCTGAACTTTGGATTGATGCCCCACTGGGGATGGCGACCTGCCTGCGCGAACACCTCGAGCACTATCACATCCGCGAGCGGGTCGAGTTGATCGATGTCTCGATGGATCGCGTTTCTATTCTTGTGGCGGGCCCACAGGCCTCCGACTGGCTGGCCAGCCATTGCAATCAACGATTGCCCACGGGGTTGCTTGACCACCACCGGTGCATGCTCGGCGACATTTTTATCCAGATCGTGCGAGTTGACTGGGTGGGTCCAAACGGATTTTTGCTTCATGCGGCCCAAGCAGATCGCCAGCAATTGATCGAATGGCTGACGGCTCAAGGGGTGGTTGAGGCGACGAACGATGATGTTTGTACGGCCCGCATCGAAGCGGGACTACCAGTTCCCGTCGATATTCCTGAAAAGACGCTGCCGCAAGAACTCTGCCGTGATCAGCGTGCGATTTCATTTACAAAAGGCTGCTACTTGGGACAGGAGACCGTGGCAAGAATCGATGCGATGGGGCATGTCAATCGCCAATGGGTGGCTGTGGCAATCGACGGCATGCGTCACCCGCCAGCCGACATGCTTGTAACGAAGGCAGGAGTCGTCGTTGGGCGAATCACATCGGCCTGCCTGTCACCCCTGTTGGGATCAACGCTTGGCCTGGGACTTTTTCAAACAAAAGGTCTAGCCAATGGCGGCTCGCTCCAGGTCGAGGGGTTTCCGGCTCGCATTGTCGAGGTGCCGCTGCCCACTGTAGGGAGTGCGTTCACAGATCAAATTGCGGCTTCTATCGAGTCACCGGAGCAGGTGCTCCTCGAAACAAAACGGTTTCGTGTTGTGCGAGTCTCGGAGGCCTGCCGCGATGGCACGCTTCGGGAGCGGGAAGTGGTGCAGCATCCTGGTTGCGTCGTGATTGTGCCACTGCTGTCGCCAGAGAGTATTTGCTTGGTGGAAGTCGTGCGAGCGGCGGTTGGTCGCACGCTCCTAGAACTTCCCGCGGGTACGCTTGACCGTGTTGAATCGCTGGAGGCCGCCGCCCGCCGCGAATTGGCTGAAGAAACGGGCTACCGTGCCGGCCAGATGACACCAGCGGGAGAATTTTGGATGTCGCCTGGAATCCTCCGCGAGCGGATGCACCTCTTTGTGGCCGAGGATCTCGTTGCCGGCAGTCAGGCGCTCGAGCCGGGTGAGCAGATTCGCACGCGGGTTGTGAGCACAAAAGAGGCAATTGCTATGTGCTTGGACGGCCGAATCGAAGACGCCAAGACAATCATCGGTCTGCTTCTCTTGGCGAAGCGAACTCAGCGGGCAATGCAGGATGACGATCAATAAGAAAAAGAACCCCACCGATCAGCCCGCTCATGATCGATGTGAGAAACCAAAGCAGTCCAATGGCCACAGCCTGTTCTGTTGGCACGCCGCAGGGGGCCAGCAGCAGAGCCAATCCTCCTTCGCGGACGCCAACGCCACTGATACTTATCGGTAAGACCATCGCCAACGCCACCAGCGGCACAACAGTGCACCAAACGATCAGCGGGAGATCGACACCAATGCTTCTGGAGATCATCGCTACCGCCAAGCAGCTCCCCATCTGCACAATCAAGCTCCAGCCGACAGCACGGGGCATCAGGCCCGGCTGCATCTGATAGGGCAAGAGTCGTGAAATGAGGCGACCGGCTGGATGCTCGGCGGGAAAGACCGCCAGCAGACTGTTGAGTGATCGTGTCCCTAGCCAGATCGTCCCCAGCACCGCTACGAGCAGGACTGCTCCGATGGCCAGCGTGGGGATAAATGTGAGTGAGTTGTTTTTTCCAATCAGCGCTGCGCCAGCCAGAACGCCCAGCGCTGCTAAGCCCGTGAGCCGATCGGCGAGCACCGTGCATCCGGCCAGAAGTCGTCCTTGCGTCGAAGCAGCAAGCCTATAGGCCTTGACCACATCCCCGCCGATTGATGTCGGGAGGCAGAGGCTGAAGAACATTCCTTCAAAAAATCGCCAGATAAAAAAGCCGATTGGAAATCGAAATCCAATCGGTCGGGCCAATGCCGACCAGCGAACAGCAGCGATTACCTGCACAACCATTGAAGTGGCAAAACCCGCGATCCACCAGCGCCAGTCAACGGTTTCCAATAGCACCAGAAGTTTGGACCATTCAACATTCCTTAACACAACGGCCATCAAAGCAATCGTGGCAGCGACCCGGAGCACCACACTCAACCAGCCAAGCAGCCGCTCACCAACGCGAATGCTTAAGGAGTCTGGAAAGGCATGGGGGGGTTCAAAAGTTGGTTGTGCATCGGGCAGCATGTCGAGGGCAGTGGTCGGGGGCATGGGAGCATCGTAGAGCCAGTTGTGAACCGACAGTAGTTTCACGGCCGGATCCGGCTACCCTACAGGAATCAATCCGTTACTCCCAGACGAAATCCCGGCCGCACTGAGTGATCCATGCAAGAGATAGTGTGTCTTTTGTCTGCTGTGCCTGCCGGCCCTTCAGAGTGGCTTGGTCGAGTGCCGTGGGCAGACATAGTGGTTGTCCTTTTTTTTGTGGCCTTAGGGGGGAATATTGGTAGCTTTTTAAATGTTGTGGCGCACCGTCTGCCGCGCGGCGAGTCGATTGTCTTTGGAGGATCCCGTTGCCCGGCCTGCGGGGCGGCGATCCGCGCGCGAGATAATATCCCCGTGCTTGGGTGGCTTTTGCTCGGCGGCCACTGTCGGGATTGCAACGCACCTATTGCAATCCGCTACCCTCTTGTTGAAGCAGCCAGTGCCACGCTCGTTGGAATTGTTGCATCCGTGGAAGTGCTGTCCGGTGGCGCCAATCTACCCACGCACTCAGGGCGATGGAATGCTGGTCGCCGAGGTATTGACCTGTTGTTATTTGACCCCGATTGGCTCCTGTTGGGAATCTGTCTTTTGCACTGCGCAATGCTGCTGACGCTCTTGGCATGGGCGATCGTGGAGCACGACGGGCAAACGGTGCCGAGGCGTTGGTTTCAAGCGACACTCCTGCTCGTCGTTGTCGCGGTGATAATCTGGCCGAGTGTCCAACCAGTCGGGCTTGTGCCGCAGGTGCCAGAGTGGTTTGCAGCGATGGACTGGCGGCGAGGGCTCGTTGTTTCTGCCGCTGGGATCGCAGCTGGGTGGCTGTCCGGCTGGTTTGTCTCTTGGCTCACGTCCCTCGGGCAAAAGCCACCAGGAGTGAAGGGCAGTTTCATGCTGATCGGAGCCACGCTGGGGTGGCAGGCCGCAATCACAAACGCTGTTATTTTGACGGTTGTGTGTGTTCTACGGTCGAGTTCGTGGGGCAGTTCAGGCAACGGCAGTATCTTCGAGAGACACTCAATGACGCTGAATCTCGTCATTTCAACCGCTTTTTACGTGCTCCTCTGGCGATGGATCGTTACTGCCACGGCGATCGGCTAATAACGGCTGCGCATCGCCTCAAAGACTCTTGGACCGATGCCTCACTAAAACTACCAGTAGTGTCCGGTTAACGGCCTAGCTCCCGGCCCGAACGCCATGCCTCGCAACGGGTTACACGCAATACGCATTGTACACGACTTCAGCTCGGTAGGACCTCGGTAGGACATTGAGCCTCCGGCTCGGCGGATTTTCCGCCGCCGGAAAGGGCAAGGTGGTCTTGTGTTCGACGGGCAGTTCCTGTTTTCGCAACTCTTGGATTTTCTTCCACGTCGCGACTTCGACGCATGCGTGGAGCGATACGGTGGCAATCGGCGTTGTCGAGAGTTCTCGTGTCGCGATCAGTTTCTCTGCATGAGCTTCGCCCAGTTGACGTATCGGGAAAGCCTCCGCGACATCGAAATCTGTCTGCGTGCCCTCGGGCCCAAGCTCTACCACGCAGGTTTCCGCTCCAAGATTTCTAGGAGCACGTTGGCAGACGCCAATCAGCGCCGCGACTGGCGGATCTTTGCCGACTTCGCACACATCCTGATTCGACGAGCACGCGTGCTCTATGCGTCGGACCCGTTGGCCGTGGATCTCGAGCAGACAGTTTACGCGATGGACTCGACCACGATCGACCTGTGCCTAAGCCTCTTTCCATGGGCGCATTTTTGAACCGCAAAAGCGGCTGTCAAGCTGCACACGCTCTTGGATCTTCGGGGCAACATTCCCTGTTTTGTGCATGTTTCGCCCGGGACAACACACGACTCAACGTCCTCGATCGACTGCTGATCGAGCCTGCAGCGTTCTCTGTGATGGATCGCGCGTACCTCGACTACCGCCGACTGCGACGGTTCACGATTGCCGGCGCTTTCTTTGTGACGCGGGCCAAGCGGAATCTTCGATGTACGATTCGCGACGTGCGCCCGGTGGACCGTACTACAGGGCTTCGCAGCGATCATACGATCGTGCTCAATGGCATCAAAACGGCGACGCTGTACCCGGAGTCTTTGCGGCGGCGGGCCTTCTACGATGTTGAACACAAACGCCGCATCGTTTTTATCACGAACAACTTTGCGATTCCGGCGCTGACGATCGCTGGTCTCTACAAGTGCCGTTGGCAAATCGAGTTATTTTTCAAGTGGATCAAGCAACACCTTCGTATGAAAGCCTTCTTCGAAACGAGCGATAATGCGGTGAAGACACAAATCTGGATCGCGATCAGCGTCTACGTCCTCGTCGCGATCGTGAAGAAGGAACTCGGCGTCCAACGAAGCCTCTACGAAATCCTCCAGGTGCCGAGTCTCACCCTATTCGAGAAAACGCCTCTTTTTCAGGCACTTCAGGCCGAAATCGACGCATCTAAGCAAGACGCGGATCGTAACCAATTGAAATTGTTTGACTTATAACCGGACAGCAGTGATCTGGATTCGTTAATTGCGACAGCTCGATTTGAATGGTGTCGCTGCCACTGTGTTGGCGGGCGTTGATGAGAGATTCCTGGACCACTCGGTACATTGTGATTTCGATTATTTCGGGGAGCCGGCCAATTACTGGATCGTATGCCCGGATGATCCGAAGGCTGTTGTTGGATTTGTCTCGGATCAAATCTTCAATCGAGGCAACCAAGCCCAAGTCGTCGAGCGATGCGGGACGAATTCCTTGAAGTACTCTCCTGCCGCCTTCAATGCCCTCGCTTAGATAACCGATCGCATCGGCGAGCACTCTTTCGTGGCTGCTAGGCACGCTCGAGAACGACAGGCTTTCGAGCATCATTCTCACCCCTACGGCAGACTGAATGAAGCCATCGTGAAACCCATTAAAGAGAGAATATTTTTCGGTTTCCTGCCGAGCGATCAATCTGCGAAGAATCGTGTCGCTCAACCGCAGAGTTGCCTCGATGTCTGCTCGTCGGACTACTTCCTGCTCGAGTTCCTGTTGCTTGAGGCGATAGAGATTGGCCTGCGCTTCGGCGTCTGATTGCGATCGTTGCACGGTCCGAATGAGCAGGGCCAGGATGAGTCCGCTGCCGATGAAAATACCAAAACCTATTTGGTTCTCAAGGCCCACAATCCATAGCGAGCCCATGGGTCGCACAAATAAATAACGACACGTCACGGCACCAAGGGCAAGCGTCGCGAGGGCTGGCCCAAACCCAAAAAGGTGAGCCGCTACGCCAACGGCCACGAGGATCGGAGTGCTGACATAGCCGCTCTTGATCCACGGCGACAGTGAACCTCGGGCCAGCAGAACAATAAGAACAATGGAAACGGCACCAGCATATCGCGTAACGCTTAATGATCGCAGTCGACTGAGTCACTGTTGTAGCGATGCCATACTTTGCTCCAGTCGTCTGTGCGACTTAAACCCACCACGCAAGGTAGGCAAGGCTAACAGAGTGGATTACAGAAAGCAAAAATTACCCGGCTAGGATTTGAACCTAGACAAAGGGAACCAAAATCCCTTGTGCTACCGTTACACTACCGGGTACCTAAGATCGACGGGCATCAGCAAGCGGGCCTCTGCTAGCGGGCCTTGGATTGTTGAGTTTTGGCTGGCTTCTCACTGCCGAGGTGGGCATCATACCCGGGAAATTCCTGCGGTGGGAGGGGTTTTGCGGCGGCGGCTTCTATTTTAAGGGAACCGCTGGCCTAGCGTTTCCCGAGAAGTGGGGCGGCAGCTATGGGGAGCAGGGCCAAATCGCACAACGGCCGCGACTTTTATCGGTGAGCCAGATCTGATTCAGCGTGAAGTGGGGCAAGTCTATTGGTGACGGCGAACGAGAGTTGCTCCAGTTCTATAGCCAGATCGACTGCCACAAGTTGGATCTGCGGTGGGAGGTTGAGCGTCACGGGAGCAAAGTTGACGATCCCCTCAATGCCTGCAGCCAGGAGTTGATCAGCCACTGATTGGGCATGTTCGACAGGCACGACGATCATCCCCAGCCGAATCGCCTTTGTGCGGACGACCTCTGGTAGGTCGTCGATGTGCCGCACGCAAATCCCTTGAATGGTCTGGCCGACTTTGGACGGATCAGCATCGAAGGCCGCCTCGATTGAAAAATTTTGCCTGCCAAAACCACGGTAGCCCAACAGTGCTTGCCCCAGATTCCCAACCCCCACCATCACGACCGGCCACGGATGGTTGGTCCCCAGAATGTCGCGCATGGCCCGGATCAACTCATCGCAGCGGTAGCCTACGCCTGGATAGCCAAACTGCCCAAAGAAGCCGAGGTCCTTGCGAACCTGAGCATCGCTAAAGCCCAGTAGCGTGCCCAACTGACTGGAGGAAATGGTCTGCTGGTCGCTGGCTTGGAGTCGCTGTAGTTCGCGCAGGTAGAGGCTCAGGCGGCTGACAACCACCTTGGGCACCGGTGCATCGGCAGGAATGTCAACTGTCTGAGGTCGCGGATCGGGCATGGAAAGTAGAAAAGTTTCTCTGGAAAAATTGAAAGAGGTTAGTGACTCTACCCACCAGACGTACCAGATCGTAACAAAATATCGGGTCAAAGGTTGGTTTGCAACGACTGTAGGGAGCGCGGGGGTCTAGAAAAGCAGGGACGATTGCGGGGAATGATCACCTTGCGGTGAGTTTATGGCCGATCATTATGGAGTGCGGAAATGGATGGCCATTTCCTTTCCCAGCGTTTCGTTCCTTTTTTCCGGAGCCGTCCTCGAGAGAGGCAGCAGCAATGAAAAGTATGTGGCTTTGTTGTTTTCTGGCATTTGCCTGCATTGCGTCGTCGGCCCAACGCGCCGACGCCGCTTATCGTGGGCTTGTCAGTCACAAGCACGGCGCCGCCAAACTGACTTCGGTCGGATTTGCCAGCGCGCGTGGGGTGAGTGAGAGAAGTTTGCATTGTCAGACGTCTGCCAGCGATACAGCGGTTGCCACATCGGCAGCAAGCGGCACTCGATTGGTGAAAGATGTCGTATACGAGCAGAAGCAATTCACCTGCTACAAAACGATCTGCGAAAAGGTCGTGGAACAGAAGCAGATTGACTGCGTCCGCTATGAGACTGAAAAGTCATTCAAGGATGTTGAGTACACGATCTCGAAGCCAGTCTGGGAGAATCATTCGCGGACCATCAACTACACCGTCTCGAAGCCGGTCTGGGAGACGGTGACGAAGGAGATTCCCTACACGGTGATGAAGCCCGTGTACGAGACGAAGACCCGGGAGATTCATACGTCCGTCTGTAAGCCAGTCTGGGAAACCTTCACAAAGGAAATCCCTTACACAGTTTGCAAGCCGGTGCACGAGACTCGCCAAGAGACCTACACCGTTTGTAAGCCCGTTTACGAAACACGCTCGCGTGAGATTCGTAGCACGGTCTGCAAGCCCGTTTACGAAACCTGCACCAAGGAGATTCCTTATACGGTCTGTAAGCCAGTGTACGAGACGCGTCAGCAGACCTACACCGTCTGCAAGCCTGTCACCGAGACCTGCACGAAAGAGATCCCCTACACGGTTTGTAAGCCAGTGTACGAGACTCGCGAGCAGGTCTACACGGTTTGCAAGCCTGTTTACGAGACTTGCACAAAGGAGATTCCCTACACGGTCTGTAAGCCAGTCTACGAGACGCGTCAGCAGACTTACACCGTCTGCAAGCCCGTCACCGAGACCTGCACAAAGGAGATCCCCTACACGGTCTGTAAGCCTGTCTATGAAACGCGTGAGCAGACCTACTCTGTCTGCAAGCCCGTCACTGAAACGATGACCAAGGAGATTCCTTATACGGTCTGTAAGCCAGTGTACGAGACGCGTCAGCAGACCTACACCGTCTGTAAGCCCGTCACCGAGACCTGCACGAAGGAGATTCCCTACACAGTCTGTAAGCCTGTCTATGAAACGCGCGAAGAGACCTACACCGTCTGCAAGCCGGTTCAAGAGACCCGTATCAAAGAGATCCCTTACACGGTCTGCAAGCCGGTCTGGGAAGCTCGCGAGCGTGAGATATGCAAGACGGTCTGCAAGCCGGTTCACTTTACAAAGACCGTCAAGGTCTGCAGCGGCCACTGGGAAACGGAAACCTGCGAGGTTCCCGGCCCAATGATGACTCGCTGTGTGCGTGAGCCTGGTTGCTGGGTCTGCGATCCTTGCACGGGGAAGCGTTGCTACAAGCCCGGTGCCGTGACCAAGACGCAGGAGCAGTGCCCTTCTCGCACAATCACGAAAAAGACGTGGGTGCAGGATATCTGCGAAAAGCAGGTGAAGTGCCTTCGCTACGAGCGGGAAACGGTCGTTGAAAAACAGTGCTACAAAGTCTGCAAGATGGTTTCTGAGCAACGGGTGAAGACCTGCTCCTACACCGTCTGCACGATGGTGCCCGAGCAGCGAGTGCGAACCTACAAAGTCTGCAAGATGGTGGCTGAGCAGCGGATTCGCACCTGCGAATACAAGGTCTGCAAGATGGTGCCCGAGCAGTGTGTTCGTACGTACCAGGTTTGCAAGATGGTGCCTGAGCAGCGGGTTCGCACCTGCACGTATCAGGTCTGCAAGATGGTGCCCGAGCAGTGTGTTCGCACCTATCAGGTTTGCAAGATGGTGCCTGAGCAGCGGGTTCGCACCTGCACGTATCAGGTCTGCAAGATGGTGCCGCAGCAGTGCGTTCGTACGTATCAGGTTTGCAGGATGGTGCCTGAGCAGCGGGTTCGCACCTGCACGTATCAGGTCTGCAAGATGGTGCCCGAGCAGTGTGTTCGTACGTACCAGGTTTGCAAGATGGTGCCTGAGCAGCGGGTTCGCACCTGCACGTATCAGGTCTGCAAGATGGTGCCACAGCAGTGCGTTCGTACGTATCAGGTTTGCAAGATGGTGCCTGAGCAGCGGGTTCGCACCTGCACCTATCAGGTCTGCCGGATGGTGCCAGAGGTGCAGGTTCGCACCTGCACCTACAAGGTTTGCAAGATGGTGCCCGAGCAGTGTGTTCGTACCTATCAGGTTTGCAAGATGGTGCCCGAGCAGCGGGTTCGCATCTGCACCTATAAGGTTTGCAAGATGGTGGCTGAAGAGCAGGTTCACACCTGCCAGTACAAGGTATGCACGATGGTTGCCGAGCAACGCGTGAAGACGTGTACGTCGAAGGTCTGCAAGATGGTGGCCGAGCAGTGCTCGCGAGAAGAGTGCTACAAGGTCTGCACGATCGTGAAAGAGACTTGCACCAAACAGGTTGCGGTCTGCACCACGAAGCCCGTGCACTACACCAAGACGGTAGAAGTCTGTCGGATAGTACCCAAGAAGGTTGCCTACACGGTAACCCGCTGCGTGCCAACGACGATCTGCCGCGAGGTGCCGTGCGAGCCATCCTGTGCCGTCGAACCTACTTGTGAAGCTGGTAACTGATAAAAGCGTTTCTCTGCCTCAAGGCTTCAAAGCCGCTTTGAGTGAACTGAAGCGATTGGGAATAAGGGCGGCCCGGTTCAAACGAACCGGGCCGCTTCTTTTGAAAAGGGTGCAGCTTAGCAATCTGACAGGATGTCCTCGTAAAGCAGGCGGCGGAACGTGTCAATGACTTTGAGACAGCTGCGGAACGAATTTAGTGTCGCGGGGTAGTTCAAGTGTGCGGACGGTTGGCCGATTTTCGGGTGGGTTGATCCAGACTTCCGCTGCCGGCGCGAGCGGCTGCGGAACGCCTCCGACGTACCGCTCGGGATGGCGTGCATGAGCGGCGGCCAGCACGGAGGCCCGTGCCTCGAGGGCTGCCGTGGCCTGGCCGGTGTGCACGACGGCCGGTGTCAGAAGCCCGATACCCCAGTGGCAGTGCTCCTCGTTGTGCCAGCGGAAGAACCGGCGGCAGAAG
>Ga0194055_10000176_pt1 | contig 49785 bp, 45 predicted proteins | sample SepL449m_MetaG_FD_155482 | JGI IMG/M metagenome (GOLD analysis project Ga0194055, IMG submission 155482) | Anoxic zone freshwater microbial communities from boreal shield lake in IISD Experimental Lakes Area, Ontario, Canada - Sep2016-L442-9m | ecosystem: Environmental > Aquatic > Freshwater >... | reverse complement strand
ACGCACTGATGGCGACCGCGACATCAGCACGACCTCGCTCACCGTGATCGGGAAGTTCCAGTTCACGGTCTCAACCTGCGGCACGTACGCCACGCGCAGATTTGGCTCTCGTTTCACGGTGCCGATTGTGGGGATGAGGCTGCCGAGGATGATCCGCAGAAGGGTGGTCTTGCCAGAGCCGGAGGGCCCGATGATGCCGAGGAACGAACCCACCTCGATCGAGAGATGGATGTGATCGAGCACAGCGGGACCGCCGTAGCTGTGCGACACGCCGTCGACTTCGACGAGGGATCGGGCTGGACCCGCCGCCGGCACATCTGCGCGATTGTCGATGCTCGTCATTGTGGGTACACCGCAGTGTCAACGTTGACGTCGCTGATATTGAGTGCCTTCAGCGCCGAAGCATCTCCGCCGAGCGAGTCGACCATCGTGATGTAGTCGAACTGCATCAAGCCGAGAAACGAGTGGCTCGGATCTCCGGGCTTACCGGGTAGATCGTCGTCGCGCAGCACATCGACGTACTTGACATTGGTCTCGGCACCGATCTGCCGAAGCACCGGGCTCGGGAAAACCTCCGACCCAAAGATCGCTGGCACCCCGGTCTTGCGCACTTGCGTGATCAGGTCGGCTACCTCTTTCGCCGTCGGCTCGTCGAAGTTCGAGGGTTGGATGGCGCCGATCACGGTCCAGCCGTAGTGCCGTGCGAAATACGCGTAGGCGTCGTGGTACGTGAGCAGCTTGCGTTGATTCGCAGGCACCGTGGCGGTTGCGGTGACCATCGCCGCGTCGAGTTGGTCGATCCGGCCGATGAACGCAGTTGCGTTGCTGCGATACACGCCGGCGTTCGCGGGGTCCATGCGTACGAGCACGTCTCTCACAATCTCGGCGTACTTCTTTGCCAAGGGTGGGCTGGTCCATAGGTGCGGGTTCGGCTTGCCGCCCTCGATCGGAAACGAGAAGTCGTAGATGTAGTCGGCGACGGGAAGGGTGGCCGTACCCAAGTCGCACAGGGCGGATCCGTTCGGGAGGTTCTTCGAAGCGAGGTCCTTTGTGGGGTCCTCGAGCAACAACCCGTTGGCAAACAACACGTCGGTCTTGGCGAGGATTGCTGCAACGCTTGGCGCCGGCTCGAAGGTGTGAGAGTTGGTGCCCTCTGGGACCAGGCCTGCGATGTCGGCGCGGTCGCCAGCGATGTTGGCCACGATAGACGTGATCGGAGCAACGGTGGAGCTGATCCGGAGTCGCTTTCCGGCTGCGATCGGGGTGCCGATGTCGCAGGCGGCGCGGGCTGAGGTTTGAGCGTCATTTGCCCCATGTGCCGCTGTGGACGGGCTCGTGGTGGGTCCGGTGCTGGCGCTGCATGCTGTCAGACTCAGCGCAATGCCGATCCAGATCACTTTGGAGCTTGGGTAAACCATCGCTCCGAACTTATCGCAGGCTGGCTATAACGACGTGAGCCGCCGACGTAGGTCACATCACCGACACGTGACGGACCACGGGGCGCCGACTGCAGAGGCGTCCTTACCGCATTCCTACCAAGGAAACCGCTGTGGTGCAGGCGGACCCCACACCGAATCCTTTAGCCTGCCCGACTGGAAGAGGGTGAACGTGAAACGTAGCTTCGCATTCGTAGTGGTCGGCCTGTCGGGCCTTGTCTTGGCTGCCGGGTGCAGTAGCAGTAGCGCCGCAGTTGTGGCGCCGAGCGAACCAGCTACCACCGGGGCGCCGCTCGCCACGTCGAACACGGCGGACACCGCCAACTCGGCCGACACAGCGCCACCGTCCACCAGCGGGACATCCGCGACGACACTTGCCACCTCTGCATCGTCGGGCGCGTACGAACCAGCCCCCATCGACGGGCTGCCAATCGTGGGCGAGGGCACGTGGAAGGCGGTCGACACCGTCGGCGACACCCCCGTACTGTGGACCTCTGATTTCCACCCACTGGCCGACGTGCCAAGTGTGAAGGTGTCGGCAGCGATCTTCGACCAGGAACGGCTTACCGCCGCGCTGTTCAACGGCACCAAGTTGCCGGGTGGCGGACCATGGCAGAACGCCGACAAGGTTGCAACACCGGCAAAGAGCGCACTAGTGGCGGCCTTCAACGGCGGCTTCCTGTTCAAGCACATTGACGGGGGCTACTTCACCGAGGGCAAGGAAATAAAGCCACTCATCGCCGGACAGGCCACGGTGGGTATTCGTCACGACGGCCGGATGGTGTTGGGTATCTACGGCAAGGACATGACCAACGACGGCTCGTGGCTCTCGCTGCGCGAGAACCTTCCTCCGATGGTTATCAACGGCAAGAACGTAATGGCCGACTACCCCGGCACCTTTTGGGGGAACGACTTTCACAACGTCGACCTCAACTACCGCACCGCATTGTGCCAGCGCGCCGACGGGAAGCTGATGTATCTGGCGATGGGATTGGTGAGAGCAAACACGCTTGGCGATGAGCTCGCTCGGCTCGGCTGCACACTTGGCATGGAACTCGATATCAACCATCACTGGCCGCAGTTCACCTACTTCCGGCCCGACTCCCGCGGTACGTCGGGTGTACTGCTTGATGCCGTTGCGATGTGGAAGCCCGAGCGCTACGTCACCACCTCTGAGAAGGACTTCGTCGCCCTGTTCGACCCCGCGTCGCTGCCTGCCGGCTCGCTGTACGGCAACTGATCAGGGCCGCAGCGACCCATCCGACGGCGGGTGAATTGATCGTGCGGGCGTTGCGGATCAGTCTGGACAAGCCGGCTGTGCTTGCCCGACTCGACCTCGTCGGCCCGCGGGAGTGGAGTGTGCGGCGCAGTGAATGAGTGACATACGTCATGCGCTAGATTCATCTTTTAGCACTAAAGAGCATTCAGGGAGTGTTAGGGTTACCTAACTGCTGGTTCGCCATCCAAGAACCAGCACAGCCTGAGGAGGCCCCCTTGAAGTCACGTGCACTTGCCGTAGTGATCGTCGCCTCGCTCGCCCTTGTGGCGTGCGGCAGCGACAAGAAGATTGATTCGATTTCCACGCCAGCCCCAGCTGAGACTTCTGCTCCAGCTTCTGCTGATACTGCAGTCACCGCCACGGCGCCGGCCGCCGCCGGTGACATCGTCGCTGTTGCCGCTGGCAACCCCGACTTCTCGACCCTTGTTGCTGCCGTGAAGGCAGCGGGTCTGGTTGAGACACTGCAAGGTGCAGGCCCCTTCACGGTGTTTGCCCCGAATAACGCCGCCTTCGCCGCGCTGCCAGCCGGCCTTGTCGACAAGCTGCTCTTGCCCGCTAACAAGGCCACGCTCGTGAAGATCCTTACCTACCACGTGGTGGCTGGCAAGGTCATGGCTGCCGACGTGAAGGCGGGCGATGTCGCCTCGGTCGAGGGTTCAAACATCACCGTGACCGTCGACGGCGGTGCAGTCACATTGAACGGAACCTCGAAGGTCATCGCCACTGACGTGGAAGCATCGAACGGCGTGATCCACGTGATCGATGCTGTGATCTTGCCCCCAGGTCTCGACGTCTCGGCGCTCTGAGCCCAAACACATTTCAAAAGCCCCAGTGCAACGGGGAGGGCCCAATCGGGCCCTCCCCGTTTCGCGTGGTGGCATCAACCGGGTCGGTGTGCGCACCGGCCCAATGAGTTATTGACGCAAGATCGACAACACCTCGGCTGAGTTCTCGAGCGTTTCTCTCAGTCCGAGATACATCGAGTCTCGTCGTGGCGCAGCCAAGTTCATGCTGGCGCTCGTGAATCCAAGTGCCAAGACCTCGCGGGCGAGTTCGGCGCACTCATCGGGAGTTCCCGCAATAGCGAATCGGCGAACGAGATCATCATCGACCAAGAGGTCGAGTTCGGGATCGTCGTAGCGATCGTGATCGAAGTACCAGCCCGCTGAACGGTTCAGGGCTGCTTCGATGTCGGCCATCCACTTGCCGCCATCGCGCTCAACGAGATCGGTCGGCCGGATGAGTTGGGCGTAGTGGGCGACATACCGTTTCAGGCTTGAGCGAGCGAGGTGTCCGTCGCGAGAGACGCACAGGGTCAGACGCGGAGCGACCTCGATGCTGGCGACGTCGCGGCCAGCGCGTTGCGCGCCCTCGGCGAGCCACGAGAAGTATTGATGGGTTGTGTCTTCATTGATGAGGCGACCTCCGACGAGAGCGATGTCGGCCAGTTCGCCAGCCAACCTCATGACTTGCGGACTGCGGGTGCCAAGAGAAATTGGTACGGACGCGGTTGGCCCCACCATGCGAGCGCCCCGCAAGGTGATGGTTTCTCCTTGGAAGCTGACCTCTTCGCCGTTCAACAGTCCTCTGATTGCGCTGATCGCTTCGCGCAACGTTTGCACCGGCCGTGGGTAGTGGATGTCGAGTTGCTCGAGTCCAGCGCCAACGCCAAGACCGAGGAACGCCCTACCTTCGGACGCATCCTGCAGCGCCGACATGATGCCTGCCAGCACGGCGGGGTGTCGTGAGTACGCGTTTGTCACCATCGGGCCAAGCTGAATGGTTGAGGTCTTCTGGCTGACGAGGGCTAACAGCACGAAGCAGTCGGGCCAGAACACGACATCGGAGATTCCAAGTCGGTCGAAGCCAGCTTGCTCAGCTATTTGCGCGAGATCGACCACTTGTCGAGTGCTCATTCCGGGCGTGATCTCTGCTTCAAATGTTGCCGGCATGGGCAGCACCTCTTACGTGTTTACTCGCTCTGTTGCGATGGCTGATGCTGTGCAGATGCTAGGTGCGATCCCGCCAGAGCCGATTGGTCGTGCGGCTGATTATCTGGCTGCCGGGGGACTCTTGAGCAGACGGCCAGTGAAGAGCTGCCAGATCGTGGCGATTGCCAAGGCGCTGATCACCAGGGTGGCCACCACCAAACTCGCCTCGGCCATCCAGTCGAAGAAGCCATGCATGCCTCGGGCGCGCGCCAGCACGATGTCGAATGCAAGGGCCCCGATGCCGAAACTGAAGGCCCAATACGACGTGTTGAACGGTTGCTTGAGCATCCACCGAAGATCTCTTATGAGCACAAGCAGGATGAACAATCCGTAACCGATGAGTCCGAGCACCACGTTGTCGGGCTTGGGTCCCTTTGGGCCACCTGTAATGAACAGGTAAGCCATGCAAGCAACCGATGGCGGCGCAAGCAGGATGCCCATTGTTGGACGCTGCGCGGATGGCAGCGAGGTGTTGAACGCGAGGCGGAATCCGATCTGTGACTCGAGCATCAACCACGACAGCAGGCCGGCGCCGAACAGCAAAACGGCGAGCGAGTGGAAGCCGAGGAATGCCGCAGCGAATGAGGCAACGAGGTTTGTCGCCACCGTCGGCAGATACACCGCTGGTGTAAGAGTGGTTGGATCGAGACCGCCGCGGCGAAGGCGTGCGGTGAAGTTGGCTCCGTAAGCGAGCGCGGACACAAGCGCGATCGCGAAGATCACCACGGCCGCGTGATGCGATTTCTCGTCGACCAGGTACGAGATCAGCAGTGTGGACACAGCAACAAGGCTGACGAAACTGGATTGAACCGGATGCTCAATTTCGGCGCGAGCAGCGTCGCGATGCAGCACCCATTTCGCTGCGAACAGCAGCAACAGCACAACCCAGACGGCCTCGGCGGCGACCATGATTGCGTCGGGGATTGCCGTTGATGTCTCCCATGCGAAGTGCGCTGCTCGCCAGCAATCTCCAAGCGCAATCAAGCCGAGCACGATTCCAAACAGGGAAGCGGGAATTACGGGAATGCGAGACTTCATGACTGCTCCTCAACGTTGGACAGTGAAGGGCTATCAACCCAAAGCGGGAACAGTAGCGTTCGGGTCTTCCTCCACAAGGGACTCTCGTGCGTACCGGCTCAGCCGAACTCAAACGATGTGACGCCGTAGGTTCGCTCGACTGCGATCTGAGGCGTGGGCCCGTTGTACATACGTGCCGTGCCGAACGATTCGGTCATTGAGAACTTGGCCGCAAGAGCAAGAGCTGCTTCGTTAGGTTCGGGCACATCGAGTTGCACAGGTTGTCCGACGACCTTGGCCATCAACCCCACGAGCAGTCGTTCGGCAATGTCGGGCCGATCGGCGACAACCGGGCCAAACCTGAAACCGCTGCGGCACGGGCGTAACGATCCGTAGCCTACGAGGTGGCCATGTTCAGCAATGGCTGCCGTGTGAAACGCCGGATGCCCTACCCAACTGCGCAAGAACTCTGAGCGGTCGACAGCATGGAAGGGTTGGTCGTAAGCGACGATTTCGTCGAAGAGGCTCTGATCGAAGGGCACGAGGCCTTGGTCGGGGGCGGGCGATGCCACGCCGTCGAAGCGAAGGTTGCGGTAGGCAAACGAGAAGCCAGTCTTTTCGTAGAACGGCACCACATTGAAGACACCGTCGATACCGATCGAGGCGCCTGGTCTCAGGCGAGAGCGCATCACGGCGATCAGGTGATCCCACAGCGCCGAGCCGATGCCCTGGCCGCGCAGGTCGGGTCGCATGATGAACAGGCCGACAAACCCGAACTCACCGTGGTACGAAAAGCTGGAACCGCTGCCCACCATCTCATCGCCGTGGCGCAATGTAATGAATGCTTCGGGATCAAGCGCGTGAGCGATCTCGATGTCGTGCAGGCCGGGGTTCCACTGTTCGTCGGCCGCCCATTGCGTGATGGTGGCAACCTCTGCTGGCGTCATCGTCTCGAAGCGGAACTCGGGCAGGTTCATCGCCGGAGCGTAGTTGTCGGCCCGGAGGAGCTGGGACTGGGCCGCTCAAGATGAAGAATTCCAATCACGAATTTTCATGGTGTTGACGATCGTCGAATGAACGAGGTATCGTGACCCAGCTTTCCCCAGCAGCGTTTTGTATAAGACCACTGGGTTGAGGGTCATGACTTCTGTTTCGAATCCGATGCAAGCGACGAAGCGTTTGAGGGCTTTCGGCGCGCCGCGTTCGATCTACGACAGCAGCGACTCGCTGCGTCTTGCTGTCGATTTCGACAACCGTGCGGTGCTTAACAAACAGAACAATGCGCTCACGGTGACAGGAACGTTTACCTGCGCCGATCCCGACTTCGGCTTGGCGTTCGTGAACGTGTCAGCGATGCAACTCGTGGACGGTCGATACCTTGTTGGCCTCGATAAGCAGCTTCCCGACACCGACACTGGGTTGGAGTGCGACGGCACCCCGCAAAGATTTTCGAAGACGTTCGTGGCCACCCACGGAAGGTTCATCGCCGGTCAAGCTGTACTCGATGGCGATATCAAGCTTCGGCCCGCCGATGGCTCGAGTCTCTTCTCCGGGTTTGCCCCAGTGCCGCTGAGGGTCGAGTTGCGCATCACCACGAGGTCGCGCTGGTTCTGAGCGAACGAACTCGGCATCGCTGTGTCCAGCGGTGGTGCTAGCACGGTGTCGAAGTCTGGTGGTTGCACCATGTACGAGGGCGACGCAAATCACGAGGATGAATCCCATGACCCTCAGCAACCACATTTCAACTGCCCCATCCAACTCGTCTCGCACCAAGGGAACGAGCATTCGCCGATTCGCCGGAGCATTCGCCATTGCCGCTTCGGCGTTAGCTGCTACCTCTCTCGTCGGGCACTCGGCTGATGCCTCTGCGGCGGCGCTTGAATTGGCACAGGGCACCTTGACCGGAACGCAGTTGTGCGTGCCGGGCACCAGCGACACGATTGTCACGTGGACCTTCTCTGGCTCGGGCTACGAGGTAGATGGCCTTCGTTTGATGGATCAAGATCAGAAGATCCTGCGGAAGTTTGACAGTTCTTTAGTGCTTGCTCCGGGCGAGGCAGCAACGGCGGTAGTCGACGAGGGTTGGGGCGTTGGATACACGGCGAGAGAGTGGGTCGACTTCTATGCAACGGTGGTTGGCTCGGAGTCCTCAGTCGCTATGTCGGTCCTTGGTGAGTACACCCTCGTTGCATGCAATGCGACTACGACCACCACGGCGCCAGCACCAACCACTTCAGCTGCGCCAACAACGACGGCTGTACCAACAACGACGGCTGTACCAACAACGGCTGTAGCTACGGCGTCTGAAGCGCCGTTGCCGGCAACCGGTGGGAGTAACTCGCTGTTGCCGATCGCCGCAACACTTGTGGGTGCAGGCGTGGTGTTGCTCAGCGTGCGTCGTCGGGTAAACGTTTGATCGAATGATGTGATGCGCTCGTCTTGCTTTCGCTTTCGGCCGGGTACACACTGACGGAGTGACAACTGCCCTCGGTCAGAAAAGTCCGTTACTCGTGTTCGACGGCGATTGTGCGTTCTGTACCCGTTCGGCTCAATTCGCTGAGCGTCGAGTTGCGCATGGTTGCGAAATCAAGGCGTGGCAACGCATCGATATCGAAGCGCTCGGCCTGACCGCAGAGCAGTGTCAAACAGCAGTGCAGTGGGTGGATAGCAACGGTGTGATCTCGTCGGGGCACGTAGCGATTGCTCGTCTGCTCATTGACTCGGGTCGTGGCTGGGGCATCCTCGGACGAATGTTGCTTGTGCCGGGAATCTCGCACATCGCAGCGGTTGTCTATCGGTGGGTCGCTCGCAATCGCCACCGCATGCCTGGCGGAAGCGCCCAGTGCAAACTGGATGCCTAGTCTCCTGAGATCAATCTGTCCCTTCGGACATGTAGAGACGTGCCTGCCGCAGCTCAACGCAGCGACCTACGTTGCCCACATGACCACAGACTTCGAGTATCACCAACAGCGCCAGAACAACGCGAACAAGGCAACATTGAATGACATGCTGTCGTTGATGTCGATCAATGTTCCGAGCCGAACCGGCGATGCTTTCGATCGGCGATCGGTGTATCGCCCAGTGCGCGGCCGACGTACTTTGCGACGTGGCGATTGAGGCAAACCGAACGACTCGAGAGGCGCTGATAGAGGCCCAAACTTGGGTGTCCGATGTCCCGTGGCGAAGGGTCATAGGTCCCTAGCTGGCGAGTTTGCGCTTCCTTACTCTGAGGCCAGTGGTTCGCACCAACCAGTGCGGAACTTGAACCCTAGAGGAGCCCTGAAGTAATGAAACGTAGAACTCTGGATCTTGTCTTTGGCGTAGGTGGAGTGCTGCTCGCAGGACTGCTTGCGATCCTTGGTCTTGTGATGAAAGACAACGCCGACTTCGCAAAGACATATGTGCATGAGCAACTCTCAGAACAGCAGATCTCATTCAAAACGGCCGACACGTTGACCGACGTTGAGAAGAAGTCGGCCTGCTTGAACAAGTATGCGGGCACGGCGCTTGACACTGGCAAGAAGGCCGAGTGCTACGCCAACGACTTCATTGCTTTGCACCTTGCTGAGGGCGCGAAGGCAGCGAAGTATGAGGGCGCAACCTACGCAACTCTTGGCGGCGAAGTGACCAAGGCCAAGGCTGCCGTTGCCGATGCCAAGACTGCTGGTAAGCCAACAGAAGATCTGCAGAAGGCCGCCGACGCTGTGGCTGGTTTGCGGGAGACTGCATTCAAGGGTGAGACCCTTCGTGGTTTGCTGCTGACCTCGTACGGCTTCAGCGTCTTTGGCGAAAAGGGAGGCCAAGCCGAGACGGTGTGTTTCTTGGTGGCTTTGGTTCTCCTCCTTGCGTCGATAGCCGGATTCATCCATGCGTTCACAACGTCAAAGGACAAGGTCGTCCTTGCAGGTGATCACAGGGCGTAATGCTTCCCGACCCCAGCCGAGAAACATGAGGCAAAGGGAGCGCCCTCGGGCGCTCCCTTTCGCTATTGAGACGCAGCGCGATGAGTGTCGTTAGTCGCATTGAAACGAGGAGGCAGCAGTGACGAAGCAGATTGTGCGAGACAACGATTACCTCAGCCAAACCGACGCGATCATGTGGCTCATCGAGTCGGATCCGTTGCTGCATTCAACAATCGTGGGCGTCGCACTGTTGGACTCGGTACCCGATTGGTCGCTTCTGTCCGAGCGCATTGAACAGGTCACCCATCAGGTGCCAGGTCTGCGCGACAAAGTAGTTGCACCCCCGTTGCATCCCACGATGTTGCGATGGGTCGCTGACGAACACTTCGAGTTGGCGTACCACCTTCGCCGCGTGGCGCTGACCGCTGAGAATGGTGCCGAGGCGGGTCTCAACGATGTGCTTGCGTTTGCGTGTCAGTCGGCAGCGAAGGGCTTCGATAGAGCTCGCCCGTTGTGGGAGTTCACACTCATTGAGGGCCTCGCTAAAGGACAAGCAGCGTTGGTGATGAAGGTGCACCATGTGCTCACCGATGGCGTGGGTTCGGTGCAGCTGGCTGCGTATCTGTTCGACTTCGAGGCGCCGAAGCCAGGTTCAGCGCGGGTTCAGATGATGCCGGTACGCGATGGCGTAGCGAAGCGGACGAGCGTGCGCGTCGGCGCCCTTGGATTGTTTGGCGACGCGGTGGCTCATGATCTCGAGGCTGCTGCACATCTGGTGCGCCGGAATGCTCCGTCGGCCATGCCGAATCTGCTGCACGCGCTTGCGCACCCTCAACAAAGCGCGGCTGATTCCGTTGACCTTGCTCGCTCGGTGGGGCGCACGGTTGCGCTTGCACGGTCGGCGATGTCGCCCATCATGACCCAGCGCGATGTTCACTCTCGTTTCGAGGTGATCGATGTTCCGCTCAGAAGGATGCGCTTTGCTACGCACTCAGTAGGGGCATCGTTGAACGATGGATTTCTGGCGGGGATCACGGGAGGCATGCGCAGATATCACTCTCGGCACGGGGCCGCAGTTGACGAGTTGAGGGTGGCGATGCCCATCAGCCTGCGCGCCGCCGACCATCAGCCAGGCGGCAACCACGTGACCGTGATGAGGTTCAAGGTGCCGGTGGGAATTAGTGATCCGGCCGAACGGCTTGGGGTGTTGCATGACACCGGTAAGCGGGTTCGGGCCGAGCGGTCACTTGGATACACCGAAGCTGTTGCCGGCGCCCTCAATCTGCTGCCGAAGCAGGTGATTGCGGCAATGCTGAAACGAGTGGACTTTCTGGCCAGCAACGTTCCGGGCGTGCCCGTGCAGATGTACCTCGGTGGCGTAAAGGTGCTGCGGTTCTACCCGTTTGGACCTACTGCGGGTTCGGCGGTGAACATCACATTGATGTCGTATCGGGGCCGCTGTTACATCGGCGCCAATATCGACACCGCAGCGATCCCGGATCACAGGTTGTTCATGCGTTGCCTAAAAGCAGGATTCGCCGAAGTGCTTGCGCTTGCTTCGTAAGCAACGCGGGTCAGGTAGGTGGGTGAATGATCACCACTGGACACCGGCTGTAGTGCGCGCAGTAATTCGCTACGGACCCCAGTAAAAGTTCGCTCGACGAGCCCGAACCGCGCGAACCGACCACGAGCATGTCGGCGAGTTCGGCGATGCGCACGAGGTCGCCGCCTGGCCGGCCTTCGGGCGCCATGATCGTGTACTGCACGCCTGACGCATCGAGGTTCACTTCTTGAGCGAGTCGCTCGGCGGTAGCCACAACATCGGGTGCCACGGTCCACACAATTTCGGTGGCGACCAGAGTGGGGAACTCCCAGCAGGACACCACGAGAAGTCTCGCGTTGCGTAGTTTTGCCTCGCCCATTGCCCACTCGAGGGCGTGACGCGAGTTCTCCGATCCGTCGACACCGACGACAATGCTGCCCATGGGTTCCTCGATTGTTAGGTCCGTGTGATTCTACTGAAAGCTGGCAGCGAAGCGATCAGGCGTGTGGCGATGGCTTCGGCCGAATAATTGTGATCGGGCAGCGGCTGTGATGCGCGCAATAGTTCGACACAGAACCGAGCAGCATCTCGACCGCCGACCCTTGGCCACGCGAACCGACAACCAACATCTCTGCCTCGGTGGCGGCGGCGATTCGAACGAGTTCGGCACCGGGGCGGCCCTCGGGAGTGAGCACATCGAACGAGAGGTCGGTCTCGTCCAGCTGCAACTGCTCGATAAACATGTTCGCTCGGGTTGCAGCTGCAGCCACCAAGTCATTGCGATTTGGGGGAGGGGCCCACATCACTTCGGATGCAATCAGCATTGGGTACTCCCAGCACGACACGATGTCGAGATGGGCCTGCCTCAGTTGAGCCTCGGTGACTGCCCACTCGAGCGCGTGGCGCGAGCCTTCGGATCCATCAATTCCTACGACGATGCTTCCCATGAGTGACCTCGAGTGTGTGGTTGTAGTGACGATGACAAAGAGCAAGACGAGTTAGACCACGACCCGTTCGCCGAACTTCGGGATGACTGCGGTCCACGCTGCGCTGCGCAGCCGCGTACGTAGCGCAGCGCTTGCCTCGGGTTCGCCATGAATGACGAATGAGGTTCTTGGCGCTTCTCGTGAGGTGTCGGCCCACGACATGAGGTCGTCGCTGTCGGCGTGGCCGGAGAACGCATCGATCGCAACAACTTCGGCGTGCACCGGTACGTATGCACCATGAATCTTGACTTCTGTGGCACCCTCGGCAAGCTGGTTGCCTCGGGTGCCACGTGATTGAAACCCCGCAATGATCACGCATGAGCGCGGGTCAGGGAGACGCTTTGCGAGGTGATGCAGCACGCGTCCGCCGGTGGCCATTCCCGATGCTGAGATAACGATTGTCGAATCGCCTCGTGCGGTTGCGGCCTTCGAATCGTCAACCGTTGCGGCCTCGGAAAGTCGGGCGGTGGTGAACGGATCTACTTCACCAAAGATCTCGGGGCGTAGCTCACAGTCGCGACGATCGCGAGCGGCGCGGTACACCTTCAACGCAGCCAGGGCCATCGGGCTATCGACGATGACGGGCACGATGGGAATCGCGCCGCTGCGCTCGAGCTGCTGAATGGCGTGGATCACTAACTCGGTGCGATCTACAGCGAAGGCCGGAATGATGACGGTGCCTTTGCGCTCCACGGTGCGGCAGATGGCCGATGCCAGTGAGTCGAGACTGATGTCTTTGTGGTTGCGATCGCCGTAGGTCGATTCGATCAACAGCACATCGCAATCTGCTCGAGGCGCGGGTGGAAGAAGGAGTGGGTGATTCGACCGTCCGAGGTCGCCGCTAAATACCACTCGTCGTCCAGCGTCGGTGGTCATCGTCACGCTTGATGCGCCCAGGATGTGGCCAGCGGTATCGAAGCGCGCAGCGAGGGTGTCAGAGATGTGGTGGTCTTTGCCGAACGCAACAGGCTGAAAGAGCGCGCCAACAGCAATGGCTTCTTCTTCGGTGAAGAGAGCGACCGCCGGGGTGTGGCGTGACCATCCGTACTTGTTGGCGTGGAACGCGTCTTCTTCCTGCAGGCGACCAGCGTCTGGCAGAACGATGTTGGCGAGCGCGATCGTTCCTTGCGTTGCGTAGATCGGCCCGCGGAAGCCGGCCCGGTACAGCGCTGGCAAGTAGCCGCAATGGTCGAGATGGGCGTGGGTGAGTACCACTGCATCGAGATGTGAGACATCAAACGTGGGCGCCTGCCAGTTACGCAGACGAAGTTCTTTTTGACCCTGATAGAGGCCTGCATCGACCAGCACTAAGTGGTCGCCTTGTTCAATCAGGAATCGACTTCCGGTGACCGTTCCAACGGCGCCAAGGAAATGAAGACTCGTAAGTGCCATAGCTCAACAATGCGTTGAGCAGGGCTTTGCTTCTAGAGCCACAGAGACGAACAACTCGGGACCTTGGTCACTTTGGATTGGCTCAGCTGGGTTTGATGTCTTGACTGCGCAGTTCGGCGATTCGTTCGTGCAGGAACTCGAACGCTGTTCTGCCCTCGGCGAGAATCACATCGTCGGCAGGGTGCAAAAACAACGGCACCGACAACCGTGATCGTTTCGCTGAGTCGTCGGTTGGGTTGAGCACCCGATGCGTGGTCGACGGGTAGTAACCACCACTGGCGAGAGCGAGCATGTCGCCGCAGTTCACTGCCATGCTGCCGTAGTCGCATGGCACGTCGTGCCAGACACCCGCAATGTCTTGTACCTGCAGACCAGATTCGTTTGATGCTGGCAAGACCGTGAGCAAGTTGATGTCTTCGTGTGCTGCAGCGCGCACGGCACCAGCGGGCTCGTGGCCGGTGAGCGGCGGATAGCGAAGCACCCGCAGCAACGTTCGGGTGCTGCCATCGAGCATCTGATTGAGAGGACGCGAGAAGTTCGCCGAAACCGAAGAGGGTGTGTTGGCCTCGACCCACGACAGCAGCGTGCGTGCGATCTCGGTGGCTTGCTCGGCATAACGCAGTGCTGCGTCGCTGACGGTGCTCGGATAGCGGCCCCATGGGTACACATGGAAGAACTCTTTGATGTCGCGAACCGTGTTGCCCTTGGCGGTCTCGGAGACATCGGGACCGAAGTAGCCGTTCTGGTTGTCTTCGTCGTAGCGGTACGCGTACTTGACTTCGGTGTTGAAGAAGTCGAGCCATTCGTCGTAGATGCCCTGCACGAGCGATGGTGGCAAGGGGTGGTTCACGAGCACGGCAAAGCCGGTGTTGTGAAGCGACTCAGTAAACGCTTGTGGCGCATCAGCAGCCTGAAAATCGACGACGTCAACCTGCATAGGAGCCTTACGTTACAGCGGTACTGGCGACGCTGCTTGGTAACTACTCGGTGGGTCGCACCAGCACAACGGGGCATGGGCTGTGGTGCGCGCAATAGTTCGATACAGATCCAAGCAACAGTTCTCTCACCGAGCCAGCGCCGCGAGATCCAACGACCAGCATTTCGGCATCGGCGGCGAGACGTACTAACTCGGGACCAGGGCGGCCTTGCGGCGTGTCAATCGTGAACGGCACACCCGAGTCCGCAACGCCGGATTCGGCAACCAACTTCTGGGCCGTCGACACGGCGCCTTTGATGATCAGGTCCTTGTCTGGCGGCGGCATGTAGATGGGTTCCGAGGTGACATACAGCGGGTACTGCCAGCTGTACACCACGCGCAGCGAACAACCGCGCAGCTTGGCTTCGGTAACGGCCCACTTCAGTGCGTCGCCCGAGCCCTCTGACCCATCGACTCCAACAACAATTGTTTTCATGCGGTCATGGTGGACGCAGATGTAATCAGGCGATAGGGCCGAAAGTAACCATTTCTCCTGACGCACTTTCGGTCGGCGCGGTGAGCCATGCGGTTGGCGAGTGAGGGGCACGGGCCCGGGCCGCGTGGGTCGCCTTGCGCCGCCTTGCGCCGCTTAGCTCGGGTTGGAGCCGCCGTCGATGGTGATGGTCTGGCCCGTGACCCATGCCCCTTCGTTGCTTGCTAACCACACGCACGCGGCGCCAATGTCGGCCGGAGTGCCGAGGCGTCCGACGGGAATGGTCTTGGCGATTTGTTCGGTGAAGGCCCCTCCGTCGGTGTTGGCCATCAGGCCAAGCGCGAGCGAGTTTGCGGTAACGCCGCGTCGAGCTGACTCGATGGCGATGTGGCGCATGAACGCGATGGCGCCTCCCTTGGCTGCACCATATGCGGAGATGCCCATGCGGTTTCCAACGGTGCCTGCTCCCGACGCAATGGTAATGACTCGGCCCCATCGGCGTTCGTGCATGCCGGTCAGCACGGCGCGAGTGCAGTGCATCACGCCGAACAGGTTTACATCGACGAAGCGTGCGTACTCGCTGGGCTCCATGTCGACGAATTGCTTCGGCGTGAACGAGTGGGCACCTGCGTTGCCGGCGTTGTTCACGAGAATGTCGATTGGCCCGAGCGCATCGATACCTGCTTGCACTGCCTCGGCATCGGTGACATCAAAGGGCGCCGCCGTAGCGAGCGCGCCAGTGGCTTGGATCGCCGCCGCTGCGCTTTGAGCGCGTTCGGCAACCACGTCGTTGACAAACACATGGCAGCCCTGCGCAGCGAGTGCTGCAGCAATGCCAGCGCCCACTGATTGCCCTGCGCCGGTGACCAACGCCGTCTTACCTGTGAGGTCGAACATCTGCACAGTGTTGTCGGTGGCTGACTTCACGGGTGAACTCAACGCGTGTGCGAGCATTGTCAGATGAGGCTGAGCGCCGTTGACCGGCGAATCATCGCGCTCGCGATTCCGGCGCTTGGCACGCTGGCGATTGAGCCGCTGTACATCTTGGTGGACACAGCGATTGTGGGTCGCTTGGGCACGCCTGCGTTGGCGGGCCGAGCGATTGCGGGCACCGTGCTGTTCACCATCGTTGGCCTTGTGGGGTTCATGCAAAATGCGGTTACCCCCGAAGTTGCCCACGCACAGGGTTCTGGGGAATTCGACAAGGCGCGCGTCGTGGCCAAAGACGCACTCTGGTTGGCCATCTTTTTGGGACTTCCGCTGGCCGCGATCGTGTTGGCACTTGCCGAGCCGTTGTCTCGATTGCTCGGCGCCAAGGGCGAGGTGCTCGATGCGGCCGTTACCTATTTGCGCATCAGCGCGGTTGGCATGCCGTTCGTCTTCATCGCGCTTGTCGGCCACGGCATCATGCGCGGTCACAACAATTTACGCAAGCCGTTACTCATCGTGCTCGTGGCCAACGTGGCCAACGTTGTGGTCGAGATCGTCGCTGTCTACGCGCTCCACCTCGGTATCGCCGGATCAGCATGGAGCACCGTGATCGTGCAGATTGCTGCGGCCGCTGCATTCATGGTCGTCGTGCGAGTTCACATCGCACGCGTGCGGCCAGCGTGGCAACGGATGCGGCCGTTCTTGGTGATCGGCAGCCATCTCGGGTTACGAAGCGCGGCCATGCTCACCGTGTGGATCACAGTCACCAAAGTGGCGGCGCACGTTGATACGCCAACGCTCGCGGCGCACCAAGTGTTGTTTCAGTTGTTCATGTTCTTGGCTCTCGTTCTCGATGCGCTCGCCGTACCCGCTCTGTCGCTTGTCGCTGGCGCGATGGGAGCGGGGGATCGTGATGGAGCGATGGCCGTGGGCTGGTCGAGCACGCGGCTCTCGCTCTGGGTTGGAGCCGTGACCTGCGCGCTGCTTGGGGCCACCAGCACCGTGGTGCCGCACATCTTTACGAACGATCCATCTGTGGTGAGCCGCACCACTGCGGGGTTGATCTTCCTAGCGGTGATGCAGCTGCCGGGGGCCGTTGCTTTTGCGCTCGATGGTGCGCTGATCGGTGGACAAGACGGGCGGTTTCTTGGCCGAGTCGCAGTGTTCAATTTGGTGTCCTATGCACCGTTCCTGATCGCCACGTTGGTCCATCCGGCGTTTGGAATTGCGGGCCTCTGGGGCGGACAATTGGCATGGATGACCATGCGCGCGTTCGTGAACGTGCGGCGGTTCAGATCTCGTCAATGGATGCCCGCGCTCGCGGCCTGAGGGCAGCGCAATTGCTAGGCGACGATGTTTACCGTGCGGCCCGGCACCACGATGACTTTCTTCGGGGTGGCTCCGGCCAGAGCGGTGATGACCTTGTCGTCGGCGAGCGCCGCCGCACGCACCTGATCTTCGGTGGCGTCGGTCGGCACAACAATGCGGCTTCGGAACTTGCCGTTCACCTGCACCGGCATCTCGGTGCTTTCGGACACCAGCAGCGCAGGGTCGGCGACCGGGAATGGTGTGTTGGTAAGCGAGTCAGTGTGGCCCAACTTGCTCCACAACTCTTCGGCGATGTGCGGGCACAACGGAGCGATCATCAGCACCAGCGGTTCGGCCAAATCGTGCGGGCACGCGCCGAGCTTGGTGAGTGCGTTGTTGAGCTCGATCATCTTGGCGATGGCGGTGTTGAAATGCAGATCGTCCATGTCGGCGCGCACGTCGTTGACCGTGCGGTTCAACAACCGAACCGTGTCGATGTCGGCAGCGGCGCCCAGACGTAGCTCGCCGGTTTCTTCATCGACAAGGTTGCGCCAGAGGCGTTGTAAGAAACGATGCATGCCCACGACATCGCGAGTTTCCCAAGGGCGCGATGCATCCATCGGGCCCGTGCTCATCTCGTAAAGACGCAAGGTGTCGGCGCCGTATGCCTCGTACATCTCGTCGGGGGAGACAGCGTTCTTCAGGCTCTTGCCCATCTTGCCCCACTCGCGTGTGACTGGCTTGCCCTCGAACGTGAACTGTCCGCCCGCCTCTTGCACGCTTGCGGCGTCGACATAGACATCGCGTTCGTCTTTGTAGGCCGCGGCCAGAATCATGCCTTGGTTGAACAACCGGTGGAACGGTTCTTTCGACGACACGTGGCCGAGATCGAACAGCACCTTGTGCCAAAAGCGCGAATACAGCAAGTGCAACACGGCGTGCTCAACGCCGCCGACGTACAGATCGACGCCGCCGGAATGGCCGTCGCCCTGGGGTCCCATCCAATATTGCTCAACCTCTTTGTCGACAAGAACGTCGTCGTTCGTTGGGTCGAGATAGCGAAGCTCGTACCAACACGAGCCGGCCCAGTTGGGCATGACGTTGGTGTCGCGGTGGTAGCTGCGCGTGCCCTCGCCAAGATCGATGTCGATGTCGGTCCACCAGTCGAGACGATCGAGCGGTGACTCGGGGTTACTGAACTCATCGTTGGCATCGAAGGTGCGCGGTGAGAAAGACTCGGTCTCGGGCAGCAGCACGGGCAGCGACGAATCGGGAAGCGCGACTGGTCCGAACTCGTCGTACACGATGGGGAATGGCTCGCCCCAATAACGCTGCCGGCTGAACAGCCAGTCGCGCAGTCTGAAGTTGACGGTGCCGTGGCCGCGGCCGCGGGTTTGCAGCCACAGGTTGGTGAGGCGTTTGCCTTCGGCAACCGACGAGAGTCCGTTGAGGTCGAGGCCGTCGGCGTTTGCCGACTGCACGTAGACAGCATCGCCCACAAATGCCTCGGGCCATGTGGACGTGTCGAGCGACTCGGCGATGTCGCGCTCGGCGAACCACGATGCCGGTGGCTGCTGAATTGCGGGAATCGAAAGACCGAACTGGCGAGCAAACTCGAAGTCGCGGTGATCGCCGCACGGCACGGCCATAATGGCTCCGGTGCCGTAGCCCATCAGCACGTAGTCGGCGATCCACACAGGAATCTGCTGACCATTAACAGGGTTGGTGGCGAACGAGCCGGTGAACACGCCGGTCTTTTCGCGAGTGGCATCCTGCCGGTCGATGTCTTTTTTGGCCTTCGCCACGCTCTGGTATTCGGCGACGGCATCGACACGGTCGGCGGTGGTGAGCTGAGCCACGAACGGATGCTCTGGCGCAAGCACCATGAAGGTCGCGCCGAACAGCGTGTCGGGTCGAGTGGTGAAGACCTCGATGTCGCCTGCGGCGCTGGCGAAGCGCACGCGTGCGCCTTCGCTGCGGCCGATCCAGTTGCGCTGCATCGTCTTGATCGCGTCGGTCCAGTCGAGTAGTTCGAGGTCGTCGATGAGCCGATCTGCATACGCCGTGATGCGCATCATCCATTGGCGCATATTGCGCTTGAACACGGGAAAGTTGCCGCGCTCGCTGCGTCCGTCGGCGGTGACTTCTTCGTTGGCCACAACAGTTCCGAGGCCGGGACACCAGTTGACCGGTGCCTCAGAAACGTATGCCAAACGATGGTCGTCGATAATGCTGCGCTGCTCACCCTGCGACAACGATGACCAGGCTCGGCCGTCGGGAGTAGCGCGTGATCCGCTTTCGAACGCACTGATCAGTTCGGCGATGGGTCGCGCGCTGCCGACGCCGTTGTTGGCGCTGAGGTCGTACCACGAGTTGAAGATTTGCAGGAAGATCCACTGGGTCCAGCGGTAGTACTGCGGGTCGGTTGTCTCGATGCTGCGACGCTTGTCGTGGCTCAGGCCAAGGCGCGCCAACTGGCGGCGCATCGTGGCGATGTTTGCCGCAGTGGTGATAGCCGGATGCTGGCCGGTTTGCACTGCGTACTGCTCGGCGGGAAGGCCGAACGCATCGAAGCCCATCGTGTAACACACGTTGTAGCCGGCCATTCGCTTGTAGCGGCTGAACACATCGGTGCCGATAAATCCGAGCGGATGCCCCACGTGAAGGCCGGCACCCGAGGGGTAGGGGAACATGTCGAGAACCAACATCTTCTCGCGGCCAGCCACCGCAGCGGGGTCTCCGAGTGGCCCGGCTGGGTTCGGAGCCTCGAAGGTGCCGTGGCTGTCCCACCAATGCTGCCAACGCAGTTCGATGTCTTGGGCCAGCGCGGATGAGTAACGAAAATTTGGGATGTCAGAGTCGGCGTGAGCCATAGCCACCCACTCTACGGGCCTGCCGACGAGCTACCCCGACCATTTTCAGGTGCCCAGCGCGTCGATGATCTTGGTGCGAAGAGCCGACATCGCAACCTCGCCACTTGTGCGGAACAACACCTTGCCCTCAGCGTCGAGAAACACAAAGGTTGGGAACGCGGACAGGCCAAGAGCGTTCGCTGCCTCTTGCTTTGCGCTATCGACGAGCACGGGCCACGGGAATGTCTCGCGAGCCAGCCACGCGGATGGCGGGAAGTTTGGCTTCTGCGAGTCGGTAGCAGTGGCGATACCAACAATTTGCACGCCTTGCGGAACGCCACCTTCTTGGTTCCACTGCACCAGCCGAGGAACCTCGCGTTGGCAATGCGGGCACCAATGAGCGAGCAGCACCACCAAGGTGGGCTCGCCCGGCTTGATGGTGATCGCCGAGCCATCGAATGTGGAACCGTCGAGTTGAGGGGCTTGGGTGCCTATTGCGGGATCAACGCCCTCGGCCATTGTGGGGAGCGGCGCGCCTGTAACCACGACCGGCCTGAACTCTTCGACCTCGGTAGGCAACGACGTGACCGTGTTGGTACTGCCGCCGCCGGCGAAGGCAATGACCGCAGCGATAGCGACGACCAAGGTGAGCGCTGCGCCCACACCGATCCACAGATTTCGCGTGGGGTTCTTCTTGTGTGCGGTGTTGGCGGTGGGGGAGGCCACGGTTACTCCTTGGGTGTGTGTACAGAGGGGACACTGGTGAGCACGAAGATCGCGATGAATCCGGTGAGAGCCATGAACGGCAGGGTGACGAAACCGAACTTCTCGAACCACACGTATTCGCACGGAATAGTTGTGTTGCACACGCCGGTGTCGAGTTGGGGAAAGCGTTCGAGTAGGTAGTGATATCCCGAGATCACAATGCCGATGCCTGCCAATGGCATGGAATAGCGACGGATCAATGTGTCGCGGCGCACCGCGGCAATGGTGAGGATAATCGCGAGTGAGTACATCGCGATGCGCTGATACCAGCACAGGGTGCAGGGTAGATAGTTGGCGACCTCCGAGAAATACAAGCTGCCTGCCATCGATACAACAGCGATGAGAGCAGCGAGCGGAACGCATGCTGGCGCCACGGCGTTGAGCGAGCCGCGTGCAGATGGGCGGCGCATCGCCATCACCCGAATCGCTATCAAACCAACTGCGACCGCGAGCACCGCAAGAGTCAGCGTGGCGAAGAAGAGTTGAGCTTTTAGGGGGGTCATACTCACCAAGTCGTTTTGAACGGGTTCGAAGTTCCCTCGCCGACTAGGTTGGGGACGCTTATGACTTTGATCACTGGTTCTATCACCGATCGCCTACAGCGCGCAGCCGACCGTCCTACGGGGGTTCGCTTTGTAGGTGCTTCGGTCACCCCGACCGACGAGCCGAGCTTTGTTTCGTGGGGCCAGATTCACGACGAGGCTCGCGCTGTTGGCGCCGCACTTCAAGCTCGCGGTCTCGTGCCTGGCGACCACGTGGCAATCCTTGGCCCCACGAGTCGCGCATTGATGACCATCATCCAAGGCTGTTGGCTCAGTGGTATCGCCAGCATGGTGTTGCCGCTGCCGATGCGAATGGCATCGCTCGATGCATTTGTCGAGAGCACTCGCGGTCGCATTCAGCACGGCGATGCAAAGCTTGTTCTCATCGACGACGCCTTGGCCCCGTTCTACCAATCGGGTCCTGGCGATCCGCCGATTGAGCCAATGGCTGCGGTCATGCCTCGCCTTGGCAATCCGTCGGGCGAGCGACTTGAGATTCCTGCCAACGACCCAGAGCGATTGGTGATCCTGCAATACACCAGCGGTTCCACGAGCGAACCGAAAGGCGTGATGATTCCCGATCGGGTACTCACCGCAAACATCGATGCGTCGTGCGCCGCCGCGCAACTCGGTCCCGACGAGGTGATGGTCTCGTGGCTGCCGTTGTATCACGACATGGGCTTGGTCGGATTTCTGTCTATTCCGATGACCAACGGTTGTCAGCTTGTGCAAGCAGCGCCTCAGGATTTCATGGCGCACCCAGGCAACTGGATGCAGTGGATCAGCGACCACGGTGGCACGGCAACAGCGGGTCCGAACTTCTCATGGGTGCTCGCAACCCGCGCTCTCAAACGCATGAAGGATCTCGACCTCTCCACGCTCACGCTTGCGCTCAGCGGTGCCGAGCCTGTTGACCCATCGGCCGTCGAGGCGTTCGTTGCTGAGGCGGGTCGTTTCGGATTCAAGCCCGGCGGTGTTTTCCCCGCCTTCGGTATGGCTGAGGTTGCAATTGGTGGAGCGTTCCCTCCACGGCACCGCGGCTTGCGCACCGACGATGTCGATCGTGTGGTGCTCGAACGAGATCGCGTGGCCAAGCCAATCGAAATCACCGACGACACCGAAGACGACTCAGTGCGTCGCCTCCCACTGTTGGGTCATCCGGTTCCCGGCCTTGAGATGCGCATCGTGCATGTCGACACGCGTGAAGAAGTTCCCGAACGTCACGTTGGTGAATTGCTCATCCGCGGCACGTCGGTCACGCCGGGTTACTACAAGCGTCCCGATGCAACCGCCGCGATGTTCGTCGATGGCTGGCTGTGCACTGGCGACCTCGGCTACATGCTCGACAACGAACTGGTGCTGTGCGGTCGCATCAAAGACGTCATCATCGTTGGCGGACGCAACGTGTTTCCCGAAGACATCGAGCGAGCCGTTGGCCCACTCGAAGGTGTGCGTGCCGGCAACGTAATTGCGTTCGGCGTCGAGGGCTACAAGGGCAAAGAGACTGTTGTTGTCGTCGCTGAAGTGCGCACCGAAGACACCGCCGCTGTTCGAGCGGCGATTCACCATCGCACCATCGAGGTGTGCGGTCTGCCGCCGCGCGACATCATGCTGGTGAAGGCGGGCACGTTGCCCAAGACATCGTCGGGCAAACTGCAGCGAGCCAAGTGTCGCGAGCTGTATCTCAACGAAGAACTCGAGCTCTTCGAATAACAAACGCCTCTCTCAGGGTGCGTTTGCTGAGTCGGTTTCTGCAACGATGTGCACATGAAGGTCGTCTACACGCCTGCCCATCTGCTGCACGATCCCAAGAGCAGCATCGAACAATCTCGGGTCATGGAACCTTGGGAGCACATCGGTCGCGGCGAGGCAATTCACGCTGCGCTGCAGGCCGATAATCGCTTTGATCTTGTGTCGCCGTCGTCGTGGGGTGCTGCCCCTATTGAGGCTGTGCACGATCCGGGTCTGCTGCAGTTCTTGTCAACCGCATGGGACGAATATCAGATTGGCTGCGGACCAACCGCCGATGTCTCGCCCGATGTTTTTTATCGGCCAGCGCTGCGCAACGGAATGTCGCCGGGGCGCGAGCCTGAGTCAATCAATGGCCGCCTTGGCTGGTGGTGCTTTGAGACCACCACGCCCATCACCAACGGCACCTACACGGCGGCACTGGCAGCGGTAGATACTGCGATGAGCGCCACGCAGATAGTGCTCGATGGTGCATCGTCGGCTTACGGGCTGTGCCGTCCGCCAGGGCATCACGCAACGAGTTCGATGTACGGGGGTTACTGCTTCTTCAACAACGCAGCGATCGCAGCGCATCATGTGGCCGCAACTACGGGCACGAAGGTCACAGTGCTCGATGTCGACTACCACCACGGCAACGGCACCCAAGAGATTTTCTATACGCGCGACGACGTGCAGTACGTGTCGCTGCATGGCGATCCGACCCGCGCGTATCCGTACACGGTTGGCTATGCCGACGAAACCGGTGCAGGCAGGGGAGCGGGGTCAAACGTAAACGTTCCGCTCGCAGCGCGCACCGATGACGACGCGTATATCGCTGCGCTGCAGCGAGCATGCGACTCGATTGCATCGTTCGGGTCGAGCATGGTGATCGTGTCGCTCGGACTCGACACGTTTATCACCGACCCAATCTGCGACCTCTCGGTCACTACCGATGGGTTCGAGCGGTGCGGTGCAATGGTGGCTCAGCTTGGCCTTCCCACCGTTGTGCTGCAAGAGGGTGGCTACGACATCTCGGCGTTGGGTGACAACGTTCGTCGCTGGCTCATTGGTTTAGGCGCCTGAGAACAAGCGCCCAGCAGCGCAGCCGCTACGACGCCTTGACCGCTTCGATCACTTTTTGCCAACGCTCTGGGTCGGTCTTATACGGCGTGTAGAAACTGATGCGCTGAATCACATCGCCATAGCGCTGGTGCAACTCGGGAGCGATCTGCTCGGGTTCGCCGACCACCGCAAACGTGTTGAGAATTTCGTCGCTGATGAGGTTGCCCATCTCGACCCAGCCGCCCTGCTTGCTGAGTGTGTTGAGCTTCTCTTGCAAGCCGCCCCATCCGTGGATGTCGAGCACGTTCTTGTACGCCGGTGTCGAACCGTAGAACGCGATCTGCTGACGGGTGCCGTCGATAGCGGCAGCCATTTCGGCTTTGTCGGTGCCGGTGACCACGAAGCTTGGGCCAACAATCTCGAAGCCTTCCATGGTCTTGCCGGCCTTGGCGCGACCACGGGCAAGCGCCGGAATGGTGACCTCACGAAGGTACTTCTCGGTGGTGAAGCCGTGGCAGATAAAGCCGTCACACACTTCGCCAGCAACCTCGGTCATCAATTCGCCAACGCCTGCGAGGAAGATCTTTGGTACTCCGTACTCGCTGATATCGGAAGCCGCTGGAGTGAAGAACGGAGTCATCAACGTGTGCGTGTAGAACTCGCCGCGGAAGTTGAGTGCGGTGCCGTTGAGCCAGCAATCCCAGATGGCGCGCATCGCCAGAACCATCTCGCGCATACGGGCTGCTGGGTGGCTCCACTCCATGCTGAAACGCTTGGTGATGTGTGGCTTGATCTGGCTGCCGAGACCCATCACAAAGCGGCCCTTCGAGAAGGCCTGCAGATCCCAGCCAGTGTTGGCCAAGGTCATCGGACTGCGAGCAAATGCCACGGCAATCGAGGTGCCGAGCTCGAGTGTGGTGGTGTGCTCAGCGGCGAGCAGCAAGGGGAAAAATGGATCGTGATTTGTCTCAGCAGTCCAAGCACCTGAGTAGCCAGCGGCTTCGGCTTGCTTGGCCTGTTCGGCGACCTTGTGCAGGTCAGTGCCGATTCCTCCGTCAACCTTCATGTCTCATTCTCCCTCGTGTGATGTGCTGAGGGAAACGTAGCGCCCGAGATGTGGGTGTTGGAACTTGGTCGGCCGGGTCAGCCTTCGTTTTGATCCCGAAGGTACTGCTCGAGCTCGGCCGCGAGTTCGTCGCCAGTTGGAATCTCGGCATCAGTGAATTGCCGATCACTTGATGGGTGGTTCTCGACACTGTCGTACACCGTCTCGAGTTGGCGGACCATCTCGCGATGGTCGTCGTTGCCGGCCACGAGTTCGTCGAGTCGCTCGCGTTGGATGGCTGTCTCTTGTCGTGGCCCAGCGCCATCGACCCGAACACCGCCGTACTCGCCGAGACCGGCGAGCAACGAAACTGTGGCGGCCGGATAGGCCATCGTGGCGATGTAGTGCGGCACCTGAACCCAGAGCCCAAGCGACTCGATGCCAGCATCGTGAAAGGCGTGCTCGAGCACCGAAGCGACGCCCGCAGGAACATCGACCGAGTTCTTCTGGAGATGCAATGAAGCAACGAGATCGGCAGATGGCGCAGAGACGGAGAGCCGTGCTGGGCGAGTGTGAGGCGAAGCAAAGGGATACGCGCCAAGCGCCACCATGCGGCGCACACCGAGCGTGACGCCAAGCGCGGCCACCTCGCTGGCGAAGCGACGCCACGCCATGTCGGGCTCAGGGCCGGTGAGTAACAGCACAGCTTTTCCGTCGAGATCGTGTCCGAGCTTGAGTTCGATGTCGGGCCATGTGAGTTTGGTGTTCACGCCGTCGCGCAGTTCCATCGTTGGACGCCGCGCGCGGTAGTCGATAAACGTGTCGCCATCGAATGTGGCAATCGTGCGCGCGTTGCATTCAGTTTCGAGCGTGGCCATTGCGGCTCCGGCTGCACCGCTTGCATCGATCCATCCGGTGAACATCACGACCAGTGCCGCATCGCGAACATCGGGCGCGGTGCCATCGACGAATGTGTACGCGTTGGTCATGCCAAGCGCCCGAGCGCCTCAGAGGCTTTGAGTGCGGCGCCGTCGACTTGCATCTTGAACGGGAGCAACTCTTCGGGATCGCGATCGCCCAGCGCTCCGCCGAGGTATCGCGAGTAGACCCCCTCAAGGATGCACGCCAGTTTCCAATAGGCGAAGGCCACATAGAAATCGAGTTGCGAGAGGTCGCGGCCGGTGACCTGCGCGTAGCGGTCGGCGAGATCTTGGCGATTCAAAAAGCCTGGGGCGGTTGTAGAAGAACCGGTCCATGCGGAGCCTTCGTCGTCGGGGCCGGTCCAGTAGACCATCAGCAGCCCAAGGTCGGCGAGGGGATCGCCCAACGTGCAGATCTCCCAGTCGAGCACGGCCACGATGTCGCCATTGTCGTTGACCATGCAGTTATCGAGGCGATAATCGCCGTGCACGATGGTGGCCGGGCCCTGCGCAGGGATGCGCTTGAGCAGTTCGTCGTGAACCTGATCGACGGCAGGGAGTTCGCGGGTCTTTTGCGAGTTCCAGTTGCTGTACCAACGGCGTAGTTGGCGGGCGATGTAATCCTCGTGGCGACCGAGGTCGTCGAGTCCAGCGGCACCCAGATCGACAGCGTGGATTGCTGCCATTGTGTCGACAATTGACTCGCTGGCGCGGCGGCGACCGTCGGGGGTGAGCACGGCGGTTGCAGTGGCTGCGTCGCGGATCACATGACCGTCGACGAAACCCATCACGTAGAACGGAACACCGTTAACGGCCGGGTCGTCGCAGTAACCCAAAGCCGGAGCCACCGGCACAGCCGACTGCTGCAAGCCCGAAATGATGCGGTGCTCGCGGCCCATGTCGTGAGCGCTCGCCAGCACGTGGCCGAGCGGCGGGCGGCGCAGCACGTAGCGGGCACCGTTTACGTCGGTGACAGCGAACGTGAGGTTCGAGTGGCCGCCAGCGATGAAGGTAAACGTGAACGGCCCTTGAGCGCCGGACACGTTGCGCTCTAGCCACGCAGTTACGGATGGGACATCGATTCCGTTGACATCACTCATTAGTCCGACACGGTACCTGTAGTGGCACGGCTTAGCCCTCATCGACGCTGCTCGCCAAGGACGTTCAGTAGCGACTTTGGCTGCGATATCGTGCGGTGCATGCCAATTGATGTCACAGATGCCACGTTCGAAATCGAAGTCCTCGAACGATCGATGACCACGCCGGTCATCATCGACCTGTGGGCCCCATGGTGTGGCCCATGCGTTGCGCTGACCCCCATTCTCGAACGTGTCACCGATGCCACCAATGGGCAGGTCGTCTTGGTCAAGGTCAACGTTGATGACAACCCCAACATCGCGCGGGCGTTTCAAGCGCAGTCGATTCCGGCGGTGTACGCAATTCGTAATGGTGAAGTTGTCGATGGTTTCGTGGGCGGCCAACCCGAACACATCGTCGCCCAGTTCGTTGCCTCGGTGCTCCCTACCGAAGCCGAAGTTGAGGTCGAAGAACTCATCGCCGCCGGCGACGAAGACAGCCTTCGCGCAGTGCTCAACGAGTCGCCCGGACACGAGGACGCGATCATCGCCCTCGGCGAACTCTTGGTCGCTAGCGACCGAGCGGAAGAGGCGCTTGCCTTGTTGGCTCGCATCCCCGAATCCGAGCGCACTCGCAAGGTGTCGGCCGCTGCGCGACTCAGCCTGAAGCCAGTCGATAACTACGACGAAACGCTCGAGTCATTGCTCGATTCAGTCAAAGCCGACGAGCAGGCGCGCCAGGAATACATTGACATCCTCGAACTCATGGGCGCCGATGATCCGCGCACTGCGGGCTATCGCAAGAAGCTCACTGCACGACTCTTCTGACCTGCGAGAAATCCCTATCCGAGGCATGGCTACGCGCTATGGTTCGCGCATGCCCCTTGAACGACACGACGGATATCGCCTGTGGGTCGGTGGCCCAGTGCCGAAAGGCTCCGATGGCATCACGCTCGGTTCTTTGGTCATCATCCGCGAAGGCTGCGAGAACTCGGCCAATTTGATTCGTCACGAGCGCGCCCATGTGCGTCAGTGGCGTCGTCACGGCGTGCTCGGCTTCAGTGCGCGGTATCTCGGTTCGTATCTGGTTTGGCGTCTGCGCCTCAAAGGTCATCGCGGCGCATACTTGCGTATCCCTCTCGAGATTCAAGCCGAGTGGGAAGCACGACGCTCGCCAGCGCCAGTGCTTCGCACCCGCGTGATGGCCGAGGCCCATCGCGCTTCTGTCGTCGTTCACTAAACGCGACCAGCCCGCGCTGCTCAATCGTCACTGTTGCGAGAAGTTGTTTCCTCGGTAGCGTTCTGACCGTCTTCCCCCAAATCTTCGCTGGCGCGCTCGCGCCGTTGTTTGGGGAGGTCTCATGGATCCCTTGCCGAGTCGGCCCGATCCGTCGCGACCTTTCAGCGAGGTCGCTCGAGCGTGGCTTGAGTGGTTTGGTCTTGCTCGTCTTGTGGTCACTGCGCTCGCCGTGTTGGCGGTTGGTGCTGGTGGCTTTTGGCTACTGCGTAGTCCGGCGCCCACTGTCGAAAGCGCCTTGCCCTACGCAAAGCAGCGAGGGCCACTCGGCGCGGTGTCGAGCTCAACATCAACGGTGCTTGGCGCCGTAGTTGCCTCGTCTACGTCGGTTCCATCCACTGCGCTCATCGTCTACGTAGCCGGAGCCGTGTTGTCTCCGGGCGTGTACCAGGTGCCTGCAAACGCGAGGGTCCAAAACGCAGTTCTCGCCGCGGGCGGTCCTGCGCCCGATGCCGATCTCGACGCGATGAACTTGGCAGCGTTCATCCGCGACGGCGACCGCGTGTACGTGCCGCACAAAGGGGCAGCGGTCCCGCCGGTAGTGGGTGCTAGCCCGGGTGCTGCGTCGGCGGGCAAGAGTGCTTCCGGCCAGGCGGGGGCGCCGATCGATCTGAACCGAGCCACTGCTGAAGAACTCGATGCGCTGCCCGGTGTGGGCCCGGCCACAGCCGCTGCCATCGTTACCTATCGCGATCGCTCCGGACCATTCTCGTCAGTCGACGACCTCCTCAAAGTGCCGGGTATCGGTCCTGCAAAGGTTGAAGTGCTGCGCTCGTTGGTCAAGGTATGAGTGGTAACTGCAGCGCCTGCAGCGTTGCGTTCGCGCTCACACTTAGAGCAGTGCCCGACCAACGAACAGTTCGGTTAGGGCTAAGCCCATCACCACGCCGGCCCACACTCCCACGGCGAGCCAGAGATACTCGCGCCAATAGTCGCGCCACATCGCAACCGGAGACCGGGTGGCTCGCCGCGAAGCCACCACGCCAAGCACCAACCACAATGCGATGCTGCCCATCACGCCAAGAAACGTTCGGCCCGATTCTGTGGTCAGCGGTATTCCCGCAACAAGTAGACCCGGTGCTGCGAACACGATTGCGGCGAAGCCAGCCACGCCACTCGAGGTGCTGGTGTTGCCGTGCAACATCATTGTGGCCACAATGGCCAACGCGCATGCAGGGAGCACGGCCGCAAATGGTCCGATGCGTCGAATGCGATAGCGAAAGTCGCGGGGTCCAAGAGGCACCACAGCGCGGGGGTGGGTGCCAGCAATGCTCATGAACCGATCGTATAGAAGCGGTCGCGCGTTCTGGTGGCACACGGTCACTACCGCGCAGCTCGCACTCGTGGTCGCCCATGTGGTGATTGGCGTGTGGCTGCACCGGCTCATTCCACTACTGGCGATCAGCGTGGTTACCGCGGCCTTGCATCGATCGCGGTTGATCTGGTTGCTCTGCGTTATCGGCGGCGCGCTTGCAATCACAGCGTCTCAGGCAGCGTGGGCGCATGCAGTTCCAGAGCGCCTTGGGGCCTTCAGCGGATCGGCCTGCTTAGTCACCGATCCCACACCCAAAGCAGGGGCAACTCAAGCCGTCTTCGAGATCGACGGCCAACGGTTCGAGGCCTGGGCTCGAGGGTCACCGCGGTGGAGCATCAGCGACCATCTTGCGGGCGAATGCACCAGCATTGCCGCCGAACGCACGACCCTTGTTGGTGTGCCCGCGCGCCGTGCGGCGATTCGTCACGTGGTTGGCGGCTTACAGGTTCAATCAGTTGGCGACTGGTCGCAGGGTAGCCCAATTGCTCGGGCTTCGAATCGGGTGCGCCGATTGTTTGCTCAGGGTGCTGCGCAGCTCCGCTCGCCCGACAACGAGTTGTTCGCGGGTCTCGTGATCGGCGACGACCGCAACGAGCCCGCAGCGCTGATCAACGAGTTCCGCGCTTCGGGCCTGTCGCACTTAACTGCCGTGTCCGGGCAAAATGTGTCGTTCATCCTTGCGGCGGCAGCGCCACTCGTGCGACGGTTTCGCCCCGTGGGTCGATGGCTCATCACGTTGGCGCTCATTGCTTGGTTCGCTGCTCTCACGCGCTTCGAGCCGTCGGTTCTGCGCGCCGGTGTCATGGCGGCCATCGCCGCCACCGGATACTTCATGGGGCGCGAACGGCCTGCGCTGCGAGTGCTCACCATCGCGGTAGGCGCGCTCGTGCTGATCGACCCACTGCTCGTGTGGTCTGTTGGGTTCTGGCTCTCGGTGGGCGCTACCGCCGGTGTGGCCCTGCTGGGCACCGCTCTGGTGCCCTATATCCCCGGACCGCGTTGGCTGGCGGTGCCAGCTGCAGTCACTATCGGCGCCCAATGTGGCGTCGCTCCGGTGAGCTTGCTCGTGTTCGGCACCTTGCCGTTGGTGTCTCTCCCGGCCAATCTGCTAGCGGTGCCTGTGGCCGGATTCGTCATGCTCTACGGCCTGCCCGCCGGTCTCGTCGCCGGCGCATTGGGGCGGGTGTTAGGTGGCACGCTCTCGGCGGTGGTGCAGATGCCAAGCGCCATCGCAACTCGCTGGGTTGCAACGGTGGCAGCGCTTGGGGCGCGATTCGAGCCCTCGCCCGGTTGGGGTCTTATCGGGTGGTCATGCATTGCGGCCGCACTTGCAGCGAGGATCACTGCCATTCGCCTCCGTTCGATATGGCAAGGTTGAGGCGTATGGCGATTCATCTCATCACCGGCGACGACGAATCATTGATACTCAGCGCCGTCACCGAATTGGTGCACCGGCTTGTCGGTACCGAAGATCGAACGTTGATGGTCGACGACTTCTCGTCCGACGATTACGAACTGCGGGCCGTTGTCGATGCTGCTCAGACCATGCCGTTCCTTACCGACAAGCGCGTTGTGGTTGCTCGCGACATCGGCAGGTTTAGCGCCGACGATGTCAACCCGCTTGTGGCCTATCTCAACGACCCCTTGCCTTCCACCGACCTCGTGATGGTTGGCGGAGGCGGGCGCATCGCCAAGTCACTGGCCGATGCAGCCAAAAAGGCGGGCGGCACCACCACCAACACCACGCCTCCAACCTCGAAGCGCGATCGCTCGCTGTGGATCGAAGAGCAAGTGGCTGGCGCGGGGATGATGCTCGATTCGTCTGCTTTGGCGTTGATCGCCGGATGGATGGGCGAAGAGCCTGGCCGCCTTGGTGGCGTGCTCGAAACCCTGCAATCCACATATGGCAATAATCGCAAGCTCAGCGCTGCCGATGTCGAACCCTTTCTCGGCGATTCGGGCTCGGTGCCGCCGTGGGATCTCACCGACGCAATCGATCGAGGCGACACCACCGGCGCGCTCACGATGTTGGCGCGCATGATCTCGTCTCGGCATCCGCTGCAGGTGATGGCCACGTTGCACAGCCACTACGTGCGCCTGCTCAAACTCGATGGCGCCGAGGCCAACACCGAACAGGCTGTAGCCGACGTGCTGGGCATTAAAGCTGGCTTCCCCGCTCGCAAGGCGCTCGACCAATATCGCCGGTTATCTAGCGGGGGAGTTGCCCGCGCTATCGACCTGCTCGCTCAGGCCGATCTCGATTTGCGCGGTCAGCGCGATCTACCCGAAGAACTCGTGATGGAAGTGCTCGTCGCCAGACTCAGCCGACTCAGCCCGGCGGGCGGCGCCGCTAGAGGCCGCTGAGGCGCATCGCTGGGCGCAACATCAGCGGAGCGAAAAAAGCAAACGACCCGAAGCCGAAGCTCGGGTCGTCATGCGAAGTTTGTTTGTTGGTGCCGCAAGGCACCAAGTTGGCAATCAGGCGCCTGCGTTGACTCGCTTCATCAAGCGGCTCTTACGGCGAGCGGCCTGATTTGGATGAATGATGCCTTTGGCGGCGGCCATGTCGAGGCGCTTCACAGCGACGCGAAGTGACTCGTCGCTGTTCTCGGCGCCGACGTTCTTCACAGCGGTCTTCACGCGTGTGCGCAGCTCGCTCTTGATTGCCTTGTTGCGCTCTGCAGCCTTGGCGTTTGTCAGGATGCGCTTCTTTTGACTCTTGATATTCGCCACGTGCGAAGTCCCTTTTCGTTGACAGTCGAGTGACTGATTCGTTGAATTGGCCGAAATGTTTGTGCTGGATAGGTCCAGAACAGGCTTGATGAGCGTATCGGCGGAATGAAACAACTGCCACCCACTCGCCGAGATTCACGGCCGATAGCATCGAGGCACTGCTCATGGACCTCAGCCGCATCCGCAACTTCTCGATTATTGCCCATATCGATCACGGCAAGTCAACCCTCTCCGACCGCATCCTCGAGATGACCGGCGCCGTCGAGATGCGCGACATGCGTTCGCAATACCTCGACAGCATGGATCTCGAGCGCGAGCGCGGCATCACCATCAAGGCGCAAAACGTACGCGTCGGTTGGAAAGATCACGTGCTGCACCTCATCGACACGCCGGGCCACGTCGACTTTGGTTACGAGGTCAGCCGCAGCCTTGCGGCCTGCGAGGGCGTGGTGCTCGTGGTCGATGCGGCACAAGGCATCGAGGCCCAAACCCTGGCCAACTGTTATCTGGCGCTCGAGCACGACCTCGAGATTGTGGCGGTGCTGAACAAGATCGACCTGCCTGCTGCCGACCCCGATCGTTATGCGCAAGAGATCGAGAATGTGCTCGGTATCAAAGCGGCCGACATCATCCGCATCTCAGCCAAGACCGGCGTTGGCGTGCCCGATCTACTCGACGCAGTCCTCGAGAAGATTCCTCCGCCAAAGGGCGACCCCAACGCTCCGTTACAGGCGCTCATCTTCGACAGCCAATACGACCAGTACCGCGGGGTTGTGAGCTCTATTCGTGTGATGAACGGACGCATCAGCGCCGGCATCAAGGTGAAGTTCATGAACGCCGGCACGGTTCACGAAGCAGTCGAGGTTGGTGTGCGCCGACCCGTCATCACACCCATCGCCGAACTCGGTCCGGGCGAAGTGGGATATCTCATCGCAGGTATCAAACATGTCGGCGACGCCCGAAGCGGCGAGACCGTCACCACGGTTGCGAATCCGGCCGACATCGCTCTCGACGGCTACCGAGATCCCAAGCCGATGGTGTTTTGCGGTCTGTATCCCATCGATGGCGACGACTTCGAGAACTTGCGCGAGAGCCTCGAGAAGCTCAAGCTCAACGACGCTTCCATCACCTACGAGCCCGAGACCTCCGGCGCGCTCGGTTTCGGGTTTCGCTGTGGCTTCTTGGGTCTGTTGCACATGGAGATTGTCAAAGAGCGTCTCGAGCGCGAGTTCAACCTTGCTCTCATCGCTACAGCGCCCAGTGTCGAATACCGAGTCACGAAGACCGACGGCGAGCTGGTGGTTGTCGACAACCCGGCCGATCTGCCGCCGCCACAGAAGATCGACTTCATCGAAGAGCCCTATTTCAGGGTCAGCATCATCACGCCCAAGGAATACACCGGCACGCTCATGGATCTGTGCCAGACCCGTCGTGGCGATATGACCAAGCTCGAGTACCTGTCGCCAGAGCGTGTCGAGTTGCACTATCGCGTGCCGCTCGCCGAAGTGGTTGTCGACTTCTTCGATCAGATGAAGAGCCGCACGCAGGGCTACGCCAGCCTCGACTACGAACTCGATGGCTATCAGCGCAGCAACCTTGTGCTGGTCGATCTGTGGCTCAACGGCGAACCCGCCGATGCGTTTAGCACCATCGTGCACCGCGACAAAGCGTTCGAGTACGGCCGCCGCATGTGTGAGAAGTTGCGCGAGCTGATTCCTCGGCAGATGTTCGATGTGCCCATTCAGGCGGCCATCGGCGGCAAGGTCATCGCCCGCGAAACCGTGAAGGCGCGTCGCAAAGACGTGCTCGCCAAGTGTTACGGCGGCGACATCACGCGAAAGCGCAAGTTGCTCGAGAAGCAAAAAGAGGGCAAGAAGAAGATGAAGGCCATCGGCCGCGTCGAGATTCCTGGCGACGTGTTCATCGCCGCCCTCAAGCTCGACGACTGATTCTGTGGCCGTCGCTATATTCTTGCGAAGTGGCGTCGCAGACCTTTCGTTCGTTGAGTGAGCGAAATGCGCGGGTCTTCTTTCTCGGACTCTTGGTCTCGAACATCGGCAGTTGGCTGCAGCTCACCGCAATGTCGTTGTTGGTGTATCACCTCACTGGCAAAGCCACCGATGTTGGTCTGATCATTGCCACCCAGTTTCTGCCCACGCTGTTTCTGGGTGCGTGGGCTGGGGCCGTGGCCGATCGTGTGAATCGGCGCAAGATGACCCTCATCACTCAGTCGTTGCTCACGGCGCAAGCGATGGTGTTGGGTCTGCTCAATCTCACCGGCCACATCGGGCTGCCAGCGATCTACACGTTGTCGTTTGCAGTGGGCATCATCAACGCGCTCGATAATCCGGCTCGGCGCGGTTTCGTCACCGAGCTTGTTGACCCCATCGATATTCCTAACGCGATGTCGCTCAATACAGCAGTGATGACGGGTTCGAGAATCTTTGGGCCAGCGCTCGCCGCGGCGCTCACCAAGACCATCGGCACCGGTTGGTGCTTCATGATCAACGGCGTTTCGTTCTTCGCGATCTTGCTTGCGCTGCTCTCTATCGACATCAAGAAACTGCGGCCAGTAAAGGTGGCCAAGCGTGGTGGCACCCCCGTGCGCGACGCGCTGCGGTTTATTCGGGGCAACCCTCGCTTGCTGTTGGTGTTCAGCGTGCTCACCGTTGTGTCTACGTTCGCGTTCAACTACAACGTGAGCTTGGTTCGCCTTGCCGACAAACGGTTCGGCGACAAAGACCTGTTCGGATGGCTGCTGGCTTCGGTCAGCATTGGCAGCCTCATCGGGTCGTTGCGAACGGCCAAGTTGCACTTGGTTTCGGTGCGCTATCTGCTCATCAACACGGCGGTGCTTGGCGCCAGCGGTGCTGCTCTGGCGTGGGCCCCAAACTTCTCTGTGGCGTTGCTCTTCGCCATCCCAACGGGCATTGGTGGAGCGGGCTTCATCGCCGCTACCAACTCGATTGCGCAGCAAGAGTGTCCGCCCGAGATGCGCAGCCGTTTGCTCGCGCTAATGGCCGTGGCGTTCTTGGGGTCAACCCCGATTGGTAGTCCAATCACTGGTCTGATTGGCGACCGAATTAGCGCTGAATGGAGCCTTGCCTATGGCAGCGTCATCACGCTGATCTGCGTGGGATTTGCGGCGCTCTTTCTCGCTCGATCCGGCGGCGGGCGCTTGTCTCGGTCACACTTCGAGGGTGACTCGCAGCAGCTCGATCATGTGGTTTCGCCGTGACCTTCGCCTGAGCGATCATCCCGCGCTCGCGTACGCGGCGCGTGACAACAACGAAGTCGTACCGCTGTTTGTGATCGACCCTGCGCTGGTGCGTCACAGCGGCCAGCCGCGGCTGGCATTTATGTACCGATCGCTCCGCGCACTCAATCACTCGATGGGCGGCGAACTCGTTGTACGGCATGGCGACCCGAAGGTTGTTCTTGCCGAACTCGCAGCCGAAACCGGCTCGATCGAAGTTGTGGTCACGCGTGACTACGCACCTTACGGACGCGAGCGAGATGCAGCTGTGGCCGCAGCGCTTGCTGCGCAACAGGTCTCTTTCGTTGGTAAAGGCTCGCAATACGCAGTAGCGCCCGGGGGAGTGCTCAAAGCCGACGGCACCCCCTATGCGGTGTTTACTCCGTTTCGGCGCACGTGGAATCAACACGGCTGGACAATGCCTGGCGATGTTGTGGCGGCCAACTGGAGCGGCGCTCAACGCTGGCGTTGCGAACCGATCCCTCACGACCCCGAACTGCAGTGCACCTTGCCCGCAGCGGGCGAGGACGCAGCGCATGCTCGTTGGGACGAGTTCGTCGTGTCGGGCCTCGACACGTATGACCAGACCCGAAATTTTCCTGCTGTCGAGGGCACCAGCATGATGAGCGCGTATCTGCGCTGGGGTCAGGTGCATCCACGGCAACTGCTTGCAGACCTAGGCGATAGCGCCGATCATGAGACCTTCCGCAGTGAGTTGGCGTGGCGCGATTTCTACGCCGATGTGTTGTTCCGCTCGCCGCAGAGCGCTCGTCAGAATCTGCAATCCAAGATGGACGCCATTCGGCTCGACAGCGACCACGCTGCCCGCGAGCGCTTCGAACTGTGGGCCACCGGATGCACCGGCTATCCATTGGTCGATGCCGGCATGCGTCAGTTGTTGGCAACCGGATGGATGCACAATCGTGTTCGCATGATCGTGGCCAGCTTCTTGGTGAAAGATCTGCACTTGCCATGGCAGTGGGGTGCTCGCCATTTCATGCGCCATCTCGTCGACGGCGACCTGGCCTCGAACCAACACGGATGGCAATGGGCGGCAGGCACCGGCACCGACGCAGCTCCGTACTTTCGCGTGTTTAACCCCACTGCTCAAAGCAAGCGGTTCGACCCAGACGGCCACTACATCCGTCGGTGGGTGCCCGAACTTTCATCGCTGGCCGCCGCGCAGATACACGAGCCGTGGACCTCGGCGCTCTCGTTGGAGGGCCACATTCGTCAGCCGATGGTTGACCATGCTGTCGAACGAGCCGACACATTGAGCCGTTACCAAGTGGCGATGAAACGCTAGCCTTTCACTACTGATGCTCGACGAACGTAAGACCGCCATTCTCAGAGCCGTTGTAGAGGAATACGTCACTACCGCGCAGCCCGTTGGATCCACCCATATTGCTGACGCGCCCGGTGTGCAAGTGTCCTCGGCAACCGTGCGTCACGACATGGCCGTGCTCGAGCAAGAAGGCTTTCTGGTACAGCCGCACACCTCGGCGGGGCGCATTCCTACCGACAAGGGCTATCGCTTCTTTGTCGACGGCCTTGCTCCCAACGGCACGCTCGACGCACTAGCGGCCCAGCAGGTTGGCAACTTCTTCGACCGGGCCCATGGTCGCCTCGAAGAACTGCTGTCGCATACCAGCAACCTGCTCGCCGACCTCACGCACTACGCGGCCGTTGTCGTCGGTCCAAGCGCCCAGGCCGCCGTGGTTCGTTCGGTGCAAGTGGTGGGCCTGTCGCCACATATCGCAATGGTTGTGGCCGTGCTTTCCAACGGGCAGGTCGAGAATCAGACCATCGAACTCGACAGCGACTCGACCGAGGTTCGTCTGGCCAACGCCACTGCTCACTTGCGGGCGGCGATGATCGGCAACACGCTCGGCTCGGCCGTACTGAGCCTTTCGTCGGGCGATGCCGACGTCGACAACCTATGCAGCAAGGCCCTCGCGGCGCTGCGGCGAGTGGGCGACGACAATCCGGTTTTTGTGGGCGGTGCCGCTTCGGTTGCAAATTCGTTCGACGCCGTCGATGTCGTGCGCTCGGTACTCACCACACTCGAGCAGCAGTACGTGGTTGTGTCGCTTGTGCGCGATGTCATCGACCGCGGTCTATCGGTTGCCATTGGTGCCGAGCATGGCCTCGAGCCTCTGGTGTCGTGTTCGGTGGTGGTGAAATCGGTGGTTGTCGAAGGCGAGCGCCTCGGCACCGTCGGAGTGCTTGGCCCCACCCGTATGAACTATCCGCAGGCACTTGCCACCGTCGACGTTGTCAGCGATCGCCTCGGTCGGCGTTTGGCAGAAGGCTGAAAGCAATGGCCGATTTTTACGAACTACTCGGCGTCTCTCGCAACGCCACGCCCGAAGACCTGAAGAAGGCCTACCGCAAGAAGGCTCGCGAGTTGCACCCCGATGCGCGCCCCGACGATGCCGAATCTGAGGCGTTGTTCAAAGAGGTAGCCCGGGCCTACGAAACGCTCAGTGACCCCGATAGCCGCGCCCGCTACGACCGCTTCGGCGAGTCGGGCCTTGGCGGCGCCGGTGGTGGGGGCGACGGCTTTGGTGGTGCTGGTGGCGGCCTCGGCGACTTGTTCGACGCATTCTTCGGTGGCGGCGGGTCACCGTTTGGTGGCGGTCGTGGCGGACCCTCCGGCCCGCCCCGTGGGCAAGACCTCGAAGTTGTCGCCGACCTTTCGTTCGAACAAGCCGTGTTCGGCGCCAACGTGCCTGTCACGTTGCGCACTGCGGTGGCATGCACCGACTGCAGTGGCACAGGTGCCGGCTCGGGTACGCAGCCAGTTACGTGCAGCGAATGCAACGGCCGCGGTCAGGTGCAACGGGTTCGTCAAAGCCTGCTCGGGCAGATGGTTTCTACTGGGCCGTGCCCGCGTTGCAACGGCATGGGTCAGATCGTGGTCACGCCGTGTCAGTCATGCAGCGGCGATGGACGCATTGTTACCGACAAGACCTATCAGGTCGACGTGCCTGCCGGTGTCGACACCGGATCCACCTTGCGGCTCACCGGCCGCGGAGCCGCTGGCCCTCGCGGCGGCGCACAAGGCGACCTCTATGTGCATATCCGCGTGGCGCGTCACGACCGTTACCGACGCGAAGACATCAATCTGGTTACCGACTTCCCTGTCTCTATTGCGCAGGCTGCGTTGGGCACCAGGTTCATGCTCGCCACCCTCGATGGCGACGAAGAACTCGAGATCCCGCCAGGCACCCAGCACGGACGCGAATTCGTTTTGCGCGGCCGTGGTGTTCAGCGCCTACAGGGTCGTGGGCGTGGCGATCTCATCGTGCGGGTCAACGTTCAGGTGCCTACCAAACTCACCGACGACGAAGCCGAATTGCTTCGGTTGTTCGCCGAGAGTCGCGGCGAGTTGGTCGAACCGCACGAGAAGGGCATCTTCTCGCGCATCAAGTCGGCCTTTTCGTGAATCCACTGCTGCGCCGTTCCGCGGCGCACGTGTTTGTCTCTTCGCTGCTCACTCCAACGCTCAACTCCGACGACCAGCATCATCTGGCGCGTGTGCTTCGGTTGCGAGCCGGCGAATCAGTGTCGGTCAGCGATGGCCAAGGCCGGTGGCGCATCTGCCGTTTCGTGAGCGCCGACGTGCTCGAGCCCGACACCGAGATCGAACTTGTCGAACGTTCTGCCCCCGAGATCACGATTGGGTTCGCGCTACCCAAGGGCGACCGGCCCGAGTGGATTGTGCAAAAGCTCACCGAGATCGGCGTCGATCATGTTGTGGTGCTGCATGCCGAACGAAGCGTTGTGCGGTGGGAGCCCGATCGGGCCGAACGAAACATCGCCAAACTTGTCAAAGTAGCGCGAGAGGCCTCAATGCAAAGCCGGCGGGTGTGGCTGCCCACTGTGGCGGGGCCGCTGCGTGCCGATCAGTTGGCTGGCGGCTCTGTTTCGCTCGCCGAGCCCGACGGCGACACCCTCACGTTGGCTGCCTCAACGGTGCTGATTGGTCCCGAGGGAGGTTGGACGCCCGCCGAACTTGGGCTCGTTGCCAGCCACGTAAGCCTCGGAAATTCGATCTTGCGGGTCGAAACCGCAGCACTGGTGGCCGCTGCGAACTTGAGCGCACTGCGTGATCATCGGGCCACCAACTGAGAGAATTTTGGCAACGAACGTCGATTCTGGCCACAAACTGTTGCAAATTACTTCGGAGTGTGGTTGAATCATCACACTCCGGTTAAAACGTCACGGCGGACGTCGCAGGATGAAGGGTGTTGATGATGCGAGAGTTTGATGATGACGAGGTTTCGTCGTCTCCCTACAGTCGAAAAGTTGGCGAGCGACTGCGTGTCATTCGACGTCAGAAGCGGCTCAGTCTGCAAGATGTAGAGGCCACGTCCAAAGACGAGTTCAAGGCCAGCGTGCTGGGCGCCTACGAGCGTGGCGAGCGGGCCATCTCGGTGCCTCGCCTCGAGCGTTTGGCAGCGTTCTACAACGTGCCAGTCGAGCAACTTCTGCCTCGCGACGAGCAAAGTGTCGACAACGAAAAGGTCGACGAAGGTATTGCCGGCCGCAAGTTGCCGGTAGATCTCGTGAAGTTGTCGCAGCTTTCTGGGCAGCCGTTCGAGATGTTGTCGCGCTTCATGCGCATGATCCAGGTTCAGCGCCAAGACTTCAACGGCAAGGTCCTCACCATTCGCGGCGACGACGCACGCGCCATTGCGGCCATGCTCGATGTGCCAGTGGACCAAGTTGGTCAGCGTCTCGATGCGCTCGATCTGCTTGTTCACCCCAGCGGCGGCTGAGTCCGTTCTGTTCACAGCTCGCCGCACCAATGTCTGACGTGTTCGGCGCGTATGTGCACATCCCGTTTTGTTCAAAACGTTGCGACTATTGCGCGTTCGCTACGTTCACCGACCGTCACCATCTCATCGATACGTACCTTGAGGCCCTGCTCAGCGATATAGCGGGCCACGTTCGCGCCGGTATGCCCGTGTGCGACACCATCTTTGTCGGGGGAGGCACACCAACGTTGGTGCCTCCTTCAGCGTTGGCTCGTGTGATCGCCACTATTCCTCGAAGCGCAACCGCCGAGGTCACGGTCGAGTGCAATCCCGACGATGTCACGCCCGAGATGATGCGCATCTACGCCGACGCTGGCGTGAACCGCATCAGTATCGGTGTGCAGTCGATGGTGCCCGAAGTGCTCGTGTCGTTGGGCCGCACGCATCTGCCAGCCAACGTCACCCGCGCCGTCGACGCGGTGCGGTCGAGCGGCATCGGCACCTTCAATCTCGATCTCATTTACGGCGGTGCAGGCGAACGCCTGGTTGATTGGGAGCGCACGCTCACTGGAGCGCTGGCGCTCGATCCGCCGCATGTGTCGGCCTACGCGCTCACCATCGAGGCGGGCACGCCGCTGGCATCGCAGCCCGAGCGTCATCCCGACGACGACGATCTCGCCGACAAGTACGAAATGGCCGACGACATGCTGGCCGCCGGGGGATTGCTGAATTACGAGGTCAGCAACTGGGCTCGTCTCGGTCACGAGTGCCGTCACAACCTGCTGTATTGGCACCAGAGTGACTATCAGGGCTTCGGGTGCGCTGCGCACTCACACATCGCCGGGCGCCGTTTCTGGAACGTGCGCACGCCTGATCGGTATATCGATCTTGTTCAGGCCAACGAGTCGCCCGAGTCCGCCGGCGAAGAACTCGATGCCAAGGCGCGTCGCATTGAAGGGCTGCAGTTGCAGCTGCGTCTTCGCGAGGGCGTGCCGTTCGAAGCGCTCGATGGCGATGCGTTGCCTGGTGTTGTGGAGTTACGCGACAACCGGTGGGTGCTCACCCAGCGAGGACGGCTGATGGCCAACGACGTGTCGCTGCGCCTCAAGGACTAGTTGTGCTTGCGGCGTAAACGGCTCACAGGTTTTCGATGAGCATGATTGCGGCGAACACGAAGAACGAAATGGCTGCGCCGATGCGCACAGCGCGTTCGGGCAGGCGAGCGCCGAGTAAGCGCCCCACAACGATGGCGAGTCCGTCGGCCAGAACCATGCCCACTGTGGATCCGAGCCACGTGCCAAAGACGCCATAGTGAGTAGCAAGGGTGATGGTGGCCAACATCGTTTTGTCGCCGAGCTCGGCAAGAAAGAACACGCTGCCCACCGTAAGAATCGTGTTGCGCGCTGGCTTGTTGGCGCGCTCGATGTCGTCGCTGGTGAGCTTGTCGCCGCGAAGGGTCCACACCCCAAACGCCACAAAGGCAAAAGCGGCGACGATGGTGATGGCTCGTGTGGGTAACGCCGCTCCAACCACAGCGCCCACGAAGACCGACACGGCGTGCACGATGGCGGTGGCAAGCGTGATGCCAATCATCACCGGCATGGTCTTGAAGCGGGTCGCGAATGCCAGCGCCATCAATTGCGACTTGTCGCCGAGCTCGGCCACAAAGATCACGCCGAAGCTCACGAAGAACGCTGTCAACATCTGTTCAACTCAGTTCACTCCCGCCGAAGCGGTTGTCGAGGGCGGCGCGCCGCATGTGAGTGGCGGCAGCGCGTCGGGGTCAGTGGGCCAACGTATCAGCTGACAAATGTAGGCAGGAGGTCCCGGAATTCAGCTGATATAGTTCTGCTCGCTGTAAGTACGAATGCTGGCCACTTGGCCGGTGATTACATCTTGCGGGCGCGTAGCTCAGTTGGTTAGAGCGCCACCATGACACGGTGGAGGTCCCGGGTTCGAGCCCCGTCGTGCCCACTACAAAACCCTTGCTCTGCAAGGCGTTGCGGTGTGGCTAGCTCGTCCAGTGCTCGTTGATAAACGACTTGAGCACCTCGAAATACTTGTCGGGCTCGTCGCGATAGATGCCGTGCCCAGAGTTGGCGAAGCTCTCGAAGCGAACAAACTGCTGCGGCATCGCTGCGGCCATGCGCCGTGCATCAACCACCGGAGTCACGGGGTCAAGGTCGCCAGCCATCACGAGCACCGGATCAGCCACCATGGCGAGCTCGGGCAGCAGGTTGAGAGCGGCGCCTTCATGGTGATTGAAATGAGTGAGCACATCGTCGTTGCGAACGGTGCGCTGGCCAGCAAATGGGTTCACGTCGTTCTGCGTGTACAAAGGCCCGCAGACCTTCACGTAACGGCGAGCCATCTTGGCCATCGTTGGTTCGTCGGGGGCATTCCAGAACTCAAGGGCCACGTCTCTAGCCTCGGGGCCACCGAGTTGTTCGAACATGTCGAACATCGCTGAGCGGTCGTGATCTGAGCGCGTGCTGTTCAAGATGATGCCGCTCGCGAAACCCGGATGGCGCGACGCCAAACGCTGAGCGACGAATCCACCAAAGGACAGTCCGAGGATGAACGGCTTGTCGATGCCAAGCGTTTCGCATAGCGACACTGCATCATCAGCCCACTGATCGAGCGTCCAGGTGTCGGGTGTGCTCCAATCGCTGCGGCCTTGCCCGCGGTGGTCGTAATACAACACCTGGCACGTATCGGTCATTGCCTCGAACGCTGGCTTAAAGGTGTTGTGGTCGCCGCCAGGGCCACCGTGCATCAGCACCAGCGTTGGACGGGCGCGCATTGAGTCGCCGTCGGCAATCAGGCCTTGGCCATCGATGTCAAACCAGATGCTGGTGTCGGTTCCAATCGCAACTTTCATGTGCGCAACCTTAGAGTTGCGCGGCCAGTCATCGACGTGAGTTTCGTCAAAAACGATTCGCCCACGCAACGAGGTTGCTCGGCCAGATCGGCTACCGAGCGAGTCGACTAGTCAAGCGGGGGAGGTGGGGCCCACAAGTGATCGGGTTCGGTCTCAACCTCGCCGCTTGAGGGTTCGACCTGCACCGAACCTGGGCCTGAATTTTCGCTGGCAATGAGCGCCATAAACGCTTCGGCTGCTTCGGCCGCAGCCAATTCGATTGCTGCGGAATGGTCGGCTTCGCGTGCGGCCAACTGTGAAGTGGTGGCTTCGGCCGCAGCAGCGGAGCGTGCGTACTCCTGGGCGATTCGCTCTTGAGCCTCGACCGCTTCGGCTTCGGCATCAAGGAACATCTGGCGGCGCTTGCGCACTCGAGCCATCCAGATCAAGTCGATGATGAGCACAATGACGATCAGTCCAACGAGCAGGTAGCCCGGGAAGGTTGAGGTCTGCTCGGTAATCTCGCCGCCCGCTGCTGGCGAGGTGACTCGGGCCAACATGTTGTACGTGCCATACGCGAACGAGTCGACGGCGAACTTTGCCGCAACACTGGTGCTCTCGCCTGGGTCAATTGGATCGAAGCTAATTGAGGCGGCGAAGCCAGTTGGGGGAGAGTCTTTGCCCACCGTGATATCGACCACTCCAGCGCCACTGGTGCGGGCTCCGGTGTTGGTGATGGTGATGGTCATAATGCGCGTTGGTGAGATTCCCAATGCGTCTCGCCACCAGTCGCCGCGAACGAAGCTTGAGGTGATGCTGAGCGTCGTCAGGCCTGCGTTGGGGTCGGCTGTTGGGGTGCCGGCTTGTATCGGGTGATCTTTGATGGTGATCGGAATCAGTACAACGTTGGCAGCGAAGTTTGAGGCCACCATCACGGCGCATGGGCACGGTGCTGGGGGAGCGCCCACAACGATGCGCCCTCCAAAGCTGCCGTTTGCTCCGATTCCGAAGCTGCGGGTGCCGGGGCCATCGCAATCGGCGGTGCCGTTCACGGCCAAGTTGCCGCACACTTGCACAGAAACCTTTCCCTTTGGCCAACCAGCGCCTCGAACAACCATCTTCTGGCCGATCGACCAGTCAGCGCGAGTCAGTTCTGCCGTGGGAGTTTGAACTGGTGGTGGAATCGTTGCGTGCGCCGGACTGAGCCCGGAAATGCAGGCGACCGCCGCCGTAATCGTCAGGAGGCGGACGAGGTGTTTCACGGCTGGCCCGCAGATACTTCGGTTCTACCGCTTGTTGGCACTCCCGACTTCAGCGCAGCGAGTTCGGCTGCATCGCGTAGTTCGCGGCGCCGACGAATTCGCCAACGAAGCGCGAAGATGGCCGCAATCACCAGCAGTGGCACCACGAACGTGCGCCACGACACGCTCCAGAAGTTGGATGATCGAGTGGCGCTAGTCGATGTGCCTGTTGTGACCTGCACAGTGACTGACCCCTTGATATAGGGGTCGTTGCCCCAAGATCGAGAGAGTTTCAAATGTGAGCCCGGAAGCACGTTGCCAACCTGAATAGCTGGCTCTTGGTGGATGACTTGATTGAAGATATTGCGCTCAACAATGTTGATCACAGTGTTAATTCGCTGGTTGCCAATGTTCACCAACTCGAAGGAGACCTTTGTCGAGCCATCAATGATTCCAGGGATCAATTTCGGCTCAGAGGTGATCTTGAGGCTGCCTACTCGCACAATCGGAATCAGCGGTCCGCTGACTCGCAACTCAACCAACGATGCAGCCGCTTGAAGAACCTGAACGGTGTTTTGCCCAGTGACTGCATCCGGATTCACCGCTTTGGGGGCGACAGCAATACCAAACGCGTAGTCGCCTGGGGGAGCGTTTGGCGGCACCGTGATGACGAACGGAACGGTCACGGCAGTGAGCGCTTTGATCTCAAAGGTATTGCTTGGCAACTTGGTGGTAAACGCAAGCCACTCGACCGGGCCCGTTTTTGCTTGCTCGTTCGCCTTTACGCCGAGCAGGCCACCAGAAGTGGTAAACGCGTTGGCTACATAGAGCACAACGGTCTTGTCTTCTTTGCCGAGATTTTGCACAACAACCGAGTCGGACTGCTTGGCGCCCGGGTCGAGTTTGTACGAGAAGGTTGAGCGGTTGGTCACGCCGCCGCCGGGATTTGACGAGACCGGCGCGATCGAGAGGCCACCGCCTGAGTCGACTGCTGCGGCCGGAGATGCCGAACCCAGCGTGAGCGCTGCGGCGCACAGTGCTATGCCTGTGACGCCCAATGAGACCCCGCGGCTGAAGGTTGCGAACCGGGTCTGGTTTCTGCGATTGAAGAACATACGTGTGTCACGACCTTAGGTAGTCACGTCGTTCGAGGGTGCCGCCCCCGACCAATGTGGTAATCGTCAACGATGAGGTGTTGTTGTGTTGAAATCAGTTGCCGGTGATGGTGAGGACCAGCGTGCCAGTGTAATCATCGCTTGCGGTGATTGGCCGTGCAGCGATCTGTAGGGAAGCGTCGAGTTGGAAGAGACCAGATGCCACCCCTGAGGCATCTGGCGCTAAAGAGCAGAATACCTGTGTACCGGTTGCCAGTGGGGACGCGCCAGGAATATCGAGCTGAGGATTTGCGCTTGTGCCGGCGGAAATAATGCCGATTGGCGTGGTGCCCTCTCCGGCGAATGCGTATGGGCTACACGAAATACTGCCCGCTGCCACGAATACGTCGCGAGCGGGGATCGTGTTCGATGGCTGCGTCACGCCGCGAAGATCTGCGACCGTGCCGGTGATCACGAATCCCGTGTTCACCCCACGCAAATCGCCGATGACGACTTGGCTCATCGGCCCCGGAGCGCTGAGCGGGTACCACGTTGATCGGTCCTGAATATCGACGGTGCCCAGATTGACAGCAGGAATGTCGGCTACGGCGTCGCCTGCGAACAACTGCACGTTGCCCGGCGCTACCGGCGTCGTGACAATCGTGGCCGAGTTGCATGAATTGGTCGCGGCGCAGAATGCGGTGGCTGCAGCGACATCAAACGCAATGGGTCCAGAGGAGTATGTAGATGCACCCAGCGCAGCGTCGACGATGGTGACAACCACGTCGATCACCGGGTAATCGAGTGCCCCTGCTGCGAATATGAAACGGAGGTCGCCGACACCGTCCGTTGTGGTGGTGAGCGCGGCCCCAACATCGAGTCCGTTTGAGTCGCGACGTTGGATGGACACGTTTGCTCGGGGTTCGTAACCGGAACCGAAGATCGTGCCGATAGTTCCCGGCGCTCCCGAACCTGGTCCGAACGTGGGCGTGCCTGGGGCGTCGAGGATTCGTAATGGTGAGTAATGAACGTGGGTGAGTGAGCAAATGCCTGTGGACACCGTTGCGTAGTCGGCCGGACAGATTGAGTCAGTAGCTACGTAATGAACTGTCGTGGTTTCGATGAACTTGTCACCCGGCGAAATGGCTGCCCCCGAAACGAGAATTGTGCCGCTGAGGTTGCCGAGCGTGTCGACGAAGACGGGTGCGTTTGGATCGGCATCGGTGATGGCGTCGACGCAGCTTGTGGCGCTAGCCGTTGAGCACAGCCTTTCGGAAACCGCAGTGAAGTTGTCTCCTGCGGTTGGCGTCGCAGCTCCGCCTTGAACAGCGCTGATCAGCGCTGGGCTGGCGGCATTGGGAATGAAGTTCGAGCCGCCAAGAGCCACTGGGTACGGTGCCGTCGGTGTCGACAAACGCGCTGCGGGGCACTCGCTGGGTGGCAGCACGGTGCTTGAGGGGTCGCATACGCCGCTCGCTGTAGATGGGTTGTAGAGGCCAATACGGCCCAACACCGAGACCGCAGAAGTGTTCACGGCAGGAATGCTCAACGACACCGATAGATCGGCCGACTCGATGATGATGACGCACGGAATGATGTTTCCCGTAGCAACGCAGCGGGTTCCTTGCTTGGCGGGAATGGCGGGTGAACCGGCGACAAAGGTGTCGGGAATAGCGTCGACAGCTGCCACCGCAGGAGTTCCTGGAACCGCTGGTGAGATTGAACAGGCTGGGATGAAGCGAGAGAACAGCGTGGCCGGAACGTTTGTTGCGGGTACGCAAGGGATGTCGGGCACCCCAACAACGGCTGCTACGGCGGCGACGCCATGAACACCGGTATCTGGGCGGGCGGCCACGGCTGGTTGGTAACCCTGCAGGTTGAGGTCGAGCGTGGCGGAGATGATCGGAGCCGCCGATGCGCCGCCAGAGACTGATGTTGCCGGCACGAGCGCGCTGCAATGGGTGGTAATGCCTTCGAGGCTGCTGATGTCGCTATAGGTCAGGGCGAGATCGGTGGCTGGGTTGCCCGTGTCTGAGTAGTTGCCGCAGAAAGCAGCGAGGTACCCAGCATCGCCTGGGACAACGTCGGTGTTCGCCGGAGTGCCATCGGCCTTGGTGACGCCTTCAAAGCTCACCGTTACCGAGTCGCCTGCATGCGCTGGGTAACCAATCTGGCCATTGGGAATGTCTTGGCTGGTGTGATTGTCGAACGTGACGGCGGTGGTGTGACCGTTGTTTTGACGCACCACCGAGATCGGCAACGGAATCGGAACAGCAGAAACTTGGGTGGCCGAACTCATCATGAGCGAGGCGGCGAAGATGCATGCGGCAGCAGCAATTCTCGTCTTCACTAGGTTGTGGCGTGCTTGGCGCACTTGTATCCCCCACCTTGAGTACGTGTGCTGTGCCGTCGAGCGACGAGGTACAGAACGAGTGCAAGAAGCCGCTCGTATGTGCCTATAAACAGTATCAATGGGGCAACTTCGGCGCCATCGTCCGTCGTGATCTTGACGATTTCTTGCCTGAGTTGCTCATTGAGTAACGATGGGCCGGAGGCTGTTGCCCCCGGCCCATTCGCGTTATTCGTTAGCTCTCGACGAGTGTCGAGTGTGTGATCAGTTACCGGTGATGGTGATGGTCAACGTGCCGGTGTAATCGTCAGCGGCAGTGGTTGGACGGCCAGCAACGATGAGGTTTGCATCGATCACGAACATGCCAGCGGCACGACCGTCAGCGTTAGGAGCAACGGTGCAGAGTTCCTGCGAGCCGTCGGCGAGTGCCGAAGCGCCTGCGTTGTCTGCAGGTGCCTGACCAGCGCCACCGGTGACGACGCCGAGTGGGTCGTTGCCTTCGCCTGCGTCGGCGTAGACATCGCACACGATGCTGTCGTCAACGAACACGTCGGTTGCCAAGATCACGTTCGAAGCCTGTGCTCCGCCGACGAGATCCGACGACGTGGCGGTGACCACGAAGCCGCTGTTTGCGCCACGCATGTCGCCAACGAGGACCTGGCTGATTGCGCCAAGATCGCTCACTGGGTACCAGGTGTCTGGGTCCTGGATGTCGATGGTGCTCAAGTCAACAGCTGGGATGTCCACGACTGCGTCGTTTGCAAACAACTCGATGTTGCCTGGCAACACTGAGGTGGTGATGAGCTCAGCGACGTTACAGACACCCGAGAGGCTGTAGCAGGCTGCGCCATTGGTTGCAGCGACGGCAATGGTGAAGGGAGGTGGCACAGCGGCGCCGAAAGCAGCGTCGGTAACTGTGATGACAACTTCCTTGACTGCGTCATGACCAGGGCCGTTTTCGAAAGCGTTGCCGGCGAACGTGAAGCTCACGCCACCGGTGCTGTCGGCATCGGTGAGGATTGGCGAACCAACGGCGAGGCCGTTGATGTCCTTGATCTGCATCGACAGATGTGCACGTGGCTCAAAGCTGGAACCGGAGAGCACACCGTTAGCGATTGCCAACGATGCCGTTGCGGCCATGATCTTGATCTGTGCGTAGTGAGTCTGAGTAACCGAGCAGATGTTCACCGAAGGGGCACCGGCACCAAAGGTGTTCGCTGCGAGAACCGCGGTGAGGCCAGCAGCGGCACAAGGAACTGCACCGCTAATTGCCACGTAGTGAACGCCAGCGACCTGCAGGAACTTGTCACCAGGGGTGACTCCGCCTGCTGGCGAGATGACGATTGCGCCACCGACGTTACCCGAAGCATCAACACCAACTGGGCTGGCAGGATCGGCGTTAGCTGGGCCTGCGAGGCACGAGGTGTTGTCAGCTGTTGCACAAACCTTCTCCGACACTGCCGTGAAGTTGGCACCAGCAGTGACAGCGGCAGCGGCGGAGGCTGCTGCTGCCGCACCTGCGCCAGTGGCGGGGTTGAAAGCAGCCAACGCAGTCATCGCAGCGATGAGGCTTGGCGTGTTGCTGCTTGGAGCAAAGCCTGCGCCACCGAAGATGAATGGGTAGCCAGGGGCACCCGTGGTGATGCGGGCTGCTGGGCAGCTGCTTGGTGGTGCAGCGATGCTGGCTGGGTTA
>Ga0194055_10000175_pt1 | contig 49851 bp, 45 predicted proteins | sample SepL449m_MetaG_FD_155482 | JGI IMG/M metagenome (GOLD analysis project Ga0194055, IMG submission 155482) | Anoxic zone freshwater microbial communities from boreal shield lake in IISD Experimental Lakes Area, Ontario, Canada - Sep2016-L442-9m | ecosystem: Environmental > Aquatic > Freshwater >... | reverse complement strand
CGAGGGGTATCGGCAGAAGACGCTGGTGGCCCAGTTGGCGGATGCGATCTTTCACAATTTCGCCCCGGGCCTCTATCTGATCACCGGCGTCACCGCCCTGATCCTGGTGCTGGCGGCCAATACCGCGTTCAACGGCTTCCCGGTGCTCGGCTCGATTCTGGCGCAGGACCGCTACCTCCCGCATCAGCTGCATACCCGCGGTGACCGGCTGGCGTTCTCCAACGGCATCGTGTTCCTGGCCCTGGCCGCGATCGCCTTCGTGGTGGCTTTCGGGGCTGAGGTAACCGCCCTCATCCAGCTCTACATCGTGGGCGTGTTCGTGTCGTTCACGCTCAGCCAGATCGGCATGGTCCGGCACTGGACCCGGCTGCTGAGCACCGAGGACGACCCGCAGGAACGCCGCCGGATGGTCCGCTCGCGGGTGGTCAACACCATCGGCTTCATCGCCACCGGTGCGGTGCTGATCGTGGTGCTCGTGACCAAGTTCCTGGCCGGCGCGTGGATCGCGATCCTGGCGATGGGCAGTCTGTTCATCTTGATGAAGGCGATCAATCGTCATTACGCGTCGGTGGAGCGCGAGTTGACGGCGCGTGCAGAAGAGCAACGCGAGATCGTGTTGCCCAGTCGCAATCACGCGGTGGTGCTGGTGTCGAATATGCACGTGCCCACCCTGCGGGCGCTGTCCTACGCCCGGGCGACACGACCGGACGTGCTCGAGGCATTAACGGTGAATGTCGACGATGTCGACACCCGCAAGCTCACGGCTGAGTGGGAGGCAAGTGAGGTCACGGTCCCGCTCAAAGTCGTCGCCTCGCCCTACCGCGAAGTCACCGGTCCGGTGCTGGACTACGTCAGGCGGATCAGCAAGGAAGCCCCGCGCACCGTGGTGACGGTGTACGTGCCGGAGTACGTCGTCGGCCACTGGTGGGAAGGCCTGTTGCACAACCAGAGTGCGCTTCGGATCAAGACGCGGCTGCTGTTCATCCCGAACGTCATGGTGACTTCGGTTCCCTGGCAGTTGAATTCGTCGGAGCGGCTCAGCGAACTTCAGGGGCAGAGCGCCCCGGGCGATGTCCGAAAGGGATTCGTGGAGTGACCGTTATCGGGCCGGACGATGTGGTGCTGCGTACCGGCCCGGCCGCCAATGGCGGCAGTTGTGTGGCCCGCCACGACGGCCGGGTGGTGTTCGTGCGCTATGCGTTGCCGGGGGAATTGGTTCGAGTCCGGGTGACCTCGGAGCGCGGAGCCTACTGGCATGCCGAGACCATCGAGGTGCTTGAGCCGTCGGCCGATCGGATAGCGGCGCTGTGTCCGATTGCCGGCGTGGACGGTGCCGGGTGCTGCGATCTGGCCTTCGCCGAGCCGTCGGCCGTACGTGAGATCAAAGGTCAGGTGGTGGCCAATCAGCTTGCGCGGCTTGGGGATTACGCGTGGGAGGGCGTGGCGGAACCGATCGGGACCGGCGGCGCGCAGGGCTGGCGCACCCGGGTGCGCCTGGCCGTCGGCGCCGACGGCCGGGCTGGATTCCACCGCTACCACAGTGACGAACTGGTCACCGATCTGCGGTGCGGACAGCTTCCTTCAGCCATGCTCGCGGGCATCGACGGTGCGCGCTGGACCGGTGGCGACCAGTTGCACGTGGCGCTCGACGATGACGGCTGCCGTCATGTGGCAGCCACCGCGCGAGATAGGCGCGGCAGCACCGCCCTGGAAGGTTCCGGCGGATCCGTGCACCGGGTCGGGTCGCGGGTCTGGCGGGTGCCGGCGACCGGTTTCTGGCAGTCCCATCGCGACGCACCCGCGGTCTACAGCGAGTTGGTGCGGCAGTGGTCGGCCGACACCAGCGCCGGCAGTGTGACGCCCGGCCGGTCAGACGGGTTGCGGGCCTGGGATCTCTACGGCGGCGTCGGTTTGTTCGCAGCGGCGTTGGCCGATGTGGTCGGCGAGCGCGGACGGGTGCTCACGGTGGACACCTCGCGTGCGGCATCGAACGTCGCGCGCTCCGCACTGGCCGACCTGCCCCAGGTCCGGGTGGTGACCGATTCAGTCCGCCGGGTGCTGGCCGCGCAGTCCGGCGGAGCCGATATCGCGGTACTCGACCCGCCGCGGGCAGGCGCGGGCCGAGCGGTCATCGAATTGCTCGCCGGCGCCGGCGTGCCGCGGGTGATCCATATCGGTTGCGAGGCTGCGGCATTCGCCCGCGACATCGGCCTTTATCGTCACAATGGCTACCACGTTCAGACCATTCGGGTGTTCGACGCCTTCCCGCTGACGCATCATGTTGAATGCATCGCCCTGCTGACGAGAGGGACCCATGGGCCACCCTGATTCGGCTCCCCGTGGCCGCCGGTCGCTGGGCCTGCTGTTCGCCCGCGGGTCGTGGCCGGAGACCCACCGGATCATCGGGATCCTGCATAAGGAGACCGTCGGCGGCGCGATCCTGCTGGCTGCCGCGGCCGTCGCGCTGATCTGGGCGAATTCGCCATGGGCGGCCTCGTATTACGCGCTCACTAATTTCCGGGTCGGCACCGACAACCTCGGTCTGCATCTGAACCTGAGCCTGGGCGGGTGGGCCGCCGACGGGTTACTCGCCATTTTCTTCTTCGTCGTCGGCCTCGAATTGAAACGCGAATTCGTCGCCGGCGACCTTCGCGACCCGGCCAGGGCCGCGCTGCCGATCGCTGCCGCGGTCGGCGGCATGGTGGTGCCCGCGCTGATCTTCCTGGCTTTCACCATCGGCGGCACCGACGGGGCCGAGCGCGGTTGGGCAATCCCGACCGCCACCGACATCGCGTTTGCGGTAGCGGTGCTGGCGGTGATCTCCACGCACCTGCCGACGGCGTTGCGGACCTTTCTGCTCACCCTGGCAGTCGTTGACGACCTTCTCGCAATCACCGTCATCGCGGTGTTCTACAGCACCAAGATCAACCTCGGCGCACTGCTGATCGCGCTCCTCCCGTTGGCGTTGTTCGCGGTGCTCGTGCAGAGGCGTATCACCTCGTGGTGGCTGTTGATTCCGCTGGCGGCGCTCACCTGGTCGTTCGTCCACGAGTCCGGCGTGCACGCCACCGTCGCCGGCGTGCTGCTGGGCTTCACCGTCCCGGTCTTGCGCAGCAAGACCGCCGGCGACGGCCTGGCCGAATCTTTCGAGCATGCGATGCGGCCCGTCTCAGCGGGTTTCGCGATCCCGGTCTTCGCCTTCTTCGCGGCCGGGGTGAGCTTCGGCGGCTATGACGGATTCGTGACAGCCCTGCGCGACCCCATCGCACTCGGAGTCATCGCCGGACTCGTCGTCGGCAAGACCCTGGGGGTGTTCGGCACCACCCGACTGATCGCCGCGGTCACCCACGCCAGCCTCGACGCGTCGCTGCGCTGGATCGACGTCCTGGGTGTCTCCATGCTGGCTGGGATCGGGTTCACGGTATCGCTGCTGATCGGGGACTTGGCGTATGCCACCGAACCATCGCGACTGGCCGTCATGAAGGTCGCGGTGCTCACCGGATCGCTGCTGGCGGCCGTCCTGGCCGGCATCCTGCTGCGAATCCGCAACCGGCACTACCGCGCGATCTTCGAACTGGAGACCGCGGACCCGGACTGCGACGGCGTGCCGGACGTCTATCTGTCCGGGCCCGATCACCGGGGCAACGGTGCGTAGACTGACCTGATGCTTGAACAGGTCCGCGGTCCTGCCGATCTGCAGCACCTCTCCCAGGTTGACCTGACGGAACTCGCCGTCGAGATCCGCCAGTTCCTGATCCACAAGGTCGCTGCGACCGGAGGTCACCTGGGGCCCAACCTCGGTGTGGTGGAACTCACACTGGCGTTGCATCGCGTCTTCGATTCACCGCACGACCCGATCATCTTCGATACCGGCCATCAGGCTTACGTGCACAAGATGCTCACCGGTCGGGCCGCGGACTTCGACACCCTGCGCATGCGGGGTGGCCTGTCGGGTTACCCGTCGCGGGCGGAGAGCGACCACGACTGGGTCGAGTCCAGTCACGCCTCGGCGGCACTGTCCTACGCCGACGGGATGGCCAAGGCCTTCGAGTTGACCGGCCAGCGCAACCGGCACGTGGTCGCCGTCGTCGGGGATGGTGCGCTCACCGGTGGCATGTGCTGGGAGGCGCTCAACAACATCGCGGCAGCCAAACGCCCGGTCGTCATCGTGGTCAACGACAATGGCCGCAGTTACGCGCCGACCATCGGCGGGTTCGCCGACCATCTCGCCGGCCTGCGACTGCAACCGGGTTACGAACGCCTCCTGGAGCGGGGTCGGGTCGCGCTGCGCGGGATGCCGGTGATCGGCGAGGCCTGCTACCACGCGGTGCACAGCGTGAAGGCCGGCCTCAAAGACGCGATCTCTCCGCAGGTGATGTTCACCGATCTGGGTATCAAGTACGTCGGCCCAATCGATGGACACGACGAGCATGCGGTGGAGAACGCGCTGCGCCACGCTCGTGGTTTCAACGCCCCGGTGATCGTTCACGTCGTGACCCGCAAGGGCATGGGCTATCCGCCGGCCGAGAACGACGAGGCCGAACTGATGCATGCCTGCGGCGTGATCGACCCGCGTACCGGACTGGCCACCAAGGTCGCCGAGCCCGGGTGGACGTCGGTGTTCTCCGACGCCTTGATCGCCTATGCGACCAAGCGACGCGACATCGTGGCGATCACCGCGGCGATGCCGGGACCGACCGGACTGGCGGCCTTCGGTGAACGATTCAAAGACCGGCTCTTCGACGTCGGTATCGCCGAGCAGCATGCGATGACGTCGGCGGCCGGACTGGCCATGGCCGGGATGCATCCGGTGGTCGCGATCTACTCCACGTTCCTGAACCGGGCCTTCGACCAGGTCATGATGGATGTGGCGTTGCATAAGCTGCCGGTCACCATTGTGCTGGACCGCGCCGGCGTCACCGGAAACGACGGCGCCAGCCACAACGGTATGTGGGATCTGTCGATGCTCAATATCGTGCCCGGGATCCGCGTCGCGGCTCCGCGCGACGGTGCCCGACTGCGCGAAGAACTCGGCGAGGCGCTCGATGTCAACGACGGCCCGACAGCCATTCGTTTCCCCAAAGGGGAAGTGGGACAGGACATCCCGGCAACTGAGCGGATCAATGGTATTGACGTTTTAGCGCGCCCCACCGAGGAACTCGGCGCTGACGTTCTGATGGTAGCGGTGGGATCTTTCGCCGCCATGGCGCTGCAGATCTCTGATCGGCTCCGCAAACAGGGCATCGGTGTGACCGTGGTTGATCCGCGGTGGGTTCTGCCGGTGCCGGATGCGCTGGGCCCGCTGGCACTGGCACACAAACTGGTGGTGACCCTGGAGGACAACGGCGTACGCGGAGGAGTCGGTTCGGCGGTGTCGGCTGCGCTGCGTGCCGCCGATATCGATGTTCCGTGCCGCGACATCGGTGTGCCGCAACGCTTCCTGGACCATGCCGCCCGCGCGGAGGTGCTCGCCGAGTCGGGCCTCACCGAACAGCACATCGCGCGTCAGGTCACCGGCTGGGTGGCCGCACTGGCTGCACGCGCCGAATCAGTCTCCGAGCAGGTCGACTGACCGGTCATCGGCGCGACGCAGCGCCTCCGACAACACCGGTTCCACCAGATCGCGCTGCCAGCCGCGCGCTCCGGCGTCGCGCAGGAAATCCGACACCGCGCCCGTGACGTCGTCGGCGGGGGTCCAGTCCCAACACAATCTGCGGACCAGGTCCGGTGACACCAGGTTCTCCGTCGGCACCCCGACCCGCTGCGACAGTTCGCCGAGCGCGGCTCGGGCTGCCTCCAGGTAACCTGCGGCTTCGGGTTTGCGCTTGGCCCACCGAACGGGCGGCGGCGGTCCGGTGAAGGGTTCTGCCGCCTCGGGCGGGTCGTCGGTCCTTCGGGCTTTCTCCAGCGCCTCCAGCCACACCGCGGCGGTGCGCCGCTGTTTGGGTCCGCTGAAGACGGGCAGGGCGATGAGTTCGTCCACCGTTGTGGCGTCGGCCAGTGCGGCGGCGATGATCGCCGAGTCGGGCAGAATCCGGCCCGGCGCGATATCGCGGTTGCGCGCGATGCGGTCTCGGGCCGTCCACAACTCGCGCACCGCGGCCAGGCCACCCGTGGTGCGAATCTTGTTCAGCCCCGATGTCCGGCGCCAGCGATCACGACGGGTCGGGGTGGCGTCGGCACGGCGCAGATACTCGAATTCCTCTGTCGCCCAGGCAGTTTTGTTCTGGTCGGCCAACACGGTAGCGACTTTGGCGCGCAACTCGATCAGAACTTCGACGTCCAGTGCGGCGTAATTTAGCCACGCATCGGGCAGTGGGCGCTTGGACCAATCGGCCGCCCCGTGTCCCTTGGCCAGGCCCAGGCCGAGCATGCGTTGCACCATGGCAGCGAGGTTGACTCGGTCGAAGCCGGCTAACCGACCGGCCAGTTCGGTGTCGTAGAGAGCAGGTGGACGCAAGCCCACCTCGGCCAGGCACGGCAGGTCCTGATCGGCGGCGTGCAGAATCCATTCGTCGTCGGCCAGCACGTCGGCCAGCGGTGCCAGGACGTCGATCGAACTGCCGCCGTGGTTGACCGGATCAATCAGAACCGTTCCGGCACCGTTGCGACGAATCTGGATCAGGTATGCGCGGTTGGAATACCGGAACCCCGAGGCCCGTTCGGCATCCACCGCGAACGGCCCGCGTCCAGTCGCCAATTTCGCCGCGGCCCGGGCGATGTCGGCAGCACTGACCGACACCGCCGGGACTCCTTCGGACGGGCGCGCCAGCGGAATCGGCTCGGGATCGGGGAGTAGTTCCCCCGGGGTGTCGAGGTCGTCAGGCTCGGACATGTCGGGTGACATCTCAGGCGCGAGAACGCGAACTCAGATCGGTCACCCCGGTCGGCGGTAGCCCCGCCGCGTGTTCGAGTACTTCGCAGAACGCCTCGACATGGATTCCCAATGCCAGCGTGGTGGCGGTCCACGACGCCCGGATCTCCAGTTGGTGGGCGCGCGGCGGCCCGGAGATGTCGCCGTAGCGCACCGAGGTGGTTGCGGTGACGGTGCCGCCGAGTGCGGTGACATGTTCGGATCGCGACTCCAATGCCTCCACCAACCAACTCCAGGCCACCTCGGGCAGCAGTGGGTCGACGGCCTCGGCAGGGTCGAGGTCGGCCTGGATGAAGGCGACCAGTCGCATGGTGCCGTCCCAGGCTTCGGCGCCGTCGGGGTCGTGCAGCAGGATCAGACGGCCGAAGGCGTCACCTTCGGAGACCTCGGGAACAACCTCGCCCTCGGGTCGGCGGACCTCCGCGCTCAGCGCATAGCTGTACGGCGCGAGGCGCTGAGGTGGGCGGATCGGGCCCAACTCGATCTCCGACCGGACCTCGGCAGCATTCATCGCAGCCACCGCCTCGCGGAACTGGGTGGGCTCCGCACTGGTCACGGATTGACGCTAGCCCTATCGACGGGGCGTCGCAGGCAGGCGCGCCGTGCCGGTAACCCGGCCGCCGGCGCCGTGGCAGCATTGTCCCGGTGAGCAACCGCCGCCAACTTCCGCAGGCGCCCTACCTGGCCGCCGCCACCGGCCACACACCCAACCGCACCCCGGTGTGGTTCATGCGTCAGGCTGGCCGATCATTGCCGGAATATCGCGCGCTGCGCGCCAAGAACACCATGATGGAAGCGTGTTTCGATGCTGAATTGATCTGTGAGATCACCCTGCAGCCGGTCCGCCGCCACGGCGTCGACGCGGCGATTCTGTTCTCCGACATCGTCGTGCCATTGCGCGGCGCGGGTGTGGATCTGGACATCGTGCCCGACGTGGGGCCGGTGATCGCGAATCCGATTCGGACCGCAGCCGATGTCACCGCACTCAAAGCCCTTGACCCGCAGCGGGTCAGCGCGGTCGCCGATGCTGTCGGGTTGCTCGTCGCAGCACTCGGCGAGGTACCTCTGATCGGATTCGCCGGCGCGCCCTTCACTCTGGCCTCCTACCTGGTGGAGGGCGGGCCGAGCAAGTTGCATGAGCGCACCAAGGCCATGATGCTCGCCGAGCCAGCCACCTGGCACGCGCTCATGGCGGCACTGACCGACCTCACCATAGAATTCCTCCGTGTTCAGTTGGACGCCGGGGTCGACGCGATTCAACTGTTCGACTCGTGGGCAGGAACGCTGTCACTGGCTGACTATCGCAGCTACGTATTGCCGCACAGCACAAAGGTATTCGCCGCATTGGCCGGTTTCGGCGTGCCGATGACGCACTTCGGTGTGGGCACCGCTGAACTGCTGGGTGCGATGTCCGAAGCTGTTTCAGGCCACGGCGCTCCGGCAGTGGTCGGCGTGGACTGGCGCACCTCACTGGCCGATGCGGCCGGCCGGGTCGGTGCCGGAAAAGCGTTGCAGGGCAACCTCGATCCGGTCGTTCTGTTGGCGGGTTGGCAGGCCGTCGAGAAGTCCGCGCGGGCCGTCGTCGACGATGGCCGCCGCGCCATGGATGTCGGCGCCGCCGGGCACATTTTCAATCTCGGCCACGGCGTACTCCCGCCGACCGATCCCGAACTGCTGACTGATTTGGTGGCCCTGGTGCATTCGCTGTGACTTCGGGTGGGCAGGGGTCGAAGCTGCGCTATTGCGTTGTGGGCGGCGGGATTTCAGGTTTGGTCACTGCCTACCGGATCCGTGCTGCGCTCGGGGATCGCGCCGATATCACCGTATTCGACCCGGGTGATCGACTCGGTGGCGTACTGCGCACCGAGCAGCTCGCCGGCGTGCCGGTAGACGTCGGTGCCGAGGCGTTCATCGCACGCCGGCCCGAGGTGCCCGTACTGCTCGCCGAACTCGGACTCGCCGATCGCCATATCGGCACCACCGGCGTCACGACCGCCATCTACAGCCAGGACCGATTGCACGCCCTGCCGGTCGGCACCGTCAACGGCATCCCGACCTCGGCCGCCTCGATGGCCGGTCTGGTCGACGAGGCCACCTGCGACCGGATCGCCACCGAAGCCGACCGCCCGTTGCACTGGCGGGCCGGGTCGGACCCGGCACTGGGCGAACTGGTGGCCGACCGCTTCGGCGAGCAGGTGCTGGCCCGGTCGGTCGATCCGCTGGTGACCGGCGTCTACGGGGGATCGGCACGGGGGATCGGCATCCGGTCCGCGGTGCCCGCGGTGGCGAGCGCACTGGACGCCGGAGCGACGAGCATGACCGACGCCGCCCGGGGAGTTGTGCAGGGTGGCGCCGACGGGCCGGTCTTCGGCGCGATCGACGGCGGCTACCGGGTGCTGCTCGACGAGCTGGTGTCGCGCAGCGACGCGACGTGGGTTCGGGCCGCGGTTCACCGGATCGCCGCCGCGGACCCGGGCTGGGTACTTTCCGATGATTCCGGGCGCACCCGGCACGCCGACGCGGTGGTGCTCGCAGTGCCGGCACCGCAGGCGGCCGCCCTGCTGGCCGAGGTGGCGCCGCAGGCTGCGGCGGCGGCCGCGCGGATACCGGTCGCTTCGGCTGCGGTGCTGGCGATGGCCGTCGCCCCGGATCTGGAGTTCCCGGCGCAGTCCGGGGTGCTGGTCGCGACCGGAGAACGCTTGCACGCCAAGGCGATCACGCTCTCGACCCGCAAGTGGGGTACCCGCGGCGACGCCGAACTGCTGCGACTGTCGTTCGGCCGGTTCGGCGACGATATCGCCCGGGCCACCTCTGATCACGACCTGACGGCATGGGCTGTTGACGACCTGGCCGCGGTGTTCGGTGTCGACGTCGACCCGATCGAGGTCCTGGTGCACCGCTGGATCGAGGCGCTGCCCCAGTACGCCCCGGGCCACGGTGAACTGACCGCCCGAATCCGGGACGCGATGCCGCCGACGCTGGCGATCGCGGGCAACTATCTCGATGGAGTGGGCGTGCCCGCCTGTATCGGCGCGGCCGGCCGGGCTGCCGCGGCGGTGGTGGCGGCGACCGCCACGAACTAGGCCGGGCCGCCCGTGGCACCATGGAGGCCATGGCGAAACTGGACTACAACAAGCTCAACGCCGCCGTTCGCTACGTGATGTTCTCGGCCTTCGCCGCCAAACCCGGTGTGCTGGGTTACGACGAGGACTCCCGGGCCGCCGTGATCGACGAGACCGCGACTTTCCTCAAGCAGCAGGAGGATGGTGGTGTGGTGGTCCGCGGTCTGTACGACGTGGCCGGCATGCGGGCCGACGCCGACTTCATGATCTGGACCCACGCCGAGCGTCTTGAAGACCTGCAGGCGACCTACAGCGACTTCCGGCGCACTACCACGCTGGGCCGCGCAGTCACGCCGGTCTGGAGCAGTGTCGCCCTGCACCGTCCGGCCGAGTTCAACAAGAGCCATGTCCCGGCGTTCCTGGCCGGTGAAGAACCGGGCAACTACGTCTGCGTCTACCCGTTCGTGCGCTCGCTGGAGTGGTATCTGCTGCCTGATGATGATCGCCGCAAGATGCTGGCCGACCACGGGATGGCCGCGCGCAGTTACAAGGATGTCCGCGCCAATACCGTGCCCGCCTTCGCCCTCGGTGACTACGAGTGGATCCTGGCGTTCGAGGCCGCGGAGTTGCACCGCATCGTGGATCTGATGCGCGATCTGCGGGCCACCGAGGCTCGCCTGCACGTCCGCGAGGAGATCCCGTTTTTCACCGGCCCGCGAGTCGGGGTCGAGGAACTCATCGCCAGCCTGCCCTGATAGCGGGAACTGGACTAAGCTGATATTTCGCCAGCTTGGCAGTGCCCGGAGAGAGGGTGAGGCGATTGCCAAAAGTCGTATATCTCGCGGGCTTCGCCGCGGTCACCCTCGCTGCGTTCGTTGCTCTGGTTCTCAGTGGCGCTGTGCCGCAATCGGCGGTGGCCGTCGTCACCGATCTGGTGCTGGCCGCGCTGTCGGTGCTGGCCGCAGGGTCAGGCGCGCGGGCGGCGGCGTCCGCCAACGGCAGGTTCAGGTTGGCCTGGGCTTTGATGGCCGGCGCTCTCGCGGCATTCGCAGTCGGCGAGATGATCTGGTGCTACAACGAACTCGTCGTCAATGAACCTCCGTTCCCGTCGGCGGCGGACGCCTTTTTCCTGATGTTTCCGGTCGGTGTCGGCGCCGCGCTGTTGTTGTTCCGCAATCGGAGCAACCGAGAATCCCAGGGCCGGATCGTTCTGGATGGACTGATCGTGGCGGGCTCGCTGTTCGTCGTGTCCTGGACGCTCGGCCTGCGACAGATTTATGAGGCCGGCGATGCGACACGCATGGATATCGCGCTGCTCATCGCTTACCCGGTGGGCGACCTGGTCATGCTGACAATCGCAGCCGTGGTGGTGGTCAGTGCGCAGGCTGGTCAGCGCGTGACGATGGCACTGCTGACCTTCGGGCTGACGTGCATGGCACTCGCTGACAGCGGCTACGCCTACCTATCGGCCCGGGGCGACTACGTCAGCGGCAACATCGTCGATATCGGCTGGGTGGCGGGACTGCTGTTGCTGATCCTCGCGGCGGTGACGGCCCGGCAGACCACGATGCCTGACCGCCCGATGGACGAGGTGCCCGGCTGGGCGTCGGTCTGGCTACCGTACGTGCCGCTGATGTTGGCTGGAATCGTCGCAATCGCTCGCCCGCCGATACCCTTCACAGCCGGCCCGCTGCTCACGGTGGGTGTGCTGCTTGCCGTCACCGTTTTGGCCCGACAACTCCTGGCGGTCACCGAGACCCGGCGACTGATGGCACGGGTGGCCGACCGTGCGCGGCATGACCCGCTCACCGGACTGGCCAATCGGGTTCTCTTTCAGGATCGGTTGGCGCAGGCGTGGGACCACACCCACCTCGGTGAGTCGATGAGTGTTCTCGCCCTCGATCTGAACCACTTCACAATGGTCAACGACACCCTCGGTCATGGCATCGGGGACGGGTTGTTGTGCGCGGTCGCGGATCGGATTAGCGACTGCGTCCGAGATGAGGACGTGGTCGCTCGGCTGGGTGGGGACGAATTCGCGATCCTTGTCGTGGGTTCGCCCGCCCGCGCCCACCGACTCGCCGACCGTGTCGTGGAGTCGTTCGATGAACCATTCCTGATCGACGGCCACGAACTTCTCATCCGGCCCAGTGTCGGACTGGCGACAACCATGTGCGCCGCCGGGCAGAACTCGGGCGAGCAGTTGCTCAATCAGGCTGATATTGCGATGTATTCGGGCAAACGCTCCGCTGCGGCGGGGGTGCACGTATTCAGTGCCGAGACTCAGGTGGCCGATACCGTCGACGAGGCACTGGTCGAACGCGACACTCGACTGCGAGCCGTTGACGGTGCGATGAGCGTTCGGCTGCTTGCCGAACTCCATGATGCGCTCGATCAACGTGATCTTGTACTGCTCTACCAGCCCAAGTTCGACCTTCTCACCGCCCAAGTCGTTGGCATCGAGGCCCTGCTGCGGTGGCAACATCCCGTGCGAGGACTACTCGGTCCCGATGAATTCCTGCCACTGGCCCGCGGGGACGATCTGATGGCCGCGATCACCGATTTCGTGATCCACCAGGCACTCGATGACGCGTCTCGGTGGCGGTCGCTGTCTGTTGAGGTACCCGTCGCGATCAACCTTCCCGCCCCCGCCCTGGTTGATCTCCAATTGCCTGCCAGGTTGATGAGTGCGCTGGGCGAGCATCGAATCGAGGCAACCGCACTGACAATCGAGATCACCGAGGATCTGTACCTCGACAACCTCGACCATGCCAGGGCCGTGCTCAACGTGGTGCGGCAGAGCGGAATTCGGGTGGCTATCGATGATTTCGGCAGTGGCTATTCGGCGCTGTCCTATCTGCGGGATTTGACCATCGACGAAGTGAAACTCGACCGTGATTTCATCGCACCGATCCTGGTCGACCCCCGCGCGGCCGCGGTGGTTCGCGCGGTTGTGAACCTTGCGCATGAACTGGGTCTGACCACAGTCGCCGAAGGTGTGGAGAACGCTGAAACCGCCGCGCGGCTTCGGGAATACGGCTGTGATGTGGGGCAGGGCTACTTCTTCAGCGCACCGCTGAGCGCCGAGGCGGTGGCCGACCTGCTGGGGCAGGGTTATTCGGCTGGCAACAGCGTCAGCGAGATCGAGTTGATGCAGTAACGCTGGTCGGTCGGCGTGGGATAGCCCTCACCGGCGAACACGTGACCGAGATGGCTGTGGCAGTTCGCGCAGAGGACCTCGACGCGGCGCATGCCCAGGGTGTCGTCCGGCCGCAGGATTACCGCCTCGGTATGCGACGGGTCGAAGAACGACGGCCACCCGCAGTGCGACTCGAATTTCTCGGTACTGCGAAACAGTTCAGCACCGCAGGCCCGGCACTGATACACACCCTCGGTCGTGGTGTCGGTGTACTCACCCACAAAGGGGCGTTCGGTGCCGGCCTGTCGTAGCACCTGAAACTCCTCGGCGTTGAGCCGTGTGCGCCATTCGGCATCGGTCAGTTCGAGCTTGGGAGGGGGAATCGAACTCATGCGCTCACGGTAGCGCGGCCGGCGTTCGGCGTCATCCACGCCGGGTCAATACCGTCGTCGAGTCGGCCGTCCTCTTTGGCGTCGAGGTAGCGGAAGTACAGCACGCAGAACACCACGACCAGCATCAGCGACCACCCGTAGGTGATCTTCATGTATTCCAGGTACCGGCCCGTCGTCGGCTGGCGCCACATCAGCCACCGGTCCAGCGTCAGGAACCCGTAGGTGGCCAGCCAGGCCGGCCAGTTGCGCAGCACCGAGTTGCGCAGCACCACCGTCATCAGGAACGGGAACAGCATCATCGAGTAGTAGCCCTGGGCCAGCGACAGCACCAGCCAGGATGCGATCAGCAGTACACCCGACGAGGTCAGCATCCAGAACAACGGATCGCGGGTGCGGTAGTAGTGGTTGAGTAGCCACAGACTGAGCGCCGCCAGTACGACGAAGCCCACCCGCAGGGCCGTGATGAGCCACATCGGCAGCCCGTAGTACACGCCATTGCCCAGCACCGAGCTATTGAAGTAGTCGCGGGTGGACAGGAGGTACGGCATCGTCCGGTGCAGGAAGTTCCCCCGGTCCACCACCAGGGGCCAGGCCACCAGATTGAATGCCACCGGAACCGCCACCGCGACGATCAGGGCGCGCCATTGCCGGCTGAGCAACGGCAGCAGAAGTAGCACCGCGAGAACCGGTTTGACCACCAGCGACAGTCCGATTGCGATGCCGGCCAACCACTGTCGGTTCACCCGACCATCCAGCAGCCACCGCATGAACAGCACCTCAGCCAACAGGATGCAGCCGTTGATATTGGTGAAGACCAGGGTGTTGGTCACCGACTCGGTGACGAAAATCGCCGCCAGCAGGGCAGGCAGCGCCACCGAGGTCAGCGGGAATTTGAACAGGCGGACCAGCAGGCAGGCCGCGGCAATGATGGCCAGCGTGTTGAGCAGGATGAACCAGTTACGTGCGGCGAACACGCTGTCGAAGTAACCGAACGGGGCCATCAGCAGCGTGCCGCCCGGCGGATAGAGATAGTGCGGATCGACTTGTTCGAATGCCTCGCTGTACACCGGCTCGCTGGCCCGGAAATGCCGCAGCGCCCAGTAGACCGGTGCCCAGTCGTCGGTGATGTAACCGTTGGACGTCAGCACCCAACTGCGGTGGATGATCGACATGATCGCGATCGGCCAGAGCGCGGTGCGCAGGACGGCCGCGGTAGTCGGCGGGCCGGTGCGCGGACCGAACGCGGTGCGCAGAAGCGATGCAACCCGGGCCACGTTCCGCACCGTACACCGGAGCGCGGGGCCTGCGGCTTAGGCGGGGCAGAAGGTGTCGGTCGGTGGTAGTGCGCCGGAATCGAGGTAGGCCAGAACCGGCGGCAGCGCGCAGGCCGAGTAAATGCTGGCGCCGTGACCGATTCCCTGCCACATCACCCGCCTGTTGGTCGCGCCGGCATTGATGACGGTGGCCGCGGTGGCCGCCACTCCCTGTGCGCCCACGATCGGGTCGTTCTGCACACCGAGCAGCACGACGTTGATCTTCAGATTCTGGGGGTCCTGCGGCGCTGAGCCACTGGGCCAGTTGAGGCACTTCACCAGGTTCAGCGCGGCCACGGTGCCGAACTGAGGGTAGGTCTTTCCCCACGCGACGACGAGTTCGCGGACCCGGTCCGGTGTGGGGCGGTTCAGCGAGTCGCTGCAGGTGTTGACGAACTGCCCGTCGGTGCCGCGCAGAGCGTCGGCCTGATTGATCAGGTTGGTGAGTTGGTTGGTGTCCCCGGCCCGGGCGGCAGACAGTGCGTCGGCGAGTTTGACCGTGCTGCCGATTCGGTCCCCGGTGGGGAAGCCCAGTGCGGTGGTGATGGCGGTGGCCATCAGGGACAGCGGCACACGGCCCGGGGCGCGCCCGGCGCGGGCCTCGGCCAGCAGTGCGTCGACCGCACCCTTCGGGTCGGGACCGAGTGAGCAGTTGACGGCGACACACTGGGCGGCGAAGGCGTCGAGTGCGCCCTGCTGTGCCTTGACCTGATCCTCGGCTGCGGATTCGGCGCCCACCCCGGACGGGATCGGCGAGTCTAAGACCAACCGGGCGACCTTCTCGGGGTGCGAACCGGCGTAGGCCAACGCCACTTGTGCGCCGTTACCGATGCCGAGCAGTGCCAGTGCGGGCACATCCCAGGTGCTGCGCAACCGTTCCAGATCCTCGGCCGCACGCGCATTGTCATACGCCGACTCGCCGGGTGCGATCGTGTCGGTGCACCCGGTGGTCGCGGTCATTGTGATCGCGCCGAGGCTGGCCACCGGGTCGTCGCCCGAGGTGAATTGAGCCTGCTCGCGCATCTCCTGGCGGTCATATTGATCACGGCAGTCGATCGGACTCGACCTGCCTATTCCACGCCGATCCACCGCCACGATGGGATGGGTCTTGAGGACGTCGGCTCCCGACCGCGACAGCCACACCGGAAGTTGCAGCGATGACGGCAGATCCGACCCGGTGGTGAATATCAGTGGGCCGGCCTCTGGCGGGGTCTGCACCGACCGGGCCCGTACCACGCCGATGCTCAGGGTTCCGGTCGCACCGCCGACCGGATCGAGGTCGGCGTCGTAGTCGGCGCACTCCATCATCACGCCGGGGATTGCGGTGGTGCCGGCATCCCCGAATCCCTTGGCGGTGCAGTCTTTCCACGCCAGATCGTTCTTCGGCGGGCTGATCAGCGGCGCACCGTCGGCCGCTGTCGTGGTGGTGGGCGCGGCGCCGGGATTGCGCGCCGCATCGCTGGCGAACTGGGGATTGGCCGCCAGCCAGGGTGCGCACCCGGTGAGCAGGCTGGTCGCAATGACGCTCACGCTGACCGCGGTTCCGATCCGACCCTGCCGACGCATGCCCACCACAGTAGCGACTCGGCCCGTTTCGCCATCTGGGACGATAGCGGGGACGGTAGCGGTGGATGACGTCGGGGACGATCTCGATGGCGTTGAAGAAGCCGTTGAAGAAGCAAGGAGTGCGTCGTGCAGGTGGTGCTGGCCCAAGAGGTTGAGCCGATCGTCGCCGGGCTTCTGGGCGGGATTTCGCCACCCGGTGGTCCGACCGGCGAGCAGTTGGTCGTGCTGAAATCCATCACGCGGGATCTGTGGGGGCGTGCGGACATCGACGTGGGGAACCTGACTCCGCTGTCACCGGACGAGGTGGCCAAAGCCCTGAACCGGCCGCAGGCCCGTCAGCGTTTCGCGGAGATCATGATGACGCTCGAGCTCTGCCGCCATCCGATGTCCATGGCGCAGGTGGAACTTGCCGAGAAGTACGTCGCGGCAATGGGAATCAACGACATCGAGATCGAGGCGAGCCGCACCGCCATCACCAAGGGTGCCGAGGCGGCCGCAACGGATCTGGAACGGTGCTACAGCGAGATACTGCCCGAGATCTCGGAGTTGTCCCTGCGTGACCGCTACCTCCGCCTCGATAAACCCGACCACGCGCTGGCCGAGCGGCTCAGGAAACTGCGAGATCTACCCGAGGACACGCTGGGTTACCAGTACCTGGAGTTCTACCGCCGCAACAACATCGAGCTTCCCGGAGACGACATCCATGTTCCGGCGCACTACGTCAATCACGATATGAATCATGTCATCACCGGGTACGAGCCGACCGCCCCCGGGGAAATCGCGCGGTCGGGTTTTCTGTTGGCCACCAATGACTCGCACCACAACTGGCTTGAGTTTCTGCTGACCATGTCGATTCACGAGTCCGGCGTGCTTAACCACGGGAACATCCGGGCGAAGGTGGCCACACTCGATCGCACGGGCGTTCCCGAGTTTCTCGGCGAGGGCCTCAGGAGGGGAACGCACTGCACCGTGGATCTCAGTCAGGTCGATCATCTCTCGATCGCGCACCTGCCTCTGGACGAGGTGCGGAAAAACTTCTCGATCGTGCCACTGCAGTCCGCGCCTGGATGACGACGGCGTTCTAGTCCGCCAATCCTTTCAGCGATCCCGGGTGTAGCGCAGGTAGAGGTAGCCCTCGACGTCGGTGAGGACGTGCACGGGACGCATTCGGGTCGGCGCATCGTCGATGCCGCCGGTGATACGAACCGCGTTGCCGCCCACCAGCATCGGCGCGCAGGTCAGGCACAGGTCGTCGAGCATGCCCTGTGCGATGAAGGCGCCGAGCAGGGTGGGCCCACCTTCGGTGAGTACCCGCAGTAACCCGCGTTCGGCAAGCCGCGACATGGCGGTGGCCAGATCGACCCGGCCCGGGTCGGCGCCGGAGCAGTCGATCACCTCAGCGACGGCGCCCACCCGGCGGCGCGCGCCTCCGGCGGCGTCGGCGCACGTCAGTATCAGCGTCGGAACCTCGGTATCGACCAGGACGGGCAGGTCGTGGGCTAGCGAACCGGTTCGGGTCACCACCGCGATCGGCGGCACCTCGCTCTGACCACACTGCTGGCGGCGTTGGCGCTGGACGGCCGTCATCTTCGCGCCCGCATAGTTCTCGGCCTGTGCGGTGCCGGCTCCCACGACGATCACGTCGGCAAGTTCGCGCAGAATCGCGAACAGGCGCCGGTCGCCGGGTCCGCCGAGGCCACCGGAGGTGCCGCTGACGGTGGCGCCGCCGTCGAGGCTGGCGATGAAGTTGGCCAGCACCACGCACCGGCCCGGATCTGGCGGGTAGGCGTAGAGCTGCTTCAGCCGTGCGTCGTCGACTCTGGCGCCGACCCTGGTGTTATTGATCCCAGTGTTATCGACCGGCCCGAGCAGACTGAACCAGGTCTCGTCGGAGTCACCCGGTTCCGCTGCCGCCATTACGCAATTGCAACACGCATCTCCGCGGCTGGCTACAGTGCCAGCCATGACCGCCCGTCTGGTGGACCGTTCACCGACGGTGTCCCCGGAGCGTTTGATCGCCCAACTTGTGCCGCCGCCGACGTTCGCCGATGTCGACTTCGACTCTTACCGGCCCGACCCGGCCGAGCCCACCCAGTCCGCGGCGCTGGAGTCCTGCCGCAGCTTTTGCGACGAAGCCGTGCGCCGTCGTGCTGGCCGGCGCAAACTCTTCGGCAAACGGGAAACTCTGCCGGGGTTTGGTCTCTACCTCGACGGCGGTTTCGGGGTCGGCAAGACCCACCTGTTGGCGTCGATCTACCGGTGGCTTCCCGATTCCGATCTCAAAGCGTTCGCCACCTTCGGTGAGCTGACGCAGTTGGCCGGGGTCTTCGGGTTTGTCGAGTGCATCGACCTGCTGGCCGACTACACGGTGGTCTGCATCGACGAGTTCGAACTCGACGATCCGGGTAACACCACGCTGATCTCGCGACTGCTCTCCCAACTGGTGGAGCGCGGCGTTTCGATTGCCGCGACATCGAACACCCTGCCCGAGCAACTCGGTGAGGGCCGGTTTGCCGCCCAGGATTTCCTGCGTGAAATCAATACGCTGGCAGGCATTTTCACCACCGTAAGAATCGAGGGCCCGGACTATCGGCAACGTGGCCTGCCACCGGCGCCCGAACCGCTGTCCGATGACGAGGTCGTCGCGCGAGCAGCGCAGGTCGTCGGTTCGACACTCGACGACTTCGACGCGTTGTGCGCCCATCTGGCCACCATGCACCCGTCGCGCTACCTGACCCTGATCGAAGGGGTGTCGGCTGTGCACATCACCGGCGTCCACCGCATCGATGACCAGAGCGTGGCGCTGCGACTGGTGTCGCTGACCGATCGGCTTTATGACGCCGGCATCCCGGTGGTGGCCTCAGGGGTGAAACTGGACACCGTCTTCTCCGAGGAGATGCTGGCCGGCGGTTATCGCAAGAAGTATCTTCGCGCCACCTCGAGGCTGTTGACCCTGACCACTATGAACAACCCCTGACCGACACCAACGTCCTAGCCGAGTACAACTAGACGCTGCGCACCATCACGAAGTCGTTCTCCAGGACGGTACCCACCGGGAACGTTCGGGTTCCGACAACGGCGAACCCATGCTTGCGATAGAACGTCTGCGCGCGGTAATTGCTCTGATTCACGCCGAGCCACACCGTGCGCGCGCCGACCTCGATCGCCCAGGCGATCCCGGCTTCCATCAGTGCCGCCGCCGCACCGCCGCCATGGTGGTCGGGCAGCACATACATCTTGGAAAGCTCCACCATCGCGGAAAGCTCCACTGCTGGACCGGGTTCGATCATGCTCGCGATGTCGGGATCGGCACCGCGAACCATCATCGCGTAGCCGATGATCCGCCCGGAATCGGTCGCGGCAAGTACCCGGCGGTCCGGGTCGGCGAGGTAGGCGCGGAAGCGTTGCGGTGACAGCGTCGCGGTGATGCAGGCGGCGATATCGCCGGCGGACACCGACGGCGGGCAGGCCAACGGGAAGGTTCGGGCGGCGACCCCGGCCAACTCGTCGGAATCGGGTTCAAGGGCCGGCCTCACATGCGATGTCATGTGCCAGCACAGTCCGGTTCCGTCGAGGCAAAGTCCGGTTTGACCATTCCGCCACCCCGACCCTGATGGCGTTTCATAGACTCAAATCATGGCAGGCCTGCACAAATCCCAAGAACGGCTGGATATCGGCAAGATCGAGCGGCGACCGGCCTCGGTTCCCCGGATGTTTCTCGACCGCGTCGCGGCCACACCAAACGCCGAGGCGTTCCGGTATCCCGACGACGGCGGGTGGACCAGCGTCACCTGGAAACAGGTCGGCGACCGAGTCGAGTTGATCGCCGCAGGCCTGATTTCGCTGGGCATCAATCCCGAAGAGCGGGTGGCACTGGCGTCGGGAACTCGGTACGAGTGGGTGGTCGTCGACTTCGGCATCCTGGCGGCGGGCGCGGCAACCACCACGGTGTACCCGACGACGCATGCCGAAGATGTGGCGTTCATCGTCGCCAACTCCGGCAGCCGGATCGTCGTCGCTGAGGATCAGCAGCAGGTCGACAAGCTCATCGCCCACCGCGCTGAACTGCCCGCCGTGCATAAAGTCGTGGTCATCGATGGTGCCGGCGACGGCGACTGGGTAATCACCCTCGATGAACTCGAAGACCTCGGCCAGCAATTGCTCGCCGACTCACCGACTGTGGTCGCCGATCGCGTCGACGCCATCCGGTCCGATCAGCTCGCCACGCTCATCTACACCTCCGGTACGACTGGTAAACCCAAAGGTGTTCGGCTGACTCAGGATTCGTGGACCTACACCGCGGCCGCCATGGATTCCCTCGGCGTGCTGTCGGATAGGGATCTCAACTATCTGTGGCTTCCGCTGGCGCATGCGTTCGGCAAGGTCATGTTGGCGCTGCCGCTGCAGATCGGCTTCCCGACCGTCATCGATGGCCGGGTGGATAAGATCATCGAGAATCTCACCGTCATCCGGCCGACGATCATGGGCGCCGTCCCGCGCATCTTCGAGAAGGTGCATGGCCGGATCAACGAGATGATGATTAAAGAGGGCGGCGTCAAGAAACGTCTCTTCGACTGGGCCACCGGTGTCGGCCTGCAGATGTCGCGGGTCAGGCAGGCCGGCGAGCGGCCCTCGCCACTGCTGGCTGTGCAGCACAAGCTGGCAGACCGGCTGGTGTTGTCCACCATTCGGGATCGTTTCGGCGGCCGGATGCGGTTCTTCATCTCCGGTTCGGCTGCGCTTGACCGCGAGATTGCCCAGTGGTTCGACGCCGTCGGCGTCATCGTGCTGGAGGGCTACGGACTCACTGAGACGTCGGCCGCCTCCTCGATCAACAGACCGAACGCCTACCGGTTCGGCACCGTCGGATGGACGCTGCCGCAGACCGAGGTCAAGATCGCCGAGGACGGCGAGATCCTGCTGAAGGGTCCCGGCGTGATGAACGGCTACCACGACCTTCCGGAGGCAACCGCCGAGGCGATCAACGCCGGTGGCTGGTTCCACACCGGCGACATCGGCGAACTCGATGCCGAGGGCTTCCTGCGCATCACGGACCGCAAGAAGGACATGTTCAAGACCTCCCAGGGCAAATATGTTGCGCCGTCGGCTATTTCGGCAAACTTCAAAGCGGTCTGCCCGTATGCCAGCGAGATAATCGTCTACGGCGAGGGAAAGCCGTATTGCGTCGCCCTGGTCAGCCTGGAAGCCGAGGCGATCCAGGAGTGGGCGGCCGACAACGGACTGGGTGGCAAGTCGTTCAGCGAGATCGCGCACGACGAGAAGACCCGGGAGATGGTCGGCGGCTACGTCGAGCAACTCAATAAGCATCTGAACCGGTGGGAGCAGGTGAAGAAGTTCTCGATCATCGACCGGGAGTTGACGGTCGAGGCGGGTGATCTGACTCCGAGCCTCAAACTTAAGCGCAAATCCGTCGTAGACACCTTCCACGGAAGCATCGACGAGCTCTACGTCTAACCCGGTTTCTGACTGGTCACCGCCGTGATGACCCCGTATCGTGTGATACGCACGAGGTTGGCGTGACAGTTGGGGAGAATGTGATGACGCGGTGCCGCACCGTAGCGTCGGGGTTCGTTGCTGCCCTGGCCGTGTTCTCACCCGGAATCGCCCACGCGGACGTGCCGCCGCCCCAGTTGGAGGCGCCGTGCCCCGCTGACCTCGCGGGCACCATGACACTGCTGCCCGACGAGCAGTCCTATGTGGTCTGCCAAGAGGAGATCGACGCCCGCTTCGTTTGGACGCCAGCCCCGACCCCGTTCGAGCCGAACGACCAGTGGCTCAGCTACGGCCCGATGATCACACTGCACGGGCAGGGGATGCGTAACCCCAACCTGACCTCCGGGCAGTGGACGGCCACACCTCAGGACTCCGAGACGGTGTGCCGCGCCCAGCAGGAGACGGTGATCGAAGCCGGGGTGCTGTCGGCGCCACAGGTTTCGCAAGGGGCGCAGGGTCAGTCGCTGTCGCTGGAGATGCTGCCGAATCTGTTCTATGCCGGGCTTTCTGGCAACTGTCTCTGGGTGAAGTACTGAGCACCGCATCTCACCGACCGCGGAAGGACCCGGGCTCCGGGTAGCTCCCACCGGATGCCGGATCCCGCCACAGCGTTTACGATCTCGTCGTCCGGAATTCGCGGAAAGGTCATTGATGCCGCAGGTGTGGTGTTTAACTTCCGCAACGTCGCCGGCGTGGTGCGGTGTTCTCTCAGGAGGTTTGGATGAGTAGCAGTCTTGAGGACGGCCCAGACGTCGTGCCCGGCGATCATCGGCCCAGTGAGCGTGATGCCGCGAAATTGAAAGCCGGCGCCGTCGGCTTGTTCGGTGTGCTGTTCATGGCGGTGGCCAACGCGGCACCCATCACGGCCATGAGCTTCAATGTTCCGATCGCCGTCGGCTACGGCAACGGCATTGCCGTGTCCGGCGGTTATCTGTTCGCCACGGTCGTGCTGACCATCTTCACCCTCGGCTTCGTCGCCATGGCCCGCCACGTCACCACGGCCGGCGCTTTCTACGGCTTCATATCCCAAGGCCTGGGCCAGATCTGGGGAATGGCGTCCGGTCTGCTCGCGACGGTCGCCTACGTCATCTTCGAGGGATCGCTGATTGGTGGCTTCGCCTACTTCGCCGCCCAGTACATTTTCGAGCCGTTGGGCATCACGGTGCACTGGCTGATCATCGGGATCGTCGCGGCCATCGTCATCGCGCTGCTGACCTACTACTCCATCACCCTGGCTGCCAGCCTGCTCAGCGTCACCCTGGTATGTGAGGTGCTGCTGCTGTTCGCGGTGGGCATGTCGGTGCTGTTCAAAGGTGGCCCAGATGGTTTCGCGCCGAGCCAGACGGTGAACCCCGCCGCAGGCTTCGGCAACCTTCCGGAGAACGCCTTCGGCAGTGGCGTCACCGCAGGTGTCGCGGCGATCGGTATCTTCTTCGCTTTCTGGTCCTGGATCGGCTACGAGACCACCGCGGTGTACGGCGAGGAATCCAAGGATCCCAAACGCAACGTCCCATTGGCGACGATCATCGCCGTGGTCGGCCTCGGATTGTTCTACACCTTCATGTCGTGGATGGTGGTCGTGGGCAATGGCTTTCAGCAGGCCGTGAAGGTATCCGCGGGCACCACGCCCATTGACCTGTGGCTCAATCTAGTCAACGCGAACCTCGGCGGACTTCTTACAACCGTCTACAAGCTGCTGGTCGTCGTGGGTTCCTTCGCCTGCGCCATGGCGTTCCACAATGCCGCCAGCCGCTACATCTACGCGATGGGCCGCGAGAGCATGACGCCATTCGTGCGGAACTCACTGGGCGCGATCAATGCCAAGCATGGCTCGCCCGCGCTGGCCTCACTGGTGCAGACCATCATCACCATTGTGCTGCTGGCCCTGTTCGCATTCTTCACCAACGTCTACGTCCCCGATGACAGCGGCACCCCGGTGGCGACGCCGGAGCTGATTCCCTACGTGAATGTCTATGGGCTGCTTGCCCTTATCGGTACCGCGATGGTTCTCATCGTGCAGACCATCACGTGCTTCGCGGTGATCTGGTACTTCTGGGTCAAGAAGGTTCACCAGGGCAACGTCATCATGTCGCTGATCGCCCCGATCATCGGTGCGGCCGGCATGATCTACGCGCTCTACCTGTTGTGGTCAAACCGCAATTTTGCCGCGGGCCTGGCCGCCGACAGTCAGGTGTTCCAGTTGATGCCGTATTACGTCATTGGAATCCTGGGCATTGGCGTCGTCTACGCACTGGTGGTACGCGCCAAGGCACCGGATCTCTATGCGGAGATCGGCAGGACCACCATCGCAGAGGCGCACGAGCGAGCCTGATTCGCTCGTGATCGAACACCTCAGGTGGGAGCCGGACGCCGACGCCGACCCCGCCACCTACACCTACACCTTCGGCGGCGTGGCGCCGGTTGCGTCGGTGCGACCCGGCACGGTGCTGTCCACGTGGACGTTCGACTGCTTCGGTGGGCGGGTCAGGGCCACCACGGATATGGCCAGCCAGGTGTGCGATCCGCGGATGCTCAACCCCCAGTCCGGGCCCTTCTATGTCGAAGGTGCCCGGCCCGGGGACACACTTGCGGTGCATTTCATCTCGATCCAACCTCGGGAGGCCTGGGGCGTGAGCAGCACGGTGCCGTTCTTCGGATCCCTCACCGCCACCCCCACCACCGCGATGCTGCACGAGTCACTGCTCGAGCGCACCTGGATCTACGAGATCGACCGCGCCGACTCAGTAGTGCGTTACGCCGCCGCCGACACCGACTTCACCGCGGCACTGCCACTGGACCCGATGCACGGCACCGTCGGCGTCGCCCCCGGTCTCGGCGAGGTGCGATCGTCGCTCACACCGGGGGACTGGGGAGGCAACATGGATACCCCGGAGATGCGTGCCGGTGTGACGTGTTACCTGGGCGTCAATGTGGAAGGTGCGATGTTCAGCCTCGGCGACGGCCACGCCCGCCAGGGCGAGGGCGAGACCTGCGGTGTGGCGGTGGAATGCGCGATGGATACCACCGTGGTTCTCGATCTGATTCCGGGAACCCCCACCGCATGGCCGCGACTGGAGAGCGACGAGTTCCTCATGACGACGGGTTCGGCCCGGCCACTCGAGGATGCCTTTCGCATTGCGCATCAGCAGATGGTGCTCTGGGTGGCCGACTTAACCGGACAGTCGATCATCGATGCCTACCAACTGGTTTCACAAACGGCTCTGACGCCGATCGCCAATGTTGTCGACACCAACTACACCGTCGTGTGCAAGGTGCCCAAGGCGATACTGGGCCGGGTACATCCGATGAACGGCATGCACGCCACAATGCGGAAGCTCAGTGCGTCATTCCCTCGGTGATCTGTTCGAAGACCACCAGTTCGACTTTGCGTCGCAGATCTGCGATGCGTTCCGGGTCGGGTGGTACGACGTTGACGAAGGCCTGCAGTAGCGGGAGCAGACGCGGCGACTCGTTGGCCATCACATCCGCATATACCGCCGCGACTTTTTCCGTGTTCCGTTCGGCGACAGCCTCTGCGAGTTCCAGTGCGGCGAGCCAGTCGCGGACTTCAGGTTCGATATTCATGTACCCACCTGGTGATTGAATGACGTAGCAGCGCGTCTTAGCACGCAGTTCTGAGGGCGGGGACTTGATCGCCCTCGTCGAAAAATCACTAGCGCCGCAATGCTGCCGGCCATTTGTCGATGATCCACCATGGAGCCGCCCAATCCCGGTAGGCGGCCCCGGCGAGTCGGGGGCCGGGTGAAGTCAACGCGCTGAACAGCATCTGGCTCCCTTGCGTTGATAATGCTGCCGGGTTGATGTCAGCGCCCCGGGTCAAATCGATCGTGCGATCGGCCGGTAGCCTCAGCGCGTCGCGGCCTTTTAGTTCAATCCCCGAGGAGAACCTGATGGCTGATCCCACAACCGCCGTCGTCACCGGCGCGGCCCGCGGTATCGGCTTGGCCATCGCCGCACGTCTCGCCGACCGTGGCCACCGGGTCCTGCTGACCGATATCGACGGCGACGCCGCCGCGCGTGCCGCGACTGAGGTCGGCCGTGGGGCATGGAGCGCCGCCCAGGACGTCCGGGACCCCGCCGGCCACCGCGACATCGCAGCGCGGGCGTGCGCAGAGGGCCGGTTGGCGGTGTGGGTGAACAACGCCGGCATCCTCATCGCCGGCGACTGCTGGACGCACACCGATGAGGAAGTGATCAGCGTCCTGGACGTCAACGTCCGTGGCGTGGTTGCCGGTTCGCGCGCCGCGGTCGGTGCCATGTCGGCCATCGGCGGCGGCATTCTCAATATCGCGTCGATCTCAGCACTGGCGCCGGTGCCCGGCTTGGCACTGTATGCGGCGACCAAGGCGGCCGTTCTGTCGTTCACCACGTCGCTCCAGGGTGACCTCGACCATGCCGGGCTGCCGATTCGCGCGCGAGCGCTATGCCCTGATGTCGTGGCCACCGAGATGGTCACCTCGCGGGCCACCGACCCGGGCGCGGCGATGCTGTTCTCCGGGCCGAAGCCCTTGTCCGCGGGCGACGTGGCCGACGCCGGTCTCGAGTTGCTGGAGGGCAGTCAGATCTTTCGGGTCGTGCCGCGCTGGCGTGGCGTCGTGGCACGCGCCAGTGATGCAGCCCCGTCTGCGGGTCTGCGGGCGTTGGGGTTAATGCGGGTGCTTGGCGATCGGCGACAGCGCAAGGGTGGGTAGGACTGTCAATCCCGCGCTATGGCGGAAGGCATATGTAGAACCGCGATCGTGGCGTCGACAGTCTCGGATCGTAAAATTCCCGCCATGTCAGATGCTGCTCTCCGCCGGAAGCACGACGCGCAGTGACCGACTCTGGCGTCGTGCCGCCCGTTTCCTCACGCGTCTGCCGGGCATTCGCAGTGTTGGAGCGCCTTGCGCCGGCCATCGGGTCGAGGTGGGCAGTCGAGCTGTGGTGCACACCACCGGCCGTTGACATGAGTTTGCGCATGCCGCCCGGCGTCGCCGCAGGCGAGCCCGTTGAAGCGTTCTGGGATGGGCATCGGATCGCAGGTGAAGCGTGGGGTGACGGGCCGTCGGTGTTCCTGGTGCACGGTTGGGGCGGATGCCGCGCCCACCTCGCTGTCTTCGTCAAACCGCTTGTTGCCCAGGGGTATCGGGTCATCGCATTCGATCTTCCGAGCCACAATGAGTCCGACTCAGGCGCGCTGGCGGCGGGCCGAACCACGGTCGTCGAGTGCGCCGAGGCACTCAGGGCTGTCGTGGCGGCGCACGGGCCGGCACGAGCGGTCGTGGCCCACTCCCTGGGCGCGAAGGCGGCGGCACTGGCGGCTGTGCAGGGTGCCGCCATCGACCGCATGGTGTTTTTGGCACCGATGGGCGACTTCGCGCCCTACCTGGATCTTTTCGCCGAGCGGCATGGGTTCGGACCGCGAATCCGCGCCGGTCTGCACCGCCGTCTCGACCGCCGACTCGGTACTCCGCTGGTCAATACCGATATCTGCCGCATCGCCGGCAGTCTCGAGGATCCACTGCCGCTTCTGCTGATCCATGACCCCGACGACCCCGATAGTCCCCATGAGACCAGCGAACGGATCGCTGAAGTCTGGCCGGGGGCGACGTTGTTCACGACCCGCGGACTTGGACGCCTTGCTCACTACCGGATCTTGCGGCACCGTCCCGCGATCGACGCCGGCCTTCGTTTCATCGACCAGGGGCACTAACGCGTGCTGCGAACGCTCCGGGTCGCCGCATGTCTTAGCCCGACTTAAAACAACACTGGTGCGCGATACTGGGATTGAACCAGTGACCTCTTCCGTGTCAGGGAAGCGCTCTCCCGCTGAGCTAATCGCGCCGGTATGGAGGTGGAGACGGGAATCGAACCCGTGTGCACGGCTTTGCAGGCCGTTGCCTCACCACTCGGCCACTCCACCGTTGGGGTTTGATGCCTGTTCGCACCTTTCGAGCGGATGACGGGATTCGAACCCGCGACCCTCACCTTGGCAAGGTGATGCGCTACCAACTGCGCCACATCCGCGAGCCGTGGGCGAGATCGTCGTCCACCGCGAAGGTTGACAATAGTGCACGGACGCGAAGCGGCACAAATCCCTGCGTTCATCTGCCGCATCCACCGTATTCAGCGGAAATGTCCCTCCGTGCTAATCTTCGACCTCGGCAAGTCGCCGCCGTCAGGTGTGCCCGCCGGTCCCGTGGCTCAGTGGGAGAGCGTCCGCTTCACACGCGGAAGGTCGCTGGTTCGATCCCAGCCGGGACCACCAGTTCGGGGCGATTTTTGGCTCTTCTGCACAACATCCGCACAACTAGAGGCCGTTTTCGGCCTATCTCTGTTCATGCCCGCCGCGGTGATCCGTTACCTCGAATCAGGTTCTCTGAAAACTGTCCGTCGGCTGTGGGACGATTCCGGCAATTCGCACGATCTGGTTTTTGGGGGCAAGGTCATGGCTAGAGGCGATCACATCTGGGTGTCCAGGCCGCTGGGATATGCGCCCGTCGGATACACGCATCACGGCATCGACTGCGGCGACGGAACGGTCATCCACTTCACCGGGGAACCGAGGCGAAAAACCGGCGCCTCCATCGCCCGCACGACGCTGTCGGAGTTCGCTCTCGACTCGATTGTCAACATTCGTGAGTACAGCAAGCAGGATGCCCCCCAGGCCGTCATCGACCGCGCAGAGTCGAAGCTGGGAAGTCGGGACTACAACGTGGTCACTAACAACTGCGAGCACTTCGCTACCTGGTGCTGCACGGGGCGGACCGCGAGCCAACAGGTGCGGATGGTGGGGTCGTTGACGACGACGGGCGCCGCTGCGGCCACAGCACTTGGCACCACTGCGGGCGTGGTCGGCGCGGTCGGCTCTGTCGCCGGTGTGAGCGGCGCTGGCGTGATGTCGGGCCTGGCTACCGCCGGCGGCGTGATCGGAGGGGGAGCCGCAGCCGGTCCGTTGGCGCTCGCACTGGGGCCTGCGGCTGTCGCAGTGGGCGCGGTCCAGGTAGCTCTCCGGGGTGATAAGTCGCTGCCCAAAGATGAGAACGATGCTCGAAGGGATGGCCGCGTCGCGTCCGCGGCGGGCGCCGCAGTTGCAGGCGCTGGCGGCATGGCGGCGGTCGCGGGTATGGGGGCGGTAGCCGGAACTAGCGCCGCAGGTCTCACAAGCGGTCTTGCTGCCATCGGCGGGTTCGTTGGCGGCGGCATGGTGGCGGGCACTGTTGCCGTCGCAGCCGCTCCAGCAGTAGTGGCAGGTGTCGTTGGATTCGGCGCCTACGTGATGTCACGCAAACTGCGGGGAGTGAAGCCGAAGAAAGCGACGCCGCCTCCTGCCGGACTTGAAGGACCGTCGGAGACGCCTCAGATCGTACCGTGACCGGGGCCTAGCGGCGCATTTTCTCGGGCGGCAATGAGTCCTGTCAGACAACACCACTTAAGTAAGGTCTTGTCGCAAGGGGCCACCACCGAGGGGGAGCTGTGAAGTTAGAGGATCTGGCCGCTGGTCAGCGCCTGTCCGGGGTATTGCCGGGAGCGACGGTCGACGAGGACGACCCGCGGTACGGCATCGTCCTCGAGAAGATCACCGACGTTGCGAAACTGATCGCTGCACTGAACCGCACGACGACCCAGCTGCACGGCGAGAAAGCCTGGAGGCAGGCCGGGATGCGTGCCATCGCCGAAGCCGTGGCCGAAACTGACGGGGACTGGAGCCTCAATTAGCCCACGGCCTTGCCGGCTTCGTGTTGCGCAGGTACCCGCGAAGCGAACCTTTCATGAGCCGTTGATTCCTGTTCGTCTTCGGGGTACTCGCCATTCCAGTACTCGTCTACGCCCCACAACAGGTGTGCAGGGTATTCGGCACTGCTCGGGGTTTCATGACAGACCTTGAGAACCCAGGCGAACAGTCCAAATACTGTTGCGCCTGATAGGCCGAGTCCTGAAAGAAGAAACGTTCTCATTGCTAGTCCTTCCAATCTTGTGTTGTTTGTTGTTGCTGAGTGGTGACGGGCAGGGTTTTCGGTCCGGTGACGCCGGTGAGCTTTTTCCAGGGAGCCGGCCCGGTGCGGTGGAGTCGGGGGCAGCGGCTGGTGATCGCTCGGAGGGCTTCGGTGAGTTCGAGGCGGGCTAGGTGCGCGCCGAGGCAGTAGTGGGTGCCGCCGCCGAAAGTCAGCATGGGGCTGGGATGGTCGCGGGTGATGTCGAGCCGGTCGGGGTTCTCGAAGACGGCGGGGTCGCGATTAGCGGCGGCGGTGTTGGCGATGACGAGAGTGCCTGCGGGGATAGTGACACCGGCGATCTCGACGTCGTCGGTGGCGCAACGCATCGCTCCGAACACCACCGGCGAATAGCGCATCAGTTCCTCTACGGCCTGGCCGGCGAGGTCGGGGTTAGTGGCCAGCAGGTCCCATTGGTCGGGGTGGTCGATGAGGCATTGGATGGCGGAGGCGAGTTGGTTGCGTGTGGTGTCGGTACCGGCGGCCAGTAATGACCCGGCCAGCATCAGCAGTTCGCCGTGGCTGAGGCGGTCGCCATCGTCCTCGGCGCGGATGAGCTCAGAGATGAGGTCGTCGGTCAATGTGGTGCGACGCTGGGCCACCAAAGTGTCCAGATAGGCATCGAGTTCGACCCAGGCCTGTTCGATGACGGGTCCGTCGTGAGCGACATCCCAGTCGAAGATCTTCATGATCGCATCGGCCCACGCGGAGAACAGTGGCCAATCCTGCGGCCGGGCACCTAGTAGGCCGCAGATGATGGGAATCGGGTATGGCCGGGAGATGTCAGTGACGATGTCGCCGGATCCTGCCGCGGCAAATGCGTCGACCAGTCCGGTCGCGGTCTCCGCGATCAGGGTCTGCAGGCGGGTGATGGCTCGGGGAGAGAAGGCTTTGGCCACCATCCTGCGTAGCCGGTTGTGGGCGGGGCCGTCGATGGCGAGGATGCTGGCGGTGGCCCGATCCCACAGTGGCCCGGACGTGATGCCCTGGGTTTCCAGACCCAGGCCGGGCGGGTTGATGAATCTCGGGTCGCGCAGCACCGTGTGAACCTCGGCGTACCGGAGGATCTCGGGTCCGTAGGGGCCCACGCCGATGGGGGATTGGGTACGGGCGGCGGCAAGGTGGGTATGGGCCTCAGCGGGGTCGGGCAGGTCGTGGTACTCCAACGTGGGGAGATCGGCGTCGAAAACGCTGGGCAACCCGGCGGTGGCGGTGGTCATGGCGGTCCTCCTTTAATTCGGGATGCTTTGACTCTGCGGATTCCAGGGCGGGAAAAGATCCGCCGGAACGCGTAGATTCGCGCCTCGCCCGGTCGTATTTCCAGCACGTACGTATCGCATGCGGGCGGATCTACGCGGTTATGCCGATGTTGTCCCGACCGGTGGTCGGAATCCTGGCTAGCATGAAGAACTACGCAGAGATAGTGCCGCTGGACTGGGGAGATCTGGCCATGAGCGAGTTGCCGACGGGAACGGTGACGCTGCTGCTGGCTGACGTAGAGGGCTCGACTCGGTTGTGGGAGGACCAGCCCAGGCAGATGGCAGCGGCGATCGCGCGCCTCAATACGGTGGTTTCGGAGGTGGTCGCCTGCCACCGCGGGGTCCGGCCCCTCGAGCAGGGTGAGGGCGACAGTTTCGTGGTCGCCTTCGCCAAAGCCAGCGATGCGGTGGCATGTGCCCTGGCCCTGCAACAAGCGGATCTGGACCCGATCAAGCTGCGCATCGGCGTGCACACCGGGGAAATCCAATTGCGTGACGACGCCAACTACGCCGGTCCGACGATCAACCGGGCAGCCCGGCTGCGGGACCTGGCCCACGGCGGGCAGACCGTGCTGTCGGGGGCCACCGAGGCGATGGTCCTCGACCGGCTGCCCGACGGGGCGTGGCTGACTGATCTGGGCTCTCACGCGCTGCGGGACCTGCCGCGCCCCGAACGGGTGCTGCAACTCAGCCACCCCGACCTGCGCGCAGAGTTCCCGCCGCTGCGGCTCGCAGCCCCGGCGCGCCGGTCGCGGCTTCCGGTGCAGCTGACCAGTTTCGTCGGTCGTGCCGATCAGGTCACTGCTGTCGGAGAGTTGTTGGCCCACAACAGATTGGTGACCTTGACCGGAGCTGGCGGTGCAGGCAAGACACGGCTCTCGATCCGCGTCGCCGCCGAGGCGGAGACTGAGTTCGACGGGGAGGTGTACTTCGTCGACCTCGCGCCGATCACCGACCCCGCCGTCGTCCCGGTCGCTGTTGCCCGCAGCCTGGAACTGACTGACCAGCCCGGCCGCACCACCATCGAAACCATCCGGCGATTCGTCACTGAACGCCGACTGCTCGTGGTGCTGGACAACTGCGAGCACCTGCTCGATGCCTGCAGTGAGTTAGTCGTTGACGTCCTGCGCGCCGGCAGCCAAATCACGGTGTTGGCCACTAGTCGTGAGCCGATCGGGATTCCCGGTGAATTGACCTGGCGGGTGCCGTCACTGTCGACTGAGGACGAAGCTGTCGAGTTGTTCGTTGACCGCGCCCGCCGGGCCCGACCTGACTTCGCGCTCACCTCGGAGCAGGCAGCGACTACCGCCGAGATCTGCCGGCGCCTCGACGGGATGCCACTGGCCATCGAACTCGCCGCGGCGCGCACCCGGACCTTGTCGCTGGCCCAGATCTTGGAGAGCCTGCGCGGAAGTTTCCGGCTGCTCACCGGTGGGGCGCGCACCGCTGTGCGCCGTCAGCAGACCCTGTCGGCGTCCATCGACTGGTCGCACTCACTTCTCACCGAGCCGGAACGAATCCTGTTGCGCCGCCTGGCGGTCTTCTCTGGAGGGTTCGATCTGGACGCCGCCCACGCGGTGGGCGCCAGCACCGACTCCGAACGCGCCCAGCTGATCGACGTGCTGGGCCTGTTGGTCGACAAGTCGCTGGTTGTGGCCGATGATTCCGGCGTAGACATGCGCTATCGCCTGTTGGAGACCGTGCGCCAGTACAGCATCGAAAAGCTCGCCGCCTCCGGTGAACCCGACGCCGTCCGCACCTGTCACCGCGACTACTACGCGGCCACTGCGATCAGGCTTGAGGCCGAAATGCGCGGTGAAGGAACCCCGCTGGTTCCGTGGGCCGAAACCGAGATGGACAACCTGCGGGCGGCCTACACCTGGAGTTGCGAAAATGCCGACTTCGCGACCGCCTTGACCATGGTGTCGACGCTGCAACGGGTCTGGCTCACACGCAATCGTTTACGCGAGGGTCTGGCGGGGTTTGACGCTGTCTTTGCCGATGGGCGATACCGCGACAACGACCTCGACCCGGCGATCTGGGTGAGCGCGGTCGCCGACGCCGCTCAGTTGGCGGTGTGGCTCAACACCGATTCGCCCGGAAGCGCAGCCCGCGCGGAGGCGGCCGTGGCGGCCGCCCGGACATCCGGGGACCCGCGCTTGACCGCCCGCGTGTTGATGGGCTGCGGGATGTTGAATTTCGATCGGCCGGACGTGGGCGGTCCCTACCTGGCCGAAGCGGTCGCGCTCGCGAGGGACTGCGATGACCAGTCCACATTGTGTCAAGCCCTGGGCTACCAGTGTTTCTATGGTGTCGCCGCCGGCGCACCGGCCGAAGCCCGAGTCGCCGGTGAGGAAGGCCGTGAGGTCGCCGACCGGATAGGGGACCGCTTCATATCCCGCTACTGTCGGGTGTTTCTTGCCAACGCGCTCAGCTACCTGGGGACACATCTGGTCGATGCCGTTCATATGGCGCAGGAGGTGGTCGAGGAGTCCCGCGCTGCGGGGGACCGCCCCATGGAGGTGTTCGGTTTGATGACGCTGGGCCAGTGCCTTGTGAGTACCGGTGAGGTCGAAGCCGGCCTGGCCGCGGCGGAGTCGGCTCTGGAAATCGGCGCGCGGATCGGCGGCTTCCACGAGGACACCACCTATGCCGTTCTGGCCCGTGCTGCCCTCGCGCGTGGCGACAAGGCTCGGGCGTTGCGCGCATGCCACGCCGCACTGCAGCACACCTTTGCACGCAAAGAATTGCTCAACCGCAGTTTCCTGCCCATGGCTGCGGCCGAGATGTGCTGCGGTGACCGCCTCGCCGCTCGCCGCTGGGCAGACGACTCGGTGGGGTCCGTTCGTGGCGTGTTTCAGATTTGGGCGTTGATTGACCGCGCCCGGGTCGCGATCGCTCAGGGCGAACCCAACCAGGCCGGCCAAGACGCACACACCGCACTGGCCGCCGCCGAAACTACCGGCGGCTATCTGCATGTCCCCGACGCATTCGAATGCCTGGCTACATTGGATTTATCGAGCCGACCCCTGCACGCGGCCCGGCTCCTCGGCGCCGCGCACGGGGTCAGGCAGCGCCACCACGAACCCCGTACCGCTCTGTTCCAGGACGACTACGAGGCGACAGTCGCGGCAGTACGTAAAGGCCTGGAGCAGAATGCCTTTGAAGCCGCATGGTCAGAAGGCGAAGCGCTGACCACCGCAGAGGCCATCGCGTTCGCCCAACGGGGCCGCGGGGAACGCAAACGCCCAGCCAGTGGGTGGGAATCGTTGACCCCTGCCGAACTGGATGTCGTCCGATTGCTCTGCGAGGGTCTCTCCAACAAAGACATCGCTGCGAGGCTGTTCATTCAGCCGCGAACCGCCCAAACCCACCTCACCCACATCTACAGCAAGCTCAACCTGTCTTCGCGCGTGCAGGTCGCCCAAGAGGCGGCGAGGCACATCAAGCCAGACGGAATGAAGTAGGTCGGCCGCGGCGACGCTGCGCCGTCAGATTGCGGGCGGAATGGTTTCCGGTGGCGGAACCAGGGGATAGAAACTGCCCCTCACGACGAATCGCCCGCCGCCGAAAAATTTCGCACCCGAGGTCTGCGTTGCCCGACTCAGGGTGTCCTCCGGGGAGGACCAGAAATTTGGATACCGTCACGGTCGTCGGAAGGAAGATCCGGGCACGGCCCACCACTCGGTGCGGTGTATATCCCGCGAGGCGAGTGGCATGTGGCATTGCCAGGGATCTTCAGTCGCAGCTGCCGGAAATACGGGTGTTTGTCGTGCTCGGAAACTATCGTCTGTCGCGAGAGAGGGGACATGGCAATGGCCAAGGATAAACGGGAGTGCGGGTGCCCACCGAAGGTGTGGCGTTGTCATCACGAACTTGCCGAAGTGAGGAAGAAGGCCGCAGAGGAGCTCAGTCCCGACGAGGTGCAGGACGCGAAGCGGCGTATGAAACGCATGACTGGGAAGAGGCCGGAAGAACGGCGAGGCGCCCCGCTACCCCGCGAAATCCGAGTTGTACAGGGCGGAGCGCCAGGTAGCGGCAAGCGCAAGTAGCGTTCACCCACCTACGGCCAGTGCGGACAGCCGGTCAGCCAGAGCGTCAGCGCGTCCCGCCGCCACATGCTGGTAGCGCATGGCGGCAGTGGTGGTGGTGTGGCCCAGGCGGTCCATCACCTCGCGGGTGGTTGCGCCGGTCAGCGCGGCCATCACGCCACCGAAGTGGCGAAGGTCGTGGAAGTGCAGATCGGGTTGCCCGATCGACTCTCGGGCGTCGAAGAACGGTCCACGGAAACGCCCCTCTGTGTAGAAGCCACCGGTCGCCGGGTCCGGGAAAAGCAGTGCTGTGCGTGCCCGACCGGTGAATCGGGCCAGGTGCTCGGTGATGATTGGGCGCAGGTGCGGCGGCACCGTTACCGTGCGGTTGGACTCCATCGTCTTCGTGGGCCCACAGACGTACTCGCGCTGGCGGTAGGTGACCGCCTTGTCGACAGTCACCGTGGCGCAATCCCTACCGATGTCAGTACGGGTGAGTGCGAACACCTCACCGCGGCGCAGCCCACACCAGCCGGCAAGCAGGACGGCTAGGCGCAATTCCTCGGGCATCTTGTCGGCGAGCTGGGCGAGCTGCTCAGGCTCGAGTAGCACGACAGTGCGGCGGTGCTTGACCGACGACGCCCCGGTGATGCGGGCGGGGGAGCGGCTGATCAGTCCGTCGTCCACAGCGGTGTTGAACACTGCGGTGAGCACCCCGTAGGCGCGTGCATTGCGGGTGACGTACCGGGTGCCCATCCCTGCGAACCACTCCCGCACATCCTCCGTGCTGATTTCGGCCAACACGGATGTGCCCAGCACCGGAAGGATGTGTTGGGTCAACAGATAGTCGTAGCTGTCACGGGTCCGCCGCGACACACTGCGCTGTGCCAACCATTTCGTGGCGTAGTCCTCGAACGTCAGGCTCGCCGCCGCCAGCGCTGCGGCCCGCTGTGCGGGCGGCGCCCACGTGCCCGGCGTGATGTGATCCAACTCGATAAGGTGGCGCTCGTTGTCGAGCCAGGACACCGCCGACTGCTTGGACGGGAAGGTGTCGGCCGGGCGGTGCATCACGCCGTGATGACGATAGGCCGCCGACCACCGGCCTGATCGCTCCTGACGGGTCCGCCCGAAGGACAGCCGCTGCGGTTGTTTCTTAGTCCGCCCCATGGTTCTGATTCACCCCTAGTTCCTGCACAACTTTGCACAACTCGTGCACAACATCGGTCCTCGCAGCGCCCCGCAGATTCTCACAGAACCGAACTCTCGGGACTCACTGAAAATAGCCGTTGAGGTGCTTGTTTCCGACAGTATCTGCAGGTCGGGTACGGGCCTAGGGGACACGCTGAAACAGGCTCACCGGCTGGTTCGATCCCAGCCGGGACCACCACAAAACCGGTTGCTAGATGCCAGTTTGGCAGATTTCCGATTCAGCGCCTGCATCTAGGCATGACACAATCCGACACATTAGGTCGCGAAGTTTGGACCGTCGCCAGCGTCGAACCGTGATCGCCTCCGCAGTGATGGTTTTTGAGCGCGGAAGCTTGCGAATCAGATCCTTGAACTGCACGACTCGATGTTCTCTGGCGGCGCTCAGGTGCAACTTGCACCGTAATGGTCGCGGCTACGCAGCCGCGCCACAAATGTCAGACCCCGGCCCTACGTTCGACAACGGTCCGGTGGCCGCGGACTTGCTCGATGATTCCGCGAACACCGGGTCGCCAACCAACACGCCGAGAGAGGCACGACACCATGACCACCATCGAGGCATTCCGCGAGCATCTGGCCGCCGTCGACCCCCGAATAGTGGAGGTGACCCCACCCATGAAGCTCAAGAACCTGACCGCCACGGCCGCGCTCGCCGCCGCACTGCTCGGCGCCTGCATCACCGCCCCGGCAGCATCAGCCAACACCGACAACTGCACCGAGCAGTTTTGGATGATGGGCCTGCGGGCCGCGGAACGCATCATCTGCGACGGCCCGCTCAACCCCGACGGTTCGTGGATGCGAACCCGGTCGTTCGCGGCGCCCGCATTCACAGCGGACGGCTACTCCGTCTGCTACTCCGCCGTCTACTGCACGTTCACGATGCCGCGGGAGGTCGCCGCCATTGACCAGCTCGAAACGTACCGCGTCACCGCCGACACGGTCCTGCCCGACGAGCCCGGCTACCTGGGCCTGGCCCCGACCGGTGCGGCGTAGCGCATCTCAAATCACAGAAACACGCCGTTAGAGCTTGAATCTCACCGAGGGCAACACGGCATATCGACCGTGCTGCGCATGTCAACGGCTAAAAAACAATTACCGACTGCGGCCTCGGCCGTGTTTTGGCTACATTTTGGGTGCATTCGCCGCCCAGACAGGTCACCTTCAACCCGGACGTGACTACGGTTTCGTCGGTGAGGGAACGGAGCGCGCAAGCTGCACTACAGGCTATTTAGCCCGTACTCGGGTGCATCCAGTCGCAGTCGAGCAAGACCAGTGCCGGCTTTCTCGCGCAACGAGATCGTTGCCCGGTCGGAAAGCGGTGTCGGCTTCGGGTTGACCTCAATTATGGTCGTCCCGTTGGGTGCGAGGTCGGGTAGGCCAGCCGCTGGATGCACAAGGCCCGAGGTACCCACCACCACTAGCAGGTCGGCCACTCGCACCGCCGCGACCGCCTGCTGCCACGCCTCGTCGGGAAGATCCTCCCCGAACCACACCACACCCGGCCTAATCAACCCGCCGCAATTGCAGATTGGTGGGGTCTGCTCCTGTTGAAACTCGGTTATGGCCGGGAGCGCCTGACGGTAGACCGATCTGCAAGTGCCACAACGGAACTCACCAATGCTGCCGTGCAGATGTAGAACCGTTCGGCTGCCAGCGCGTTCATGCAGGTCATCGATGTTCTGTGTGACGACGGTGACATTAGCGTCATTTTGCCAGCCGGCTATGACTCGGTGGCCGTCGTTGGGCTGGATCATCTTTGACAGGTGCTGTGCTCGCAGGTACCACGCAAACACCCGATCCGGCTTCTTGTGCCACCCGTCGACGCTGGCCATCTCAAGCGGGTTGAAGTCCGACCACAATCGCAGCGCGCCGAGAATCGCCCTTGGCCGCTTAAGCCAAGGCCATGCGCGTTCGGCCCACATGCTTATGCCCATCTCGTCGTGCCGAAACGTCGGTATGCCACTTTCTGCCGACATCCCCGCACCACTGAGCACCACGATGTTTTTCTGGCCGGGCACGACCGCGATCGGCTCTTCAGGCCACAGATTGTCAGACATTGCGCTCCGTTCCGCTGTCTCGGGACAGCTTGAGTAGGACTCACCCGGAGATGGGTGAATCGCTGATTTTGGATGGTTCGGATCGACCTATCCCTGGCAAGGGAAGGCAAACTACTTACGCGGTGTGCGGATGCTCGTCAGGAGCGGTGGGACAGGCAGATTCCGGGATTTGGCTTCCACCTTCATCTTACCAAAATCGGTTGCTCGCTACCACTGAAACTGACAGTTTTCGGACAGTAAGGCGAGTGGATGCCCAACCGAAAAAACCTGTATTGAACTGCAACGGAGGTGTTCTGGAGACCGCTGCAGTGGTTCCGTCGCTGGTGGGTCTGGCGACAGTCATTAAAAGTTTGCTATCAACGAGGGGGCGGTCAGTTGCGTCGGCACCGGCTGGTACAGATACGAGCAACACAACACAAGGGGGAGTTATGGCAGACAAGTCGCAAGTAGAGGTTGTCGAGGACCAGTTGGTGATGGGTTCGGTGACGGTGGATTTTCAGCGGACGCTGCGAATCCCCGAGACGGGTTTGCATCCGCTGCCGCCGGGTCTGGGGCGGTTTCCGTTGCGCCGGGTGGAGGATTACCCCGATACCGCGCCGCCGGAGTGGCTGGTGCGTGGCGGGGTGATGCTGCCGATCTATCAGCGTGAGGCAATGTGGTTATCGTTCGATGCTTCTGAGCCTGCTGCTTTGCAGGTGGGGGTGGGCAAGGTGTGTGCGGTGAGCGGCTTGCCGTGGATCGAGCACTTGGTCAAGGATCCGCAGAATTACGTGACGTTGCCTCGGCAACCGTGGCTGGACGGGATCAACTCAGGCGACGGCTTCATCCGCCAGTTCGTCGCCGTTCCGCTCGGTTCGGGTGCCACCGTCGAAGGACAGGTCACCGGCCAGGAGACCCACGGTGGGGTGCAACTGCGCGGTGTCGGTCTGACCAAGGAGGCACTCGAGGCGTGGCGGGCCGCACAGCAGCGGCGCGTCAGTATGTGCGCGAGTTTGGCCTTCGAAGGTATTGCCCCTTCTCCGGCTGGTTCGGCGGACATGGGCTTGGGGGCCGGTGGGCGGATGCGCCAGGAGGTCTACACCGACAAACGTCCGCTCTCCGATTACGACGAGGGCGGAGCCCGCCGCGTCTTCGTCCACTTGTGCTCGGCCGCGCAGTGGGCCGCCATCACCGGAGAGGTGCCGCCCCCGACTCCGGTCGACCGCGCCGCATACGTGAGCGCCGGCCTGCCGTGGTTTGACTACTACGACGCCGATGCCAAAGACCTGACGCCATCGCAAACCTTGGCGAAGGTCAAGACCGTCGGCGAAAAGCTCGGTGGAGAGGACGCATCGTTCGTGCCAGTCGATCCGAAGACCGTGATCACGTTGGGCGACGCCAGCCCGAACACAGTCACGGACGGAAATTGGTAGGTCCTTCAGCTGCTGCTGGCCGCGGAGAGGAACTCGTCGCGAAGCGCAGCCACGTAGTGGTGGATTGAGCGTCGGCTGTCGAACGTGTCGGGAAACGACAGAGTCACGATCGTGGCGTCGGCGTTACGAGTCACCCAGATGTTGATCCCACCCTGGTTGAGGTCGTCGATGAACATCCCCAGTTTGTCGGTGTTGGCGGCGGAGAGTTTCCGGAAGTCGAAGATCGACACCATCATCGGTCGGCTGGATACGGCGTCGTCGAGTTCGTCGGAGTCCACCAGGTCGCGCACGCGGTCGAAAGGCACAGACGACAGATGCTTGTTGGCGTCGAAGGACTTCTGCGCTGAACGCGCGGTGCTGCCGAAGTCGTTCGCGGTGACATCGATGGAGATGGGGAACAGGCTGGCGTACCAGCCGGCGCTGTTCGCCTGGGCTTCGGTTCGAGTGTCCAGGGGACTGAACATGTGAACCGTGTCGGAGTGGGTGAAGTTGTGGTCGGTGATCGCCGCGCACGCGAGGACTCCGCCGCTGAAGCGTGCTCCGGCTCGTCGGCATGCGGTGTCGAAGGCTTCGGTCTGTTCCGCGTTGAGGACCTCCACCGTGAAGGACCGTCCGGCGCCGTCGTCGGCGCTACCCAGCTCGAGAGGGAAACTCGGCCACTCGTCTTCAGCGTCGAGAGCGAAATTCACCCAGTCTTTGACCGGCCTGGAGTCCCGTGTGAGGGTTCCCACCTCAACGTGTTGGCGAGCGGTGAAGTCCCGATAGATGGTGGGTTCGGGTTCGGGTTCCGTGTCGGTTTCGTCGCTGTCGCCGTTGAGCTCTCGGTAGTCCTGCGATATGTCCTCATAGATCACCAGTGACGACGTTCCATCGGTGTGGAGATGGTCGATGTTGGCGTAAACGGTGAAATGTGCTTCTTTCTGGATGACACCGAAGGTGAAGCAGTCCCAGTCCAGGGTGTCCGGGGTCGCCGTGAGGACGTGCTCGCGGATCTCGTCCTGTTCCATGAATCCGATCACCACGGGGCAGAATTCAATCAGCTCGGGGGTGTCAATAGTGCGCCGCGTGATGGTGCCGTCAGCGGTGATGTCGAAGGCGCTGTGATAGGTGTCGTGGCGGCGCAGGTGTGCGTCAATCGCACCGGTCATGGCGGCGACGTCACACCAGCCGGCGACGTCCCACGACGTCATGATCAAACGCGGGGTTCGGCGCTGAAGCTTCCGGGCGGAGTCCGCGGATCTGAGGTGCTTCTCCTGCTGGAAGGTAGGTGGAAGGGGATCGTGGGGCGCCCGGGCCGCGAGTTCTCGGCTGGACGGTGACGCCGTCCATTCGGTGAGGATTCCGCGTCCGGGGCTCCAGCTTCCGCTGATGGAGCCGATAGCCACCATGCCGTCGCCTCCTATCGTCTGTTGGTTGAGCGCCCGTGTAGCTTATGCGGGCAGTTACCTCGCGGAGTTCCGACTAGCCGCGCTTCCAGGCGTCGACTTCGATCTCGACCAACATCTTCGGATCGACCATCGAGACGCCGGCCACCATGGTGGCTGCCGGTCGGATGTCACCGAACACCTCGCCGTGTGCCCTGGCAACGGCATCGACATCAGCGGCGTTGGCCAGGTACACCCGCGAACGCACGACGTCGGCCAGCGAGTAGCCGACCTGTGCCAGCGCCGGCGCGATGACGAGGTTGAGCGCCACCAGGGTCTGACCGTGGGCGTCGCCCTCATGGTGCACCTCGCCGTCGACACTGGCAGTGGAGCCCGAGACGTGCACGTACTCACCCGCGACCGTGGCCCGCGAATAGCCGATCGAGGCCTCCCACGGGCTGCCGCTAGAGATCAGTCTGTCTGCTGCCATCGCGTATCTCCTTGATTGTCGGTCAGCTCATGTTTGACGACCAGCCCGTCAACACCGGCGTGGATTGGCGCTCGTCTCGCGGGCCCGCATCGGCATGTCGTCGATCACGGCATAGATCTTCTGTAGATCTGGGACGTCGGCGACGCGCAATTTCTCACTGCCGTCTTTGCCGATCAACACCACGCCGAAGCTGTCCGCGCCAATCCCAAACTCCGACAACAATCTTCGTGCCTGGTTGGTGTCAAGAACGTGGCCACCGAGAGTGCTGGTGCCTTCGGTGACAATTCGGCCAAGCACCATGTCGCGATCCACGAAGTCACATCGACTGGCCTCGATGAGACGCATTGTTTCAACGAGCCGTGGATCACTTTCCGCGGGCGCGAACAGCAGAAGTGGACGACGTTGCCAAAGATAGTCACTGAGTTCGGTGGCCATGGCCTGAGCCGGCCCGAGCGCAGCGGCACTGGTCCCCAGGAAGATCACTGTGAGTGTGATTCGGAGGAACTGTCGGGAAAGGATCATGCACGCTCCGGAGCTTCTAGGCCGGACTGAAGAGGAGAGCCACACCGTTCATGCAGTAACGCAGGCCGGTCGGATTGGGGCCGTCGTCGAAGACGTGGCCGAGGTGGCTGCCGCACTGGCGGCAGAGGACCTCGGTGCGCGACACGCCCAGCGACCCGTCGGCGCGCTCGATGACGGCGTTGTCGAGGGCTTGGTAGAAACTGGGCCAGCCGGTGCCACTGTCGAACTTGGTTGTCGATGAGAAAAGGTCCAGCGCACAACCCGCGCAGCCGAAAACGCCGGCGCGATGCTCATCGTTGAGTGGGCTGCTGAAGGGTGTCTCGGTGCCCGCGGCTCGCAGGACGTCGTACTGGGCCGGGGTCAGTCGTTGTCGCCACTGCGCATCGGTGTAGGTGACCGCAAAGGTCTCGGTCGAGGCGCTCGGCGGCGGGTTGGCTCCGGCGAGGCTGCCCAGTGAGCTGCACCCTGCGGTCACGCCGAGCAGGGCTGTGCCGAGCAACACGTGGCGTCGGGTCAATGCCGACTGCGGCTGCTGGAGTCTCCGGGCGATCATAGGCCAATCGTACTGTCCACCCCGAACAACCAACGGCGACAACGGCCTTACCAATCGCTGACGACGGTTGCGCGGCGACGCAACGTGGGCGAACCTGGCCGCCGCTCGGCGGTCCTTGCTGCAGAGCATGATCGCCATCCGTTGTGACATGCCGACCCAAACCCTTACATTGATGGGATGGGACGCGGTACTGCATTGACTGACCTGTGGCACCGGATGGCGCGAGTAGGCACCTTGATCGCCTGCCTGGTGCTGCTGATGATGTCGTTCGGCAGCACCGACCTGATCGCGCGGGCCGATACCACCAACGTCGTCGTCGCGTTCGATGATCCCGCCGCGGTGGCCGGCTGGACCACGATCAACGATCCCGTCATGGGCGGTCTGTCGACCTCGACGGTCACCTTCGGTGACGGGGGCCTCATTTTCTCGGGCACAATCTCGCTGGACAACAACGGCGGGTTCGCCTCGACCCGCAGTCCCCAGGACCCCGGCATCGGGCAGCGAGCAGCCGGCGCTACGGCCCTCGGCGTGCGCGCGCGAGGCGACGGCAAGACGTATGTGTTCAGGGTGGACTCCGAAGGGCAGCCCTGGTCCTACATTCAGCGGATCTCTACCGAGGCCGGCGTCTGGCGGACCTACGAGCTGCCGATCGGCGGCTTCCAGGCGGTAGGCATGCGCCTCGATCCGGCGCCCTACGCTCCGCAGACTCTGGACCCCTCCACCGTCAGCCGGGTCTCGATCTACATTCTCGACAAACAGCAAGGCCCCTTCGAGCTATCGGTCAGCGCGGTCAACGCCTCAGTGTGAGTCTCCGGAGTAATCCCACGACCGGGTTCTCACGGGTGTGACGCGGATGTAGGCCGCGCCCGGTCTGGGTTCGGTAGGCCATTCGGACTCTGGCACGCCCCGCGCCCGGGCACCTTCCCGCGCGAGTTCAAGTGCTTCGCCGTGGTCGCGAACGACGCGGGCGCGACCTTGCAACATCACTCCCCGGATATCGGCCATGGTCGAGCCGTCTTCGAGCAGCACACTGACATTCGGGTTGCTTTCGACGTTGGCAATCTTGTGTGTCCCATCTCGCACACCCATGACGATGTCGCGGCCAAGGCGAAAGTATCCCAGTGGCACCGAGTGCGGGAAACCGTCGTCGTCGATGGTGCTCAGGATCGCCCAGCCCGGGCGACTATCGAGGTACGCCGCAATTTGTTCGTCATTGAGTTTTCGAGGCATGACACGAGGTTACGACGCTCTCGCGCACAGCGGAACCGCCGGTCCCGGCTGCTCGTATTCGGTGCGGGTATTCTTCGAGTTTCGCCGATACGAAGGGCCGGCATGCGGACGAGTTTTGCTCTCGTGGTTGTCGCGATCATGGCGCTGTTCGGGTGCGCTGCTGCCGGGGCCGATCCAGATGATTCGGTGGCTGACTATGCGACGGTGAGCGGTTCGGTGGTTCTCCGGGAACCGGCCGCACTTCCCGCCGCAACCTTACTGACCGTGACACTGGAGGACGTCTCGCTGGCAGACGCGCCGGCGGTGATAGTGGGCCAGACGCAGTTCGAGGTGAAAGACCAACTGACACCGATTCCGTTCACACTCGTCTACCCGGTACCGGCGGCGCAGCCCGGATCGGTGTACGGCGCTCGTGCCCGGCTCACCCTGGGTGATCGCCTGTTGTTCACGACGACCCAACGCAACTCTGTGGATCCGTTCAACCCCTTGCCGATCGAACTCGTGGTGGATTCGGTGGCGACTGAGACTCCGCCGCTGATTCCGGACGTCTCACTGACCAACACCTACTGGAAAATCATTGAGGTGGACGGCCAACCCGTCGCAGCGGCCCAGCAGATGCGTGAACCGCAACTGGTGCTCAACGGCCAGGACGGTCGGTTTGCGGGCTCCGGCGGAGTCAACCGGCTGATGGGTAGCTACCTCGTCGACGGCAAGGGGCTCACGTTCTCCCAGGTGGCGTCGACGATGATGGCCGGTGCGCCCGAGGCGATGCAGCAGGAGCAGACGATCGTCGGGGCACTGGGTGCCGTGCGCGGGTTCAGCATTGCCGGCGATCAGCTGACCCTGGTCAATGATTCCGGCCAGCCGGTGCTGCGGGCCGTCGCCGTGGCGCTGCGATAGCGATCATGAAAATCGACGGATCGGTGGCAGTGGTCACCGGCGCGGGCTCGGGCATCGGTAGGGCCATCGCGGCGGCACTGGCATCAGCGGGCGCCTCGGTGGTGGTAGGCGACATCAACGCGGCATCTGCCGCCGAGACCGCAGCGATGATCGGTGGGGTAGCGGTGGCTGCGGATGCCGCGAGTGCGGACGGTATCGCCGCGCTGCTCGACACCGCTCGCCGTCGGTTCGGCCCGGTGGACATCTACGTCGCCAACGCCGGCATCGTTGGCCAACCCGGCCTCGGCGACGATGAAGCCGCCTGGGATCAGATCATCGACATCAACCTGCGCGCCCACATCCGTGCCGCCAAAGCTGTTGTGCCGCAATGGCTTGAGCGCGGCAGCGGGTACTTCGTCGCCGTCGCCTCAGCTGCAGGCCTGCTGACTCAGCTCGGTGCGGCGCCCTACAGCGTCACCAAACACGCCGCCGTCGGATTCGCTGAGTGGTTGGCAATCAGCTACGGCGACAACGGAATCGGTGTGAGCTGCGTGTGCCCGATGGGGGTCGACACGCCACTGCTGCGCGCCATGTCCGGCTCGCCCGACGCGCAGGCGCGGGTGGCCGGTGCGGCTGTCACGGGAGCGGGTGCGGTGATCAGCCCGGACGAGGTGGCAGACCTGGTGGTCCAGGCCATCATCGACGGGACGTTCCTGGTGCTACCGCATCCGGAGGTGCTGGCGATGTTCGGGCAGAAGGCCGCCGACCATGACCGGTGGATCGCCGGGATGCGCCGGTACCAACGCAGCCTGCGATAGGGGTCAACCGCTGCGCGGCTACCGGGCTGCCGGCGTCAGTCGCGGGGCCACACGATCATCGGCACTTTCAGCGCCTTCATGATTTTGCTCGCGGAATGCCCGACGAAGAGCCGTTTGGGCTGGGCCATCCGGCTGGAGCCGATCACGACGACCTCGTCATCGGCGAAGTCCAGTCCGCGCACGGCGTCGCGTATCGAATCCCCATGCCCGACGACGCTGGTCACCTCGCCCAGCGCAGCCTGGGCCTTGGCCACCAGGGCGGCAGCGTGTCGCTCGGCCAGTTCGGTCCACTCCCGGCGAGTGTCCTCGCCGACGGCAACCAGCGACATCAGTCGCAACGGCACCTTCCATTCGGTCGCAAGCCGAATGGCATTGCCGAGGAGATCCTCGGCTCCGGGGGACATGCCGGTGGCACAGGTGATCCGGGAGACGCCGGGATGGAATTGGTAGCCGCTGGGCGCCAGGGCCACCGGCACCGGCGAGGAGTGCAGCAGGGTATCGGCGAGGCTGCCGACGCCGAACCGCTTGGCCCGGACGCGATGGCGGGTGCCGACGACGATCAGGCTGGCAGCACCGCGTTCGGGGTCGGCCGCCGCGTCGAGCAGGCCGTGGGTGATCGACTCCGACCGTCGCACGTGGCCTTCGGCCGACACGCCTCCGGGCACCCGGGACAGTCCGTCCTGGAGCCATTCGTGGCCCTGCGCCTCGAGTTCGGCGTTGAACGCGTGATCCGGGGAGTACATGTGGAAGGTCGGGGCGTCGCTAGGCAGCACCGCGACCAGATCAAGGGTTGCCCCCGAAGAACAGGCAAGGGTGGCAGCCAGATTCACCCCGTCAATACCGCGCTGACGCGGCCCGTAGCCGACGACGTACCGCATGGCTCCTGACGCTAACAGGCTATCGGCTTTCGCTCCGGCAAACAGGCAAGTCACTCCCGGCGTGTACCCCAAACTGGGCCAAGTCCGCCGCCCGGTGTGGTACGCAACGAGTTAGCGATTTTCGGAGCGGCTGCGATGAAGGCGGGACGACGATGACCGAGGTCTCTAGCGGGTCGACGGGAACCCCCCAACTCGCCCGGACCCTCGGCCTGTGGGCGATCGTGGGCCTCGGCCTGGGCTACATGACGCCGACCGTGGTGTTTGACACCTTCGGAATCGTGTCGCAGGAGACCGGCCATGTCGTGCCAACCGCCTACCTGCTGGCCCTGGTGGTCATGGTGTTCACCGCCATCAGCTACGGCCGGATGACGCGGGTTTTCCCTTCTGCGGGATCGGCCTACACCTACACCTCCGAGACCATCAGCCCCAACCTCGGTTTCCTGATCGGCTGGGCGGCACTGCTGGACTATCTGCTGCTGCCCCTGGTCAATGCGCTCATTATCCGCAGCTACCTGTACGCATTCTTTCCCGGTGTGCCGCAATGGATTTGGGTCGTCGTTTACGTCGCCGCCATCACCGGGATGTGTCTGTTCAGTATGACCAACACCTCGCGGATCAACATGCTGCTGGTCGTGTTTGAGGTGGTTCTCATCGGGGTGTTCCTGATCCTCGCGGCGAAGTCGTTGACGGAAGGTATGGGCAACGGGACCATCTTCTCGTCGCAGCCGGCGTGGCACGAGGGCGTTCACCCCACCCTGGTGATCACCGGCGCCACCATCGTCGCGTTCTCGTTCATCGGCTTCGACGCGATCACGATGTACACCGAGGAGGCCAAGGATGCCGCCATCGTGCCGAAGGCGATCGTGCTGGCACTGCTCATCGGTGGTGCCATCTTCTTAGTCTCGGCGTGGTTCACCCAGTCGCTCTTCCCCGACGTTGACGGCTTCAGCGAGGAGTCCCTGCAGAACAGCTCACTACCGGAGATCGCCTTCCTGGTCGGCGGGAACCTTTTCAAGATCCTGCTGACCTCGGCCGCGTTCGCCGCCACGGTGGCGTCCAGCCTCGCCTCGCACGCGTCGGTGTCGCGTCTGCTCTTCGTGATGGGCAGAAATGGTCGGGGTCCGATCGGGCGCTTCTTCGGATATCTGCATCCGAGCTTTCAGACCCCCGCCTATGCCGTCGTCTTCGTGGGTGTCGTGTCGTTGCTGGCGATCGGATTCAACCTCGATTTCGTGGCGTCGCTGATCAATTTCGGTGCCCTGATCGCCTTCACCTTCGTCAACCTGACGGTGATCGTCTATTTCGCCTACCGTCGCCGCGAGGTCAACGGACCCGGTCAGATTTTCAGGAACATCGTCCTGCCGGTCATCGGGGTGCTGCTGACGGTGCTGCTATGGGTGCACCTGTCGGCGGAGTCGACCACCTACGGCGCCATCTGGTTCCTCATCGGAATCGGCGTTCTGTTATTCATCACCCGGTTCTTCCGTCGCCCACTCTCGGTCAATATGGGCGAGGAGCATGCGGTCACCCGCCAGGGGTGATCGGCCGGTTCAGGCCACGAGATCGAAATCTCTCTGATAACCGGGGGGATCGTCACCCCTGCGGCGTATCCATGCGATGACGGCCACCACCAGAGCACGCAGAACGAGCGCGAGTGTGATGAACGTGAAGGTCAGGACGATCGCCAAGTGCAACGCCGCAACCCAGTCCCGCAGGGTGAGATTAAGCAGGAACGCCAGCAGGCCAGCCGATCCCAGTGCCACCACAACTACGCGGAAGTACGGAATGGACCTGGCCATGGCGCCTCGCTGCGGTCTGTCGCGTTGATCTGAAGATCCCAACATAACAACGCCGGTCGATCCTCGCGTGTCAAACGGCCAACCACTACTTAACGGTTGAAGCACCCGCGGCTTTCGGATTTGTGGCCCATCTGATCCACCCCACGGCAGCGGTTTGGCAAAGGGTAGGTTGCTATCAAACTGCCCAAGAATTACCCGCATCTCACCCCGTGGAGAGGCCCACCATGCAGGTTCTGCGCACGCCCGATAGTCGCTTCGAGAATCTGCCTGGTTGGCCCTTCGCGGCGCGCTACGCCGACATCACCGATGTCGCCACCGGACAGGCGTTGCGGATGGCCTATGTGGACGAGGGTCCGCGTGACGGCGCGACGGTGTTGCTGCTACACGGTGAGCCCAGTTGGTCGTATCTATACCGGCACATGATCCCGGCACTCGTGGCCTCGGGCCATCGGGCGGTTGCTCCGGATCTCATCGGCTTCGGCCGCTCTGACAAACCGGCCGACCGCAACGACTACACCTACGAACGCCACGTCGCCTGGCTCAGCCAGTGGTTCACGGACGTGGATCTGCACGACGTGACGTTGTTCTGCCAAGACTGGGGTGGGCTACTGGGCTTGCGCCTGGTGGCGGCGTTCCCGGAGCGTTTCGCGGGCGTGGTTGTCGCCAACACCGGACTGCCGATCGGCACCGCGTTCTCTGAGGGGTTCGGGCAATGGTTGGCGTTTAGCCAGAGCACACCGGACCTGCCGGTCGGTTTGATCGTCAATGGGGGCACCGCTCGTGAACTGAGCGCCGATGAGGTGGCGGCCTACGACGCGCCGTTCCCCGACGCGAGTTACAAGGGCGGCGCCTGCCAGTTCCCGACACTGGTTCCCATCACGGCCGAGCACGGATCCGTCGAAGAGAACAAGGCCGCCTGGGTGGTGCTCACCCAATTCGACAAGCCCTTCGTCACCGCGTTCAGCGATGCCGACCCCATCACCGGCGGCGGGGACGCTGTGTTCCAGAAACTGGTGCCCGGCGCAAAAGACCAACCGCACGTGACGCTTTCGGGTGCGCATTTCCTCCAGGAGGACTGCCCCGCAGACATCGTCGCAGTCATCGAAGGTGTGGTGGCGCGCGCCCGCGGCTGAACCGGATCCTATGTGGCCGATGCCATGCGCTCGGGTGCGCGTGTGACGGCCGGCCGACTGGCGGCGGGGGACGGGGTGCGCGGCGGTGTGACACCGGCGCGTTCGGCGGCACCGCGGCGGCTGTGGATCTGCGGCGCCGGTTGGGCGGCGGCGGTACGGACCGACTGCGGCACCGAGGATGCACTCGATGTCTGAACCGCCGAGGCTGCCAACGGCGCGCGGCGGCTGGCCGACACGTTCACCGTCGCGGCGCCAGGCAGCTGGACCGGGCCGGGCACAACGGGGCCGGGCACGACGGGCCAATCGGGCCGGCTGTAGCCCGCGTCGACGATCGGACGCAGGATCGGATCCAGGATCGGGTTGAGC
>Ga0194055_10000174_pt1 | contig 49897 bp, 52 predicted proteins | sample SepL449m_MetaG_FD_155482 | JGI IMG/M metagenome (GOLD analysis project Ga0194055, IMG submission 155482) | Anoxic zone freshwater microbial communities from boreal shield lake in IISD Experimental Lakes Area, Ontario, Canada - Sep2016-L442-9m | ecosystem: Environmental > Aquatic > Freshwater >... | reverse complement strand
TCCACACCGGAGGCAACAGCTCGGGCATCGTCGACGGCGCCGCCCTGGTGCTGATCGGCAACGAAAAGGCGGGCAAGGCCAATGGCCTGACGCCGCGCGCTCGCGTCGTGGCCACCGCCACCAGCGGCGCCGATCCGACCATCATGCTGGTAGGTCCCACTCCAGCCACGTTGAAGGTGCTCGACCGCGCCGGACTGACCGTCGATGACATCGACCTCTTCGAACTCAACGAGGCCTTCGCCTCGGTGGTGCTGAAGTTCCAGAAGGACCTCAACATTCCCGACGAGAAGCTCAACGTCAACGGCGGCGCTATCGCGTTCGGCCACCCACTCGGTGCCACCGGCGCCATGATCACCGGCACCATGGTCGACGAACTTGAGCGCCGTGGCGCCAAGCGCGCTCTGATCACGCTGTGCATCGGCGGCGGTATGGGCGTTGCCACCATCATCGAGCGCGTCTAAGCCTCGCGTCACCAAAGGAGTAGGCGAAAACCATGGCAGAGAACACCATCACGTGGGACAAAGATGCCGACGGCATCGTCACACTGACCCTCGACGACCCCACCGGCTCGGCCAACGTGATGAACGAGCACTACAAGGACTCCATGCACAGGTGCGTGCAACGGCTTGTCGCGGAGAAGGATTCAATCACCGGTGTGGTGATCACCAGCGGCAAGAAGACCTTCTTCGCCGGCGGCGACCTCAAGGCGATGATCCAAGCCGGCCCGGAGAACGCCGGCGAGATCTTCACTGAGGTCGAGGAGATCAAGCGCGATCTTCGCGCGCTAGAGACCCTGGGCAAGCCCGTCGTGGCAGCCATCAACGGCGCCGCACTCGGTGGTGGCCTCGAGATCGCACTGGCGTGTCACCACCGCATCGCCGCAGACGTCAGGGGCAGCCAGATCGGTCTGCCCGAGGTCACCCTTGGCCTGCTGCCCGGCGGCGGCGGCGTCGCCCGCACGGTGCGAATGCTGGGCATCCAGAACGCGTTCGTGTCGGTGCTGAGCCAGGGCACCCGCTTCAAGCCCGCTCAGGCCAAGGAACTCGGACTGATCGACGAGGTGCTACCGACCGCGGAGGAACTGGTTCCCGCCGCCAAGGCATGGATCAAGGCCAACCCGGAGGCGCACACCCAGCCCTGGGATGCCAAGGGCTACAAGATGCCCGGCGGTACCCCGTCCAGTCCGGCGCTTGCCGCGATACTGCCGTCGTTCCCGGCGCTGCTGCGCAAGCAGGTCAAGGGTGCGCCGATGCCCGCACCGCGGGCCATCCTGGCTGCGGCCGTCGAAGGCGCGCAGGTGGATTTCGACACCGCCACCCGCATCGAGAGCCGGTATTTCACCGGCCTGGTCACCGGGCCGATCGCCAAGAACATGATTCAGGCGTTCTTCTTCGATCTTCAGGCCATCAACGCCGGCGGCTCGCGTCCCGAAGGCATCGGCAAGACCCCGATCACCAAGATCGGTGTGCTGGGCGCGGGAATGATGGGTGCCGGTATCGCCTACGTCTCGGCTAAGGCCGGATTCGATGTGGTGCTCAAAGATGTCACCCTCGAGGCGGCACAGAAGGGCAAGGCCTACTCGGAGAAACTTGAAGCCAAGGCGCTCGAGCGCGGTAAGACCACACCGGAGAAATCCAGCGCGTTCCTCAGCAAGATCACTCCGACCGCCGACGCCAAGGATTTCACCGGCGTCGACTTCGTGATCGAGGCCGTCTTCGAGAGCCAGGAACTCAAGCACAAGGTGTTCGGTGAGATCGAGGACATCGTCGACCCCAACGCGGTGCTGGGCTCCAACACCTCGACCCTGCCCATCACCGGACTGGCGAGCGGAGTGAAGCGCCAGGAGGATTTCATCGGGATCCACTTCTTCTCGCCGGTCGACAAGATGCCGCTGGTTGAAATCATCAAGGGCGAGAAGACCTCTGACGACGCACTGGCCCGGGTGTTCGACTACACCCTGGCCATCGGCAAGACCCCGATCGTGGTCAACGACAGTCGCGGTTTCTACACCAGCCGGGTCATCGGCACCTTCATCAACGAGGCACTGGCGATGCTCGGCGAGGGTGTGGAACCGGCGTCAATCGAGCATGCCGGGTCACAGGCCGGCTATCCGGCCCCGCCGCTGCAACTGTCGGATGAACTCAACATGGAACTCATGAATAAGATCGCCGTCGCGAGTCGCAAGGGCATCGAGGACGCCGGCGGCACGTATTCGGCGCATCCGGCCGAGGCGGTCGTGGAGAAGATGATCGAGGCCGGCCGACCGTCGCGGCTGTCGGGCGCAGGCTTCTATGAGTACACCGACGGCAAGCGGACCCAACTGTGGCCGGGCCTGCGGGAGACGTTCAAATCCGGAACCTCGACCCCGCCGCTACAGGACATGGTCGACCGGATGCTGTTCGCCGAGGCCTTGGAAACCCAGAAGTGCTTCGACGAGGGTGTGATTACCACGACCGCAGATGCCAACATCGGCTCGATCATGGGCATCGGTTTCCCGCCGTGGACCGGCGGCGCCGCGCAGTACATCACCGGGTTCCCCGGCGGCAAGGCCGCGTTCGTGGCTCGGGCCAAGGAACTGGCCGCTCGCTACGGCGACCGGTTCACCCCGCCGGCCTCACTGCTCTGACGGTACCGCCGCAGGTGGGTTTGATCGGTGCAGTGCCGCCGCAGATTGGCTTAATCTGCGCGCTGCCCCAGGAGCATGCGCACCTTCTGGGTGCGATGTCGGTGACCGCAACCCATCGGATCGGCGATGTTGAGTTCAGCGTCGGTGAACTCGACGGGCACGCCGCAGTTCTGGCTGTGGCGGGCATGGGCAAGGTCAACGTCGCCGTGGTGGCCACCCTCCTGGCGGACCGGTTCGGATGCGCCGTGATCGTCTTTTCCGGGGTGGGCGGTGGATTGGATCCGGACCTGGATATCGGTGATGTGGTGATCGCCGACCGAACGATCCAGCACGACGCGGGTGTGATCGAGGATGCCGCGCTTCGGACCTACCAGGCCGGCCACGTCCCCTTCCTCAACCCCACCGACCGGTTCGGCTATCCGGCTGACGCTGCTCTGCTCGACCGGGTCCGCAATCAACTCGCCGGCTTCACGCTGCCGCCGTTGTCGCGCGGCGCCGGCGGTGGGGACCGGTCGCCGCGCATCACCTATGGCACGGTGCTGACCGGCGACCAGTATCTGGCCTGCGAAGTGACCCGGGAACGTCTGCATGCAGACCTCGGCGGGCGGGCGGTGGAGATGGAAGGCGGTGCTCTCAGTCAGGTGTGCGAGAGCTTCGGCATCCCATGGCTGGTCATTCGCGCCCTCTCGGACCTCGCAGGCCGAGAGGCACATTTCGACTTCGCGGCATTCGTCGACGAGGTCGCGGCCGGCTCGGCCGCGATCCTGCGCAAGCTGCTCCCGGTGTTGTCGGCCCGACCGTAGAGTTGTGCTCATGCAATTCGGACTGTTCATCCCGCAGGGCTGGCGAATGGATCTGGTCGGCATTGCACCGGAAAACCACTGGCAGGTAATGCGCGACTTGGCGACCTACGCCGACGACGGGCCGTGGGATTCGCTCTGGGTCTACGACCACTTCCACACCGTGCCGATGCCGAGCGACGAGGCCACCCACGAGGCCTGGACGCTGATGGCGGCATACGCCGCCACGACATCGCGGATCAAGATCGGTCAGATGTGCACGGCGATGAGCTACCGCAACCCGGCGTATCTCGCCAAGGTCGCGGCAACCACCGACATCATTTCCGGCGGTCGGCTGCAGATGGGCATCGGCGGTGGTTGGTACGAGCACGAGTGGCGCGCCTACGGATACGGATTCCCCTCCGCCGGGGTGCGATTGGCCCGCCTCGATGAAGGCGTACAGATCATGCGCGATGCCTGGCGTGACGGACGGGTCAGCTTCGACGGTAAGCACTATCAGGTTGATGGCGCGGTCGTTGCGCCGAAACCTCTTCAGGCAGGCGGGATCCCACTGTGGATCGCCGGCGGTGGCGAGAAGGTGACGTTGAAGATCGCGGCGAAATACGCCCAGTACACGAATTTCAGTGCCGGGCCCGAGGAGTTCGCACACAAGTCCGAGATTCTCGCCGGGCACTGCCGGGACGTGGGCACCGACTTCGGTGCGATCGTACGGTCGGCCAACGTCAACGCCATCCTCGGCAGCTCAACGGCGGAGGTGACGCAGCGCATCAAACAGGTCCGCGACCGAATGGCCGGAGTGTGCGGCGACGCGGCCGCCGATGCGACGATGGCCATGGTCAACGCGCCTGGCAACGCCACCGGAACCCCGGAGCAGGTGATCGGAACACTTTCGGCATTGCGTGACCTCGGCTGCGAGTACGTGATCTGCTACTTCCCGGAAGCGGCCTATGACCGCTCCGGAATCGAACTGTTCGCCCGTGAGGTCATGCCTGCGTTGGCTTAGATCGCCGGGCCCAGCAGGTCGTCGGCGTCGGTGATGATGTAGCCGTAGCCCTGCTCGGCCAGAAACCGCTGCCGGTGTGCGGCGTAATCAGTATCAAGGCTGTCGCGCGCGACCACCGAGTAGAACACCGCCCCGCCGCCGTCGGCCTTGGGCCGCAGCAGCCGGCCCAGCCGCTGGGCTTCCTCCTGACGGGAGCCGAAGGTACCCGAAACCTGCACCGCCACAGAGGCTTCCGGAAGGTCGATGGAGAAGTTTGCCACCTTCGATACCACCAGCGTCTTGACCTCACCGCGCCGGAACGCGTCGAACAGCAGCTCGCGCTCGGCGTTCTTGGTGGATCCCTGGATCACCGGAGCGTCGAGTTCCCTACCGAGTTCGTCAAGTTGGTCGAGGTAAGCGCCGATCACCAATGTCGGTTCGCCCGGATGCTTGGCCAGGATCGACTTGACCACCGCGACCTTCGAGTGCGCCGTCGAGCACAACCGGTAACGCTCCTCAGGTTCGGCGACGGCATATTGCATCCGTTCGTTATCGGTCATCGTCACTCGCACCTCGATACATTCAGCCGGCGCTATCCAGCCTTGGGCCTCGATGTCTTTCCAGGGCGCGTCATAGCGTTTCGGCCCGATCAGGCTGAATACGTCGCCCTCGCGGCCGTCTTCCCGGATGAGGGTGGCGGTCAGGCCGAGGCGGCGACGAGACTGCAGATCGGCGGTCATCCGGAATACCGGCGCAGGCAGTAGGTGTACCTCGTCGTAGATGATCAGGCCCCAGTCGCGGCTGTCGAACAGTTCCAGATGCCGATACTCGCCCTTGGTGCGTCGGGTGATCACCTGATAGGTGGCGATCGTGACCGGGCGGACTTCTTTGCGTTCACCGGAGTACTCACCGATCTCTGCCTCGGTGAGTGAGGTTCGTGCGATGAGTTCACGTTTCCACTGCCGGCCGGCCACGGTGTTGGTAACCAGGATCAGTGTTGTGGCTCCCGCCTTGGCCATGGCTGCCGCACCCACAAGTGTCTTACCGGCACCGCACGGCAGCACGATCACCCCCGAGCCGCCGGCCCAGAACGAGTCGACCGCCATCTGCTGGTAGTCACGAAGGTTCCAGTCGTCTTCGACCAAGCTGATCGCGTGCGCCTCGCCGTTGACGTAACCGGCCAGATCCTCCGCGGGCCAACCGATCTTGAGCAGCATCTGCTTGACCCGGCCCCGTTCGCTGGGATGCACGATCACCGAGTCATCGTCGATCCTGGCGCCCAGCATCGGGACGATCTTCTTGTTGCGCAGCACCTCGGCGAGCACCGCGCGGTCCAGGCTCACCAACATCAGCCCATGCACCGGGCTCTTGACCAGTTGCAGCCGGCCATACCGGGCCATGGTGTCGACGATGTCGACCAGCAGAGGTTGCGGCACGGCGTATCGGGAGAAGGTCACCAGCGCATCGACCACCTGCTCGGCGTCGTGGCCGGCGGCGCGGGCATTCCACAGCGCCAACGGCGTGATGCGGTAGGTGTGGATATGTTCGGGTGCCCGTTCGAGTTCGGCGAACGGCGCAATGGCAGCCCGGGCGGCACCGGCCTGCTCGTGGTCGACCTCGAGCAGCACGGTTTTGTCGGACTGGACGATCAGGGGGCCCTCACTCATGCGCGATTCGCCTTCGCTACTCGCTGGTCACTCACGCGCGATCCGCCTTCGCTACTCGCTGGTCGCTCATAGCGCCATTATCCGTTGCCGACTGACAAGTCTCACTATCCGTTGTCTGCCGACAGGACCGACGTGACGCGGTGTACGGCGAATTCGCGCATCCGGCCCTGGGCGGGGTCGAACGCCATCAGGTGTCCGCCGTGCACCGAGATGGGCGTCACCACCCGTTGGGTCGCCACCCCCGCGGCGTCGACATAGCCCATCAGGACGTCCTTTCCACCGACCGCGGCCTGGGCCAGCAATGCAATGGCAACTGCCGGGTCGACCCGGATGTTGCCCAACGGCGCTGCGTCGACGCGACGCAGTACCGACACGACTGTCGTCAGCGTCTCGCGGCTCGGCCGGGGTTGGGCGCGGAGTGGCCGACGGATCATGGTGACGGCCACCCGCGACCCGCGGCGGCGCAGTTCGACGATCGCGCCGGAGGAATCCTCGGCGGCCGGGGCGAAGCCGGCCTCGCGCAGTGCGGTGAGAACCTCGGCGATCGGTGCATGTGAGATCGCGACCGTCGGTGCCAGCAACCGCACCTCGAGGTTCGTCAGTGCCGGTGCTGCTGCCGCCTGGGCAAGCAGTGCCGGGTCGTCGCAGCGCAGAAACGACGCCGCGATACCTACCCGCAATTGCCCGTGCCGCCGGGCAACATCGTTGATGAGATACGTCAAGCCCTGGGGCACCGGGGTTTTCGAATTCTTCTCGAAGAAACTCTGCAGTACCCCGGCAGTGCGGCCGGTGTCGAGCGCGTGCCGCACCGATGCCTCGCTGATGCGGTACACCATCGCAGCGCCAGCAGATTCCACGGTTGCCACCGCGTCGAGTTCCTCGGCGAGTTCGCGTTGCAATGGACCGGGCACGACCACGGTGAGATCGGCCTGCACCAGGAAATAGTCGATGGGCGACGGCAGGACGGCCGCCATAGCCGCGATCGCCGCGTCATTGCCGTCGTTCTGCAGTGCGCGTGCCGGTGAACTGAGCGCGCCGCGTCCGGTCAGACCCAGGGCGTGCGCCTCGTCGAGCAGGTGACCGACCGGCACTGGACTCAGTCGCGCCGCCCAGCGCGGTCGACGCCAGATCAGTGCCCGAGATGTCCCGGGCGCATCCACGCCGGCACCGACCGGGAGTTCGGCGAGCATGCCGAGGAGCAGTCTGCGATCCACGGGAGCAGCGGTTGAATACAGCGAATCCGACAGTGCCGCATAGTTTTTCCCGTCTGGGCCGCGCTCACCGATGAGTCCCGGGCGCGACGGAAGTTCAAGCCAGGTGGCGGCAAGTTGCAGCCAACGGGACGCGGCCGTTGCCTCCAGGAATCGGTCGGCGCCAACCGTCGGTGCCCAGTAGGTCACTGTGTCGTCCGGTGGTGGCGGGTCGGGGAATCCTCGGGCGATCAAGCCGGCGGCCGCGGTCAACTCGAGGACGAGACCGAGTTTCGGCTCGTCGATCCCGGTGATCTTGCTCAACCGTTTGGATTCGCGCACTCCAAGGCCGCCGCTGCGGAGCTCGGGAATCGGTGTGGCTGAGAGCGTTTCGAGCACTACCTCGACCTGGCGCAGAAGTTCCATCGCCGCCCCGGCCGCGGCGGCGTCGGCGTCTTTGCCGGTGGTGGTCGCGATGATCGGGTCCGGCGGGGTCAGGCCAGCCGGGCCGGGTTCCTCGCCGCGCAGCAACTGTCCGACCCCACGCGGCAGTACTACCGTTTCGGCATCCAGCTTTTGTAGCAGCCCGGCCGCGAGCAGTCGCTGTACTGGTCGGTCCGCTGGCGTGCCGGGTGCGGCATCGCGGGTGCGCCCCACCGGGGAGCCGATCGTCAGCCTTCTCAGAACGTCCCGCGCGGGCTCGTCGAGACCATCGATCGCCGCGGCAAGGTCGGCGGCCGGGCTGCCCGGGCTCTCGGCGATGACCTGACCGGGAAACCAGGGCAGTGCGTCGGCGGCCTCCGGCGATACCCGGACCTCGGCATCGCCCCACATCAGGGCGCGGTCGCGCAGATTTTGCAGGGTGGTGAGAACCTCGGCCTGCGGGGCCCGGTCGCCGATCAGGCCCACCACCTCGCCGACCGGAACCGGGGCCTGGTCGGCGCGCAGCACCAGTAGTGCATCCAGTACCGCCAGGTGCAGGAAGTCCAGATCGTCGGCGGCGGCTTTCAGCGACTGACGCGACCCGGCCCGCGCAGCGAGGGCGACGACACTTCCGGGCGCGGGTTGGGCCAGATCCGGCCGCAATTCGAGCAGATGGATCAACTGCTCGTCGGCAAGTCCGGACAGCCATGAGCCCAGGGCGATATTGCGGTGCTCGGTCATTGGCGACCAGCCTAATTCAGTGGGCATCTGGGCGAGTTCGCCGGACAAGTGTCACAATGATCGCGTGGCACAGAAAACGCATCGATACATCGACAACGGCTGGCCGACCCGCGATCCCGAAGACCACCCGGTCAGCGAATTGGCCTCGGACCGCGTGGGCGCGCTGTCGCCGTTCGGCGACACCACCTTCCCCTTGCCGGCCACCGCTCTGCCCTACGTGCACCCGGTCACGGTCGTCAACAAGTAACGGTGACCGACGGGCCGCAGCGCCGACTCTCGCACCTCGACGACCACGGCGACGCCCGCATGGTCGACGTCTCGGACAAGGCTGCCACCGCGCGTACCGCCACGGCAGTGGGCACCGTTCGTACCACCGCCGAGGTGATCGCGTTGATCGCCACCGGCGGACTGCCCAAGGGTGACGCCCTGGCCACTGCCCGGATCGCCGGGATACTGGCCGCCAAGCGCACCGGTGACCTGATCCCGCTGTGCCACCAACTTGCCCTCACCGGCGTCGACATCGACTTCGAAATCGGCTCCAGCGCAATCGAATTGACCGTTACGGTGCGTACCACCGACCGCACCGGGGTGGAGATGGAGGCGCTCACCGCCGTCTCGGTCGCAGCTTTGACGATCTACGACATGATCAAGGCCGTTGATCCGGCCGCCCATCTCGACGATATCCACGTGGTGGCCAAACGCGGCGGCAAGACCGGCGTCTGGACCGCCCCGAAGTGAGTCGCTCGGCCCGGGTGGTGATCGCATCCACGCGCGCCGCCACCGGCGTGTACGACGACCGCTGCGGGCCGGTCATCCGGGACTGGCTGACCGCCCGCGGCTTCGATGTCGGCGCACCGGCGGTGGTGACCGACGGCGATGCCGTCGGCGTGGCCCTGCGGTCAGCACTCGGAGAGGGTGTCGACATCATCATCACCTCGGGTGGAACCGGGATATCGCCGACCGACGCCACCCCGGAGGCCACCCTGGACGTACTCGACTATCAGATCCCCGGCCTCGCCGACGCCATCCGTCGCTCCGGTCTGCCCGCGGTACCGACCGCGGTGCTGTCCCGCGGAGTGTGTGGAGTGGCCGGCCGCACCCTGGTGGTCAACCTGCCCGGGTCGACCGGCGGCGTCGGCGATGGGTTGGCGGCACTGGCCGAGGTGCTCGACCACGCGCTGGATCAACTGCGCGGGGGAGACCACAGCCGATGACGCGGATTCTGCGGGCCGCGCTGACCGACGGCGAGATTTTGCTCACCGAACACGAACGACTGGTGGCCGGTGACGCGGCCGGCGCGGTCGTGGGCTTCGCCGGGATCGTGCGTAACCACGACGGGGGCCGTGAGGTGCTCCGACTGGAATACTCGGCGCATCCACACGCCGAACAGATCCTGTTCGAGGTGCTGGCCGAGGTGGCCGCCGGCGCGCCCGGGGTCAGGGCGATCGCGGCCAGCCACCGGGTCGGGCCGTTGCAGATCGGCGACGCGGCTCTGGTGGCTGCCGTCGCGGCCGACCATCGGGTGGCCGCGTTCGACACCTGCGCCCGCCTGGTGGACATCATCAAGGCGCGGCTACCGGTGTGGAAGCACCAGTTCTTCGCCGACGGCACCGACGAGTGGGTGAACTCCGCTTAGCGGTAACTCCGCTCGGGCCACGTAGCCCTACTGATCGGCGGGTTCCTCAGCGGGCACCGGTTCCGGGATCAGTATGGGGGATCCGGCAACAACTGTGGGCACGGTCGAGGCAGTCCCGGCGGCCGCGGGCACGGTCGAGGCAGTCCCGGTCGGGGCGGAGAACGACGGGTCGGTCATGACGCCACTGGAGTTGGTGCCGCTGGGCAGCGGTGCGGTGAATGAACGCTGGGTCAACGCCAGTAGGAGATCACTGCGATCGATCTCCTGGTTCTGGACGGCATGCCAGAGATCCTTGAGGTAGCTGACATTGGGGTTCGTGTCCTGCCCGACCGGTTCAGCGCTGGTGCCCGGGGGCGGGCTGTCCGGGCTCGGCAGATGCGGCACGCCGTCGGCCGGTGCGGCGGCGGTCACCGCGGTGGTCCCGCCGGTTGCGGTGGCAGTGCCGGTCGCGATCGGTGTGACCGTGGTGCTAGTCGCTACCGGTGTGACCGTCGTGCTGGGCGCGGCAGCTGCACCGGCGGTGCTGACCGGTGTGCCAGCCGTACCGGAGGAGGGCACGGGCGCGTCCGCCGGGACAGCCGTCGCCGACGGTACCGCCGGATCCGCCGGGTCGGTCAATACCGGCGACTGGGCCAACTCGTCGCCGGGGAAGCCGGCCTGAAGCAGTGCCGCAGATTCCGCGGTTGCCGGACCCTCCAGCAAGCCGATCGTCGTGGCCTGTTCCGCGCCGGGGTCCACGCTGACGATGATGACGTCGTCCGGTACCACCGCGTCCTGACTGATGTTGATGACCTCCAACTCCGGAGCCAAGCCGTCCTCGGGTGCGGCCGTGGGCAGCTGGCCGTCCAGTGCGGCGGCAGGCGCCTGCGAGGGGTCGGCCGGAGTCTTGGCCGGGGTGGCGGGGGCGCTGGTCACCGTGCGCGGCGTCGGACCGGACAGGCCGCGACCGCACACCGGCCAGGCGCCCCTGCCCTGGGTGGCCAGCACCTTCTCGGCGATGGCGATCTGTTGCTCGCGGGTGGCCATATTGGCGGCCGGGGCGAATTGGCCGCCGCCGTGGCCGGACCAGGTGCTTGGAGAGAACTGCAGGCCGCCCTGGTAACCGTTGCCGGTATTGATGGCCCAGTTACCGCTGGACTCGCAACGTGCCACCTGATCCCACTCGGAGTCGGGCGCGGCTTGTGCCTGTGCAGCCATGCCGACGGCGCTGCCGCCGATGACCGCACCGGTCACGGCAAGCTTGGCGACGCGCAGGGACGAAGTCGTGGGTTTGCGGTGTCGTCCGGCCATGGGTCAGATCCTCTCTACATTGCGCCTGCGAGGTTCTATCCCCGCCCCCATCCGGAGGTGGTCGTGGTTCCCCCCGCTCCGGTGGATGGAGCACGGCGCGAAAAGCGGAGAGGGCCTGCCGCAGCGAGTGCACGGGCCATAGAAGACGGTATCGGCTGGCCTCAGACACGTCACCTTTTCAACAAAGGGGCGTTTTCGCGCTGAATGCAGACGTGAGAAGGGCTAAAACCCCAGCATTGCCGCAGTGAGAACGCCGACGTGATTGCCGCGCGGCCGCGCCGTGATGCATTTGTGATGTGACTCAAATCACTTTTATCCGCCGGCAAAGGGCGGCAGGACATCGAGGGTCTGGTGGGCCTGCAGCACAGTGGATCGATCCCGCACCGCAATGCCGTCACACAGATAGGAGCACTTCTGCAACACAAGTGCTAATTCTTCACTGTGACCACACAGTTTCTCGAGTGCGTCGCCAACCGTCGCGCCCGGATACAACTCCAGGACAGCCGTCTCGGAGCCGGCGGCCGCACCGGCGGCGGCAAAGAGCCGTACGTTCAGCCGGATCGTGGTGGTGAGATCGGTCATAGTCAGCCCCCGATTGCGCTCATCGGACGCTGCGGCTGAACAAATCCGGGCTCATTGATTCCGTGCCCGGCGGCCTTGCGCCACATGGCGGTGCGCCAGGCGGACTCGAGTGCCGCGTCGCCGGCGCCGCCGCGCATGAGCAGTCGCAAGTCGGTCTCCTCGGTGGCGAACAGGCAATTGCGGATCTGGCCGTCCGCCGTCAGCCGGGCACGGTCGCAGGCCGAACAGAACGCGTCGGACACCGAAGCGATGATTCCGACCGTCGCGGGCCCACCGTCGACCAACCACAGCCGAGCGGGTGCCGACCCCCGCGGGGCAGGATCGGCGCTCAAGTCGAACTCGCGCCGCAGCGCCGACTCGATATCGCGAGCGCCGACCGTCGCCTCGCGGGTCCACTGGTGGCCGGCGTCGAGTGGCATCTGCTCGATGATGCGCAACTGGTAACCGAAGCGCAGACAGAACCGAAGCAACTCGACCGCATCGTCGAGACCGGTGACCGGATCGAGGACGGCGTTCACCTTGACCGGACCCAGCCCGGACGCGGCAGCGGCGGTCAAGCCATCGAGGACATCGCTGATCCGATTGCGGCGGGTGATCGCCGCGAAGTGCGCCGGGTCCACCGTGTCCAGTGAGATGTTCACCCGGTTGAGGCCGGCATCGGCGAGTCCGCGCGCCCGCGCCGCCAGGCCGATGCCATTGGTCGTCAATGCGATCTCCGGCCGCGGCCGCAGCTCCGCAGCCGCGGCCACGACATGTTCCAGACCGCGGTAGAGCAGCGGCTCCCCGCCGGTGAACCGGATGCTGGTTATCCCGAGCCGGGTCACCGCCAGGCGCAGCAGTCTGGTCAGCTCCTCGGGTGACAACAGGTTGTCGCCGGGTAGCCAGTCCAGACCTTCCGCAGGCATGCAGTAGGTGCAGCGCAGATTGCAGCGATCGGTCACAGACACCCGGAGATCGGTGGCAACCCGGCCGAAGGTGTCAACCAGGGGGCCGCTTACCGGCATACCGTCCGGCAGTGGATCGGGTTCACGCCGAAACGCCGGAAGGCCGAGCGTGGTGGGCGTCATACCCGCTCCCGAGCTGCGTCCACCCCGACGATTTCCTTGCCCAACGGCATCAGCGACACCGGAATGAGCTTTAAATTAGCCAGCGCCAACGGGATTCCGATGATCGTGACCGCCATCGCCACCGCGGTGATGACGTGACCGATTGCCAGCCAGATGCCGCACAGCAGAATCCACACCACGTTTCCGATCGTGGCACCGGGACGCGGTCCGGGTTTCTCGACGATCGTCCGGCCGAACGGCCACAGTGCGTACGCCGCGATCCGCAGCGAGGCGAACCCGAACGGGATGGTGACGATGAGCACAAAGCAAATCAGTGCGGCCAGCAGGTAACCCAGCGCCAGCCACAAACCGCCGAACAACAGCCAGATGATGTTCAGGATCAGTCGCATGTCACCTCCCGCGGTCAGGCCACCCTACCGAACGGAACGTGGCCTCCTGCCGCGCCGACGTTGAGTAGGATCGCCTGACGCGTCCGCTGGGACGCTTCGTCATGGTGACTCCACGAGACAAGCAGGTGAAACGAAGTGCCGACCGGCAAGGTGAAGTGGTACGACGCTGACAAAGGGTTCGGCTTCCTCTCCCAGGAGGACGGCGAGGACGTCTACGTGCGTTCCTCGGCCCTACCCGAGGGCGTCGAGGACCTCAAGGCCGGCCAGAAGGTGGATTTCGGCCTTGCATCTGGCCGCCGTGGCCCGCAGGCGCTCAGCGTCACGCTGATCGACCCGCCGCCGAGCATCACCCGGACCCGCCGGGAGGCGGCCGCAGCCGAGCATAAGCACTCGCCCGATGAGTTGCACGGCATGGTCGAGGACATGATCACCCTGCTGGAAGGTGCCGTTCAACCCGAACTGCGCAAGGGCCGCTATCCCGACCGCAAGATCGCCCGCCGGGTGTCCGAGGTGGTGCAGGCGGTCGCTCGGGAGTTGGACGCATAGAAGTTGTACGCCCAGAAGTTGGGCGCATAGAAGTTTGAGCGCACAGTAAGCCCGTCGGTCTGCCTACTTCCACGCCAACTTGACCGACCACTCGGCATGCGGGAGGTCGTGCAGTTCACCGTTCTGATCCTGGACCAGCGTGAGCAGTTGCACCACCAGACCGACCACCCGACCGCGCTGGGGATCGACGGTCGGGATGGTCACCGCCAATCGGGTGTCGGGCCGGTAGACCGTGGTGGTCGTATTGCGCTCGTCGGAGTACACCCGCAGTAGCCGCCAGGGTGCCTTGCCGATATCTTCGGGTACCGAAAGCTGCACCGGTTCGCGCTCACTGACCGAAAGTTCGGCTTGCGCAAAGCTTTTCGCGCAGTCGTTGAGGTTGATCACATTGCAGTACAGATATGGACCCACCCGCACGGTCTCGCCGTGGGAGTAGGCGCTGATCTCCGGCCGTGCGGTGCCGTGGTGGCGGGTGAGCACCCAGGCCCCGACGCCGGCCCCGACCGATGCCAGCACCACCAGCGTCGCCAGGATCCATCCGGTGACCCGGCTCACCGATCGGCCATCGCCGGGGTTCCTTCGGGCTCGGCCAGCACCGGCCGGTTTCCGCCGAAGCCGGGGATCAACGACGCACCCCGATGACTCACCACGGTCTGGGCTAGGCCGAGGATCAACAGTGAGGTGATTGCGGTGAAGCCAACCCACAGTTCGGTGTAGACGAGCACGCCCAGTGCTCCGCCCAACACCCAGGCCAACTGCAGCACCGACTCCGATCGGCCGAAGGCCGAGGCGCGCGATGCTTCCGGAAGGTCGTCCTGCAGTGATGCGTCCAGCGATGCCTTGGCGATCGCGCTGGCACCTGAGGTCACCAACGTGGCCACCGCGGCGACGATGAGGTTTCCGGCGACCGCTGCGGCGAGTGCCGCGATGGTGACCGCGATCGCCGCCCGCACCACCAGGGCCGACGGCCGGCCCAAATGCAGCCTCGCGGCGGTGAAGTTGCCGGCGAAGTTCCCTACGGCCGCTGCGGCCCCGATCACCCCGAGCATTCCCAACTGCACCCAGCCGCTGACGTCGTGCGACTTGATGACAAAGGCCGGATACAGAAACAGGAATCCGACCATCGCCTTGATGGTGCAGTTGCCCCAGAGCGCGGTGATGATGTTGCGGCCCAACGGTTGTCGTGGTGATCCGATGATCTCGGTGGGCTCCTCGTCGAGCCAGCCCCAGTCTCCCGATCCGGGACCGTGGTAGCTGAGGGTGGTCGGAACCTCTCCTTCGGTGACCTCCACCCAGCGCGGGATACGCATGCAAAGCGACGCCCCGGCCACGGTGACGAACACGGCGCAGAACAGTGCACCGGGTAGTCCGAGCATCGTGGAGAAGATGTATTCCGCGCCGGCGGCGATGCCACCACCGGCGATCGTCCCACCGATCAATCCGAACATCGTCAGCCGTGAGTTCACCCGCACCAGGTCGATCGTCGGCGGCATCACACGCGGGGTCACCGCGCTGCGCAGCACCGAAAACGACTTGGACAGCACCATCATTCCCAGCGCACACGGGTAGAGCACCCAGGACGGGTACCCGCCGGTGGCGCCGTCGTAGTTGGCGATCAGGACGACCGCCAGCACGGTACGCAACAGGAACGACCCCGCCAGTGCCGCCCGCCTGCCGTGTTGGATCCGGTCCAGTGCCGGGCCGATGAGTGGGGCGATCACCGCGAACGGGGCGATCGTGATGAGCAGGTACAGCGCGACCCGGCCCTTGCTCTCGCCGGTGGCCGCCGCGAAGAACAATGTGTTGGCCAATGCCACCGCCATCGCCGCGTCCACCGCGAAGTTGGCCACCACCGGCCAGGTGAGCGCGGTCAGCCCGGATTTGTCGGCCCCGTCGGCGGTCGCGGCGCGCTGGACCATGTCATACATTCGCGAGCCCATCTCGCGGCTGCGCATGGCAGCGGCCCGGGTCACGGTGACGCGCGGGCCGCCGGTCGGGAATTGCTCCTCGTCGTGGGCCCGGGCGCGGATACGGTCGGTGTTCAGTGGCGGCAGGTAGCGGTTGGCGTTGACACCGTCCGGGCCAAGGCCGTGATTGTGCGGACCGGGGTCCGCACCGCGGCCGACGTTGGGCCGGCCGGTGTCCCCGCTCGGGTAATTGGCCATGCCGGGATGCTCGCGTGGACGGCGCCGGAGGGGGCCCGCAGTCGAGCCCGAACTCGGGTTCACACGCCGCCGTCCGGACACGGTGACGATTGTCCCCCATGGCGCGACCGCATGCGCGGAGCCGACCGGTGTGGCTGTCCGGATCCCGGGTGAGGCAAGATTGGCCGCGATGGACAGCCAAGTTGACACTGTGGAACCCGTGGCGCCGACTCCGCCGACCGAGCCGTCGGCCGCCGTTGCCGCACTCCTGGGCGCGGCGGCCGATCAGGCACGACAGGCGGTTGTCGAGTTCAGTGGCGACACTGTGGGTGACTATCTCGGCGTCGCCTTCGAGAACGAAGCCGCCGCCACCCACCGCTTCCTGGCGACCATGCCGGGTTATCAGGGGTGGCAGTGGGCCGTGGTGATAGCCGCCTACCCCGGGTCGGATCGCGCGACTATCAGCGAGGTGGTGCTGGTGCCGGGTCCGACCGCGCTGCTGGCCCCGCAGTGGTTGCCGTGGGAGGAGCGGGTCAGGCCTGGCGATCTCGGACCCGGTGACCTCCTGGCCCCGCTCACCGATGATCCGCGTTTGGTACCGGGGTACGTCGCGACCGGTGACCCCGCGATCGATGACGTCACCTTCGAGGTCGGGTTCGGCCGCCGCCAGGTGCTGAGTGCATGGGGGCGTGACGATGCTGCCCAGCGCTGGCACGACGGCGATCACGGCCCCGGATCCTCAATGGCACGCGCCACCAAACGGACGTGTCGCGACTGCGCCTTCATGACTCCGCTCGCCGGTGCGCTCGGCGTGATGTTCGGGGTGTGCTGCAATGCGATGGCTGCCGACGGTCAGGTCGTCGACTTCACCTACGGTTGCGGTGCGCATTCCGACACCCCTGCCCCGCCGGCAATCGGATCACCGTTGTACGAGCCCTACGACGACGGCGTGCTCGAGGTGGTCGAAGCAGCGCCGGTTTTGGTCGAGGCGCCGCCGGATCTGCAAACCCCGCCGGATTCGGTCGAGGAAAATGAAGTTCTGGAAGCCTCGCTCGTCGAATCCGGAGTTACGCAGATCGCCGAAATCCCTGAGCCCCTTGAGGTTTCGGAATCTGAGCCGATCGAAGGCTAGCGGCCCTCGGCTGCCGCCTTGATCCGGGTCAGGGACTGGTTCATGCCCTCGAGGAGTTCTTTCTCGAAGCTGTCCACACCACCCAGTGCGGCTTTTGTCACCGCTGTCGAGACCGCCCTTACACCGTTCTCGGCGTGCCGGGTCTCCACCAGGCGGGTGCCGGTGGCGGTCGGCTCCAACTCATAGGACCAGACGCTCGTGTTCAGCGGAATCCGGAAGGCCAGTTTGCGTTCCGGAACCACCTCGGTGATGGTCGCGGTGGTCGGCCAGAACAGCAAGTTGCGCCGGTTGAGGTTGAGCGTGCGAGTCCCCGGCCGCAGCGGGCCCAGCAGTTTCATCATCCGGCACTGCGGACTCCACTGCGGCATCCGGCTCAGGTCGGACACAAGACTCCAGACCTTGCTCACGGGTGCGGCGATGTCGATCTCCGCCCGCAACAGTTGCGCTGTCATGGTTCTCCTTTGATTACTGGTGTGGGTCCATACCGGTCTGGGCACCCCGCGATCCGCGCCGGGCCGCCGCTCGCTGCCACAGGAATAACGACAACCCGAACACCCCGACACCCAGGCCGGCCACTGTGATCGGACGCCAACTGTGTAGAGCGGGAATGGTGAACGCGGCGACGGCTGCCAGCGCCCACAGCAGTGCGCCGGCCACGATCACCGGCCGGGGGTTTTCCAGCGCGGGGGACAGTGGCGGGGGCGTCGGTTCGGAATCGGACGGCATTGCCACACCACCGTAACCTAGCGGCGTGGACGGGCCCGAGGTCACTGACATCACCGATCCCGATGACGACCGGGTCGACGACTTCCGCGATCTCAACAGCATCGAGCGCAGACCCGACCTGCCGACCGGCAAGGGTTTGGTGATCGCCGAAGGGGTACTGGTGGTCCAACGGATGCTGGGTTCCCGGTTCAGCCCGCACGCATTCCTCGGAACGCAGCGGCGGTTGACCGAACTGGCTGCTGATCTGGCCGGGGTCCGCGCGCCGTTCTACCGGGCAACGGCTGAGGTGATGGCGGAGGTGATCGGCTTCCACCTCAACCGTGGCGTGCTGGGTGCGGCCCGACGGCCACCGGAGTTGACCACTGCTGAGGTGCTCACCGATGCCCGCACTATCGCCGTCCTCGAGGGTGTCAACGACCATGAAAATCTTGGTTCGATCTTTCGCAACGCCGCCGGCCTCGGCGTCGACGCGGTGATCTTCGGCACCGGTTGTGCCGATCCGCTCTACCGGCGTGCGGTGCGGGTATCGATGGGGCATGCACTTCTGGTGCCGTTTGCCCGGACTCAGCGCTGGCCGGGTGATCTTGAGCTGTTGCGCGACAATGGTTTTCGGCTACTGGCAATGACGCCTGACCCTCGGGCAGACACGCTGGCCGATGCGATGGGCGCACTGGCCCGGCAGAAGGTCGCCGTACTGGTCGGGGCGGAAGGACCGGGACTGACCGAGACGACGATGCGGGCCAGCGATGTCCGGGTGCGCATCCCGATGTCACGCGGCACCGATTCGCTCAACGTCGCCACCGCGGCGGCCTGCGCGTTCTATGAGAGAGTCCGGTGCGCGGCGGGCCCGGACGGATAGCCTGACCGGGTGCCCGACGATTCGACGCCCTGGGGAACCGGGCTGACCGTCTCCGCATTCGTGGCGGCGGTTACCGCGGCCGCGATCGTGGTCTTGAGTATCGGCATGACCCGGGTGAACCCGGTGGTGTCGATCGCATTGAACCTGGTGGCCGTCGGCGGCCTGGCGCCAACGCTCTGGGGCTGGCGGCGGGTCCCGGTCAGACGGTGGCTCGTGCTCGGCGCGGCCGTCGGGGTGGCGGTCGGTTGGTCAACGTTACTGGCGTTGGCGTTGCGTTAGGTCAGCGTTCGCCGCTGGAGCGCACCCCGAGCAGGACGTCCTCCCACGCCGGCACGGTGGGCTTGCGCTTGTTACGCGGGGCGGATCGCTGCGCCTGCTCAGCATCCGGGACCGCGGCCGGCGCGGCGGCACCGGGCAGTTCCTCGAATTCCAGCTGTGCCACCGGCGGGACCTGCCGCAGCGGACGTTCGAAGTCCGGATCGATCAGCTCGCTGGCCGACTCGTCGATGGCGGTGATGGTGCCGCCGTGCGCTCCCGGGGTGAACCGAAAATGCGCGAAGTTCTCCGACAGGCCCACCTTCCAGCACATCCGGACCGTCCAGCGGCCGTCGTCGGTCCGCCAGGCGTCCCAATCGGTGGACTCGGCGGTCAAACCGCGCTCGGCCAGCGACGAACTGATCGTCTCCAGCAGCGTCTCGGGCGCCGGCCCGTCGGCCAACACAGGGTGGGCGGCAGTGGCCAATTCGGCGGCGCGCTGACGTTCCAGTAGCACCGGGTGGGCGAAGCGCTCGACCTTGGTTACATCAACCCCGGCGGCTTCCGCGACCTCTTCGACAGAGGCGCCCGCTCGAATGCGGGCCTGAATATCCTTGGGACGCAACACGCCTTTGACCTCATTGTCTCGTGCGGTCTGGCCGAGTCCCGTTCGGTCGCCGCGTACAGCGGCGCGAAGGCGGTCGTCTACCCGAACCAGAAATTTGTCGGCGGGGTCGCCACCTTCGCAGATGATGTGCTTGCCGTCGACATCGAGTCCGATGAGAGTGAGTTCCCGCATGTCGACCTCCTTTGCAGCGGAATCTAACCCAGCGTGGGTTGACTTAAAGATCGCGACACGCCGCTGTTACAGATGGGGCTAGAGGTGTTCGACGACCCAGTCCACGCAGTGCGTCAGGGCACTCACGTCGTCGGGATCGATCGCCGGAAACATCGCCACCCGCAGTTGGTTGCGGCCCAGCTTGCGGTACGGCTCGGTGTCGACGATGCCGTTGGCGCGCAGCACCTTGGCCACGCTCGCGGCGTCGACCTCGTCGCTGAAGTCGATGGTGCCCACCACCTGGGATCGAAGCGCGGGGTCGGTCACGAACGGGGTGGCATACGTCGACGCCTCGGCCCACGAATACAACCGAGATGACGAGTCGGCGGTGCGCTTGACCGCCCAGTCCAGCCCGCCGTTACCCAGCATCCAGTCGACCTGCTCGGCCATCAACACCAGCGTGCCGATGGCCGGAGTGTTGTAGGTCTGGTTCTTCAGGCTGTTGTCCACCGCGATCGGTAGTGACAGGAATTCAGGCACCCAGCGCCCAGACGCGGCGATCATCTCGACACGGGCCAGAGCGGCCGGGGACATGATGGCCAGCCACAGACCACCGTCGCTGGCGAAACTCTTTTGGGGCGCAAAGTAATACGTGTCGCAATCGGCCATATTCACCGGCAATCCGCCGGCTCCAGAGGTGGCATCGATGAGGATCAGTGCGTTCTCCGATCCGGCGGGTCGCGTAACGCCCACCGCCACCCCGGTGGAGGTCTCGTTGTGCGCCCAGGCGATGGCGTCGACTGACGGATCGGCCTGCGGCGCCGGGGCGCTGCCGGCGTCGGCGGAGATGATGATCGGCTCGCCGACGAACGGGTTGGCCGCCACTGCCGAGGCGAACTTCGCGCTGAACTCGCCGAAGGTCAGGTGCAGCGACTTGGCATCGATCAGCCCGAAGGCCGCTGCGTCCCAGAACGCCGTCGCCCCGCCGTTGCCGAGGATCACCTCGTAGCCGTCCGGTACGGAAAACAACTCGCGCAGCCCGCCGCGGACCCGGCCCACCAGGTCCTTTACCGGCGCCTGCCGGTGTGAGGTGCCGAACAGGTCGGCGGCGCTGGTGCTCAGCGCCACCAACTGCTCGGGGCGGACCTTGGACGGACCGCACCCGAAGCGGCCATCAACGGGTTTGAGCTCAGCGGGGATCGTGAGCTGGGAGATGTCAGCCATGTCTTCACCCTAGGATCTGGTGCCCCGAGTCCCGAAATCGAGCCGACCGGGCAATCCAATCCGGGTGTGGACAGCCGGCCGGTACCGCGGTACCGTTTTGGACATCAGAGGCTCATATGTAAACCTCACGGGAGGCTGGTCATGGCGAGAACCCGGATGGTCAGGCGCTGGCGCCGCAATATGGATGTCCGCGACGATGTCGCCTACGTCGACCTGCTGACGACGCTCTCCGAGGGCTCCGTTCGGCGCAACTTCAACCCCTACACCGACATCGATTGGGACTCGCCGGAGTTCGCGGTCACCCCCGGCGATGAACGCTGGGTCCTTCCCGCCACCGACCCGTTGGGCCGGCACCCGTGGTACCTCGCGCAGTCGATCGAACGGCAGATCGAGATCGGTCAGTGGCGACAGGCCAATGTCGCCAAGGTCGGCCTGCAATTCGAGTCAATTCTGGTTCGCGGACTGATGAACTACTCGTTCTGGGTGCCGAACGGGTCCCCGGAGTACCGCTATCTCCTGCACGAGTCGGTTGAAGAGTGCAACCACACCATGATGTTCCAGGAGACGGTGAACCGCATCGGCGCTGATGTACCCGGGATGCCCCGGCTGTTGCGCTGGCTTTCGCCGTTGATCCCGTTGGCTGCCGGACCCCTGCCGATCCCGTTCTTCTTCGGTGTGCTCGCCGGTGAGGAACCTATCGACCACACCCAGAAGAATGTATTGCGCGAAGGTGGTGAGGGTCGGGAAATCCACCCGATCATGGAGCGTGTGATGGCGATCCACGTGGCCGAGGAGGCCCGCCACATCTCGTTCGCCCACGAGTATTTACGCAAGCGCCTGCCGCGGCTGAGTGGCCGCCAGCGGTTCTTGCTGTCGCTGCATGTACCGATCATCATGCGGGTGTTTTGCCGGGCGATCATGGTGCCGCCGCGCAGTTTCTTCCGTCAGTTCGGCATCCCGCGCGGAGTGCGTAAAGAGTTGTTCTTCCGGGCGCCGGAGTCTCGCCAGCTGCTGCGCGATATGTTCGCCGACGTTCGCATGCTGTGCCATGACACCGGCCTGATGAATCCGGCGGCAAAGCTGGTCTGGCGGATGTGCAAGATCGACGGTGCGCCAAGCCGATTCCGCAGCGAGCCGCAACGCCGGCACGCCATGACCGCCTGAGGTTTGCGTGCCACACGTCATCACGCAGGCGTGCTGTGCCGATGCATCATGCGTCTATGCGTGCCCGGTGAACTGCATCCACCCCAGCCCGGATGAACCGGGATTCGCCACCGCCGAGATGTTGCACATCGACCCGGTGGCGTGCGTGGACTGCGGTGCCTGCGTGAGCGCCTGCCCGGTGGACGCGATCCGTCCGGTGAGCCGACTGAGCGCCGAGCAGGTGCCGTTCATCGCCGTCAACGCCGCCCACTATCCCGACCGACCGGACGAGAAGCTGCCACCCGCCACCAAGCTGGCACCGGTGCTGCCTGCGCCCAGGGTGCGACGTGGGGCGGCGGCGCTGACGGTGGCGATCGTCGGATCCGGGCCGGCCGGTATGTATGCCGCTGATGAGTTGCTCACGGCGCGAGGCGTGCGAGTGAATATGTTCGATACGCTGCCCACGCCGTACGGCCTGGTGCGGGCGGGGGTTGCCCCTGATCATCAGAACACCAAGTCCATCACCCGGTTGTTCGACCGGATCAGTCGCCAAAGTGGTTTCAATTTTTTCTTGAATGTTGAAGTCGGAAAACATATTTCGCACGAAGAGTTGTTGGATTATCACCATGGGGTTCTCTATGCCATCGGCGCTCCGGTTGATCGCGGCCTCGATATCGGCGGCATCGGAATGCCGGGCACCGGTAGTGCGACGGACATGGTGGCGTGGATCAACGGTCACCCGAAGTTCGCCGGAGCCGCGGTCGAACTCGACGATCAGCGCGCGGTGATCATCGGCAACGGCAATGTCGCACTCGACGTGGCACGGGTACTGACTGCCGATCCGGAAAGCCTTGCCCGCACTGACATCTCGGATCTCGCACTGGACGCGTTGCGGAACTCCGGTATTCGCGAAGTGGTCATTGCCGCCCGCCGTGATCCGGTCAACTCCGCATTCACCCTGCCAGAGCTCATCGGACTGACTTCCAAGGTGGACGTTGTTCTCGATGCCGCTGACCGCGCCCTGGTTGACCGCGATCTAGAGAGGGTGAGCGATCCCGTGACCGCGGCCAAGTTGAAAATCCTTTCCCGGCTTCCCGACGCGCAGGCGCCGGTGACCGGAAGGCGGATCCGATTGGCCTATCGGCTCACTCCGCATCGGATCGTGGGCACGGACCGGATTCGTGGCATTGAGTTCATCCGAACGGGCACCACCGCGACGACTGTGCTCGACGCCGGGTTGCTGCTCACCTCGACCGGATACCGGGGCGCGCCGGTACCTGGTCTGCCGTTCGACGTCGCTGCCGCGGTGGTGCCCAACACGGCGGGTCGCGTCGTCGACCCCGATACCGGCCTGCCGGTGGTCGGCGCGTATGTCGCGGGTTGGATCAAACGCGGCCCGACGGGCTTCATCGGCACCAATAAATCGTGCGCCATGCAGACCGTCGCGGCACTCGTCGACGATTACAACGCCGATCGGTTGGACACTCCTCGGGCGGATCGGGCGGAACTGGACAGGTTGGTTCGCGCCCGGCAACCGCAAGCCGTGGACTCCGCCGGGTGGCACGCCATCGACGCCGCCGAGATTGCTCGCGGCGCGGCCACCGGCCGTCCGCGGGTGAAGTTCACTTCCGTGGTGGATATGTTCTCCGCCGCCGGTGCGACGAATGATCAGTCGCGCGGTAGCGCAGTGCTCCGCCGCCGCGGTCGGGTTCGGCCATCTCGGTGGTGAAAGCCACCACGCCTTCGAGGCCGGGGCCGAAGCCATGCGGCAGCGCAGACATGTGCCGTTTCTCCCACCCCTCGTGACCGGTCAATGGTCCGGACGGGCGTACGGTGATGCCGTGGTTGACCGAGAAGCGCGGCAGTCCGCGCATCGCCTCGCGGGTATGCGGGTGGAGTACGGATCACCGGAGAAGGACGGCAGTATCGACCTGGACGTCGACTGGCTGGCCGACGGCTGGCTTTCCCTGCTGCACAAGTGGATCGACGAAGCTGCCGAGGCCGGAATCGCCGAGCCCAATGCGATGGTCCTGGCCACCGTCGAGGCCGGCCGGCCGGTTACCCGCACCGTCCTGTGCAAGAACGTCGATACCGATGGTGTCACGTTCTACACCAACTACGACTCGGCCAAGGGTGCCGATCTGGTCGTCACGCCGTATGCATCGGTGACCTTCCCGTGGTACGGACTGGGTCGGCAGCTGCACGTCCGCGGCGCGGTCACCAGGGTCAGTGCCGAAGAGACCGCCGAGTACTGGACGCGCCGTCCGCGTGGATCGCAACTGGGCGCGTGGGCCTCGGCGCAGTCCCGGCTGATCGGATCACGTACCGAACTGTTGGCGCAGCTGGCCGAGGTGACTATGCGGTTCGCTGAATTCGAGCAGGTTCCGGTTCCGCCGCACTGGGGTGGCTACCGAATCGCCGCCGAGGTGATCGAGTTCTGGCAGGGCCGAGAGAACCGCATTCACAACCGGATTCGTGTCACACCGGATACCGACGGCGGGGCGGCCCGTATCGAACGTCTGCAACCCTGATAGGTGAGTGCGCCGGACGCCGGTTCGCGTCGGCGGTTGTTCGCCGACACCACGCCCCTGCGCACCCCGGACTTCCGACGGCTGTGGCTGGCCGGCATCGTCACGGTGATCGGGGGCAATCTCACGATCTTCGCCGTGCCGGTCCAGTTGTACGTGCTGACTCGAAATTCCGCCTATGTCGGACTGGCCGGACTGTTCGCTCTGGTACCGCTGATCGTGTTCGGCCTGCTGGGCGGTGCCTGGGCCGATGCGATGGATCGCCGCAAGCTACTGATCATCACGTCGTGCGGACTGGCGGCGGCTTCGGTGCTGCTGTGGTTGCAGGCCGCACTGCGACTCAACAACGTCTGGGCCGTGCTATTGCTGCTCGCTGTGCAACAGGCGTTCTACGCGGTGAACTGGCCCACCCGGGGCGCGGCGATCCCGCGGATGTTGCCGATCGAGCAACTGCCCGCCGCGAACTCGCTGAACATGACCGTGCAACAGTTCGGCGCGATCGCGGGCCCTCTGCTGGCCGGCATCCTGCTGCGGTGGGTGGACCTGCCGACGCTCTATCTGATCGATGCCGTGACCTGTCTGGTACCGATTGTGGCCACATTGCGGTTGGCGCCTATGCCGGCCACCGAATCCATTGCGGCGCAGGGGCAATCGCGGTGGGGTTTCGGTGCCGTGCTGGAGGGCTTCCGCTATCTGGCCGGCACCAAGGTGGTGCTGATGTCGTTCGTCGTGGACATCATCGCGATGGTGTTCGGCATGCCGCGTGCCCTGTTCCCCCAGATGGCGCATGAGAATTTTGGCGGACCGATCGACGGCGGCACCACCATGGCGTTGCTGGCCGCGGCGATCTCCGGCGGAGCGGTCGTCGGTGGGGTGTTCTCCGGATGGTTCCCCAGGATTCGCCGCCAGGGACTGGCGGTCGTCGTCGCTATCGTCGTGTGGGGCTTGTCGATCGTGGGCTTCGGATTGGCCGGTGGTGCGGCCGATGGCCGCCCCGGTTCGATGTTGTGGATTGCGTTGGGATTCCTGGCTTTAGGCGGAGCCGCCGATATGGTCTCGGCGGCTTTTCGTTCAACGATCCTGCAGGAGGCCGCCTCAGATGATCTTCGCGGTCGGTTGCAGGGAGTGTTCATCGTCGTGGTTGGCGGCGGCCCACGGCTGGCCGATGTGGTGCACGGAGCCGCTGCGGCGGCGGTCGGCACGACGGTGGCCGCTACCGGCGGGGGAGTGCTTGTGGTAATCGGTGTGCTTCTCGCCGTACTGGCTGCGCCGGTCTTTCTGCGGTATCGCCCGGTTACCGCGGGCCCGCCCTGACCGCTCCGCACGCGCACTGTCCGCCAACCACGCCTACTATCGGCACTATGCCCGACCACGGGGGGGAAGCAGTCCTAGGGCTGCGTGAACTCAAGAAGCAACGCACGCGCGCCGCGATCGTCGGCGTAGCGGCCAAGCTGTGCGCCCAGCAGGGGTACGAGAACACCACCGTGGACCAGATCGCCGGTGCTGCCGAGGTTTCGCCGCGAACATTTAGCCGTTACTTCCCCAGTAAAGAAGCAGTTATCGGTGCGCTGATCGAGGAGACCGCCGAGCATGTGGCCGCGGCCCTGGCCGCCCAGCCGGATGACATTACCGAACATGATGCGCTGGTGCGCGCTCACGTCGAGGTATTCCGGGCCGCCGAGCGAGGCGAGCCCGGGGCGATGTCTTTCGACCGGGTCCGAGGTTTTCTGCAAATCGTCAACAGCTCACCCATGCTGAGCCTGGCTGCTTTCACGTTCCGGCCGGAAGGGGGGCCAACCGACGCGGTGATTCAGGCGATGGCAACCCGGATGGGAGTGACCGCGCAGCACCCGGCAATTCGGATTCTGTTCGACACCTGGGCGGTCCTGATGGCGGTCGCCTGCGGCAGCCCGGGCATCGATGTCAGCGATCCCGGCCGCGTCAGCGACCGGATCGAGTCGACGTATGGGATTTTCGCCCAGCTCTGGCAGCCCTGGTATCCCCTGGATCTGCCCCGATAAGGCAGGCCGGGACTACGTCGACTAGGTTCATCCGAGGGACGGATCGACCGACGCCGTCGAATGCGCGAGAAGGGGTGGATGTGGCTGCTACAGACGAGACCGCCACGCTCCGTTATCCCGGCGGGGAACTGGACCTGGACATCGTCCACGCCACCGAGGGTTCGGACGGGATCGCACTGGGGCCGCTGCTGGCCGAAACGGGTTACACCACCTTCGATCAGGGATTCGTCAATACTGCGTCGACCAAGAGCGCCATCACCTACATCGACGGCGACGCCGGCATCCTGCGCTACCGCGGCTACCCGATCGATCAGCTGGCGGAGAAGTCGACCTTCATCGAGGTGAGCTATCTGCTCATCTACGGCGAGCTTCCGACTCCCGGCCAACTTGAGCATTTCACCACCCAGATTCAGCGGCACACGATGCTGCACGAAGATCTCAAGCGGTTCTTCGACGGCTTCCCCCGCAACGCCCACCCGATGCCGGTGCTGTCCAGCGCCGTCAACGCTCTGAGCGCCTACTACCAGGACTCGCTGGACCCCCTGGACCACGACCAGGTGGAACTGTCCACGATCCGGTTGCTGGCCAAGCTGCCCACCATCGCCGCCTACGCCTACAAGAAATCGGTCGGCCAGCCCTTCCTGTATCCGGACAACACTCTGAGCCTGGTGGAGAACTTCCTGCGGATGACGTTCGGTCTGCCCGCCGAGCCCTATTTTTGCGATCCAGAGGTCGTCAAAGCACTCGACATGCTGCTGATCCTGCACGCCGATCACGAGCAGAACTGCTCAACGTCGACGGTGCGGCTGGTCGGCTCCTCCCAGGCGAATCTGTTCACCTCGATCTCCGGTGGTATCAACGCGTTGTGGGGGCCCCTGCACGGCGGGGCCAACCAGTCGGTGCTGGAAATGTTGGAGACGATCCGAGCCGAAGGCGGCCACGTTCAAGAGTTTGTACGCAAGGTCAAGGACCGCGAGGACGGCGTGAAGCTGATGGGCTTCGGGCACCGGGTGTACAAGAATTACGATCCGCGGGCGCGCATCGTCAAGGAGCAGGCTGACAAGATTCTCGGCAGGCTCGGCGGCGACGACGAACTGCTCAACATCGCCTTGGCGCTCGAGGAGGCTGCGCTCACTGACGACTACTTCGTGGAGCGCAAGCTCTACCCGAACGTCGACTTTTACACCGGCCTGATCTACCGAGCGATCGGCTTCCCCACCCGCATGTTCACCGTGCTGTTCGCGATCGGTCGGCTACCGGGCTGGATCGCGCACTGGCGCGAGATGCACACCGAGCCGAACAAGATCGGCCGGCCGCGGCAGATCTACACCGGCTACGGCGAACGCGACTACATCAACCTCGGCGGGCGCTGAGGTACTGCGCGCGCGACCCGCGCCGACTGTGTCATCTTGCGGCGCGCGTGACCCGCGCCGACTGTGTCATCTTGCGGCGCGCGTGACCCGCGCCGACTACGGTGGTCGGCGTGACGACAAAACCCGAAATCGAGTTCCCTGACGGTCCCCCTCCGGTCGAACTGGTCATCACCGATCTGGTCGTCGGCGACGGCGACGAAGCCAAGCCCGGTGATGCCGTGGACGTGCATTACGTGGGCATCGAATACGACACCGGCGAGGAGTTCGACAGCTCCTGGAATCGCGGCGCGTCCATCTCATTCCCGCTGCGGGGCCTTATCCAGGGCTGGCAGGACGGTATCCCGGGTATGCGCGTGGGTGGTCGGCGCCGACTGGTGATCCCCCCCGAGCAGGCCTACGGCCCGGCCGGGTCCGGCCACCGGCTGTCCGGCAAGACGCTTATTTTCGTCATCGACCTGTTGGGCGTCTCCTGACTTTCCGCCGATCGACCGGATATGGCCCGTGTTATATGTTTTCCGCGTTCGGGTGATTGAAGCGCCGAAACCGGCGGAGGAGGAAACCGATGGCGGGTTCCGATGATGCACGCGTGAGCACGTCGGTAACCGAATGGCGCACCGAATCGCGCTTTTACCGCCGCTCACCGGGGTTGGGTTGGCTGCTCGGGGTGCTCCTGATCCCACTGCTGTTCGGGTGGCTCGGCTGGGGCGCACTCAAACCCAACGTGAACATCAGTGCGCCGAATATCAGCGTGACCGCACCGAGTTTGCCGGTGCCGGGGCTGAATCTGGCACCGCTGTCGATCCAGCGAAACGGCAACGACTTCACCCTCACCGGTGAACTACCGGATCTGGCGACGAAGAATTCTCTGCTTGCTGAACTCAAGGGCGTGCTGGGCTCGTCGGTCAACCTGATCGACAAGCTCACCATCTCCTCGGGAGTGCGCGCTCCGGACCTTTCCGGAATCGCCCCGGAGTTCACCGCGGCCGCGGGCATCACGAACTTCGGTTTTAACTTAGTCGGCGATACGCTGACGCTGACCGGAACGGCGCCGTCCGTAGAGGTCAAGGCCGGGGTCGAGGCCGCAGGCAGAGCGGCGTGGCCCAGTGTCCAGATCTCGAACAATATCGACGTCAAGGGTGCGGTCGCGGCCGGATCGTGCGGCAATCTCCAAGCCGACATCACCTCGGCGCTGCGAACGCCGATTGCCTATCAGCACGCCGAGTCGAGCCTGACCTCATCGGCCAAGACGGAACTGACCGCGATCGCCAACGCGATCAAGGCCTGCCCGGACGCGAGAGTCACGGTGATCGGTCATACCGACAACACCGGCAGCGATGGGGTGAACATTCCGTTGAGCGACAAGCGGGCCAGGTCGGTGGCGGATTACCTTGTCTCCCAAGGTGTGCCGGCCGGCTCGGTGTCCAGTAGAGGTGAGGGTTCGTCCGCGCCGGTGGCCAGCAATGACACCGCAGACGGGCGGGCGCAGAATCGCCGCACCGAGATCACGGTCAACTAGGGGAGTGAAGAGATGGGATTCATAACGCAGTGGTTGTGGTACCTGCTGGCCTTCCTGATCGGCTCGGCGGTCGCCTGGGCGATCTCCGTTCTGACCGTCCCCCGGACGAGTAGGGAAGAGGCCATCGCCGACCTTCCCGGTTCGCGTGAGATTGGAGCGCGCTGATGCGTGACGTGAACTGGTGGTTGATGACCCTGGCCTTCCTGCTCGGTCTCGTCCTCACGCTCGCTCTGACGATCCGGAGGGTGACCCGGGAGGTACCGGTCACACATCTGCTGGCCGCCAAGATATCGAACCCCGCCGTCAAGGCGCCTGAGGTCAAGGCGCCCGACGTCCGGAAGGCGGCAGGGGCTGCTACCGCGGCCGTCGCGACCGGAGCCGTCGCCAAGAAGGTGGTCGAGAAGGTAGTGCACGACAAGATCGACGACGTCCTGGAACGGGATCCCTATGGTTCGGGTTCCATCCGCGTGACCGCGCGCAGTGCCGCGCCCGCCGGCTACACCATCAAGGGTGACAGGGACACCGGGCGGTACTTCACCATGGGCAGCCCGGACTATGAAGCGATCGAGGCTGAGGTGTGGTTCGCCAATGAGCCCAGCGCCGAGAAGGCCGGTTTCCTACGCTGGGACGCCAAGGCGGGCACGCACCCTGTCGATCCCGGCGCGGATGCCGCGAAGATCATCATTACCGGCGGGACCACCACGTCCGAGAGCGCGGCGGTCGTCGTGACCGGAGGTACCACGATTCCGGCGGGAACCTCGGCAATCGTCCACGAGGGTTCGGCGATACCCGGTTCGGCCGCGATGATCGTGACGGAATCTGAGGTTGCGGAAGTCGAGTTACCGGTGGGTCCGCGCGGCCCGGGGTCGGCTCGGGCCGGCGTCGACGGCAGCGGCCCAACCGGGTGGTCTATCAAGGGCAATGCCGACTCGATGTTGTATCACGGGACCGACAGCCCTGCTTACGAGGAGACTGTCGCCGAGGTGTGGTTCATTGATGAGCCGACCGCGAGGGCGGCCGGTTTCGACAAGTGGGACAAGAACTTTGGATAATCGGTTTCCGCTGCCGCGGTGTCACCGGATACGCAAGACTCACTGAATTCGTAAAACAAAGCCGACGCCGCGCACGGTGTGCAGGAGTCGCGGTGCTCCGCCGGCCTCCAGCTTGCGGCGAAGGTAGCCGATGAACACATCAACGACATTGGTGTCGGCGGCGAAGTCGTAACCCCACACCAGTTCCAGTAACTGCGCGCGGCTCAGGACCGCGGTCTTGTGTTCGGCAAGCACGGCCAGCAGATCGAACTCGCGCTTGGTCAGATCGACATCCACGCCGTTGACCCGGGCACGGCGGCCCGGGATGTCAACCTCCAACGGGCCCATCTGGATCGTCTCTGAGGAGAATGTGGGGGTGGCGCCTCGTCGGCGCAGCAGTGCCTTGACCCTGGCCACCAGTTCGGCCAGCACGAAGGGTTTCACCAGATAGTCGTCCGCGCCGGCCTCCAGGCCGGCCACCCGGTCGTCGACCGAACTTCGGGCCGAGAGCACACACACCGGCACATCGTTGTCCATCGCGCGCAGCGCGGTCACCACACTCACGCCGTCGAGCACCGGCATGTTGATGTCAAGCACGATCGCGTCCGGTCGGGTCTCGGTCGCTCTGCGCAAAGCCTCAGCGCCGTCCACCGCGGTGGAGACCTCGAATCCGGACAGCCGCAACCCGCGCTCCAGCGAGGCCAGCACATCGGGGTCGTCGTCGACCACCAACACCCGCGGTGGGGCCGACGCGCTGTCCATGACGTTCATCTTGCCGGATCACCGCGCATACGGCCGGGAGGCTTGGCCGTGACATGATCTCCAAGAAGTAGGGAGACGATTCGGTAGTGGACGACGTGAATTCGGGCAGACTCCGGTCGGACCCGTCTATCGCTGCACGGCCTGCGCGTCTGCGGTCCGCGACGGACCTGCTGCGGCTGCTGCCCTATCTGATGCCCTACCGGACGCGCTGGCTGGCCATGATCGTGATCGCGATCGCCAGCCTGGTGGCCACCGTGGCCATCCCGCTGATGACCAGGGCGGTCATTGACGGGCCGGTGCGAAACCGCGACCAGCACGGCTTGTGGGTGCTGGGATCGGTGGCGGTCGCGGTCGGTATCGCCGAAGCGACACTGTGGTTCATTCGCCGCTGGCTGGTGTCGCGGGCCACCATGGCCGTGGAGACCGATATCCGCAATGACCTCTACGCCCGGCTGCAGATCCTGCCGATGTCATTTCACGGACGGTGGCAGTCCGGCCAGTTGCTGTCGCGAATCATGAATGATCTGAGCACGATTCGCAGGCTGCTGTCCTTCGGGCTGATCTTCCTGCTGTTGAATGTTCTGCAGATCATCGTGGTGACGGCCATTCTGCTGGTGATGTACTGGCCGCTCGGGGTGGTTGTGTTGCTGTCGGTCGTGCCGGTGACCGTCACCGTGCTGCGATTCGAACGTGCCTTCACCCGGCTGTCACGACAGGCGCAGGACCAGGCGGGCCATGTCGCCACCGGCGTCGAGGAAGCCGCACTGGGCTTGCGGGCGGTGAAATCCTTCGGGCGCGCTGATTATGTCTACGACCGCTTCGATCACCAGGTCACCGAGCTCTACGAGACTCAGATTCGCAAAGTCTCGGTATCGGCGAAGTTCTGGACTCTGCTGGAGATCATTCCCAACATCACCCTGATCCTGGTGCTGGGTTTCGGTGCCCTTGCGGCCGGTCGCGGGCTGGTCACTCTCGGGACGCTGGTCGCCTTCATCACCATGATGCTGTCGCTGGTCTGGCCGATCGCGTCGCTGGGCTTCCTGATCTCGATGATGCAGGAGGCGATGACTGCCGCCAACCGGATCGCGGAGATCTTCGACGCCCCACGTGAGATCACCGACGGTCGCCGCAACGAACGGCCGCGCAGCGGCCGGCTGGAGTTGGACGACGTCGGCTTCCAATTCCCCGATACCCGTTCGGACGCCGAAGGTCTGGACGGCACCTGGGTGTTGCGCCACGTCAGCGTCACCGTCGAACCCGGTCAGACCCTGGCACTGGTGGGTGCCACGGGTTCCGGCAAATCCGTTCTGGCCGCCCTGCTGCCGCGACTGTACGACGTCACCGAAGGCAGCATCCGCATCGACGGCATCGATATCCGCGACCTGTCACTCGACGCGCTTCGCCGGACGGTGGCCGTCGCGTTTGAGGATCCGACGCTGTTCTCGATGTCGGTAGCCGAGAACCTCACCCTGGGTCGATCCCGAGATGATCCCGCCACCGACGCCGAGATCGCCCGTGCCATCGAGATCGCCGCCGCGCAGTTCGTCTACGACCTTCCCTTCGGACTGCAGACCCGGATCGGCGAGCAGGGCATGAGCCTGTCCGGTGGACAGCGTCAGCGGTTGTCGCTCGCCCGGGCAATTCTGGTCCGGCCAGCCATCCTGGTCCTCGACGACACCCTTTCCGCACTCGATGTTCATACCGAGGCGGCGGTTACCGAAGCGCTGCGCCGGGTGCTCGGCGAGGTTGCCGGAATCGTTGTCGCACATCGAGCTTCAACTGTGTTGCTGGCCGACAAGGTCGCATTGCTCGATACCGTCGACGGGGCCGGCACGATCACCCATATCGGCACCCACGAGGAACTGCTTTCCAGTGTGCCGCGCTACCGATACCTGCTGGCCGCCGATGATGAACTCGACGACGGTTGCGAACCGCGTCCCGAGTGGGAGGACGACGCTGATCGGCAGCAACTTGACCATGTCTACGAGGAAGCTGTTGGGCAGCGGGCCGCCGCACTGCTGCCCGACGGATATGTGGCCGCGGAGCGCGTCCGATGACGGCGATGCAGTCCTCGTCTGAGTCGGGCACCTCGTTTGAGTCGGGCACCGAGCACACGATCGTGTGGCGGGGGCGGCTCGACGAACAGTCCGACGACCTTCCCATCGACGAGGCGCTGCCGCTCCGCCGTGAGGCGCGCGCCCTGCTGGCGGAACTACTCCGGCCATACCGGACGACACTCGGACTGCTTGCGATGGTTGTAATCGTGGAAAACATTGCGCGGCTGTCGGTTCCGCTGCTGGTTCAGCGCGGTATCGATCATGCGATCCCGCCGCTCATGGCCGGGGGATCGGCGCGCGAATTGGCTTTCGTGGTGGTGATGTTGGGTGTGGTGGCGTTGGTACAGGCGGTCAGCCGGCTGTTCTTTCTGCGGACCTCGGGCCGTATCGGGCAACGTGTGCTGCTCGAACTGCGCCGTCGGCTATTCCGTCACTTTCAGGCGTTGGACGTGGCCTTCCATGACCGCTACACCTCGGGCCGGGTGGTGAGCCGCTCCACCAATGATGTTGAGGCGATCCAGGAAATGCTGGAGACCGGACTCGATGACCTGGTGACCGCAATGCTGACGTTGTTCGGCACCGGAATCTTATTGGTGTTCCTGGACTTTCGACTCGGATTGATGTGCCTGACAGCGTTTCCTGTCCTGGCTGCTCTGGTGTGGTGGTTCTCGACCGAGTCCTCGAAGACCTACCGCAGGGTGCGGGAGTTCGCGGCGCTGGTGATCGTTCAGTTCGTCGAGACGATGACCGGTATCAAGGCCGTGCAGGCGTATCGACGTGAGCCACGCAACCAGGAGATCTTTGAGGATGTGGCCGACGGCTATCGGGTCGTCAATGAGCGCACCTTCCGGCTACTGGCCATCTTCATGCCAACCGTCAAACTCGTCGGCAATCTCGCCACCGGCGCGGTCCTGCTCTACGGCGGCTACCGCGTGCTGCATGGCGAGATGACAATCGGCACGCTGGCCGCGTTCCTGCTGTATCTGCGGATGTTCTTCGAGCCGATGCAGGAGATCTCCCAGTTCTTCAACACCTTCCAGTCTGCCTCCTCAGCGCTGGAGAAGATGGCAGGTGTGCTCGCCGAGAAGCCGCGCATCGCCGATCCGGTTGCGCCGGTGCAACTTCAGACGGTCAATGGTGAGATCGCTTTGCGTGACGTATATTTCGGCTACCTGGCTGACCGCCCCGTGCTGCCCGGGATGACGTTGGCGGTGCCGGCCGGTCAGACCGTGGCACTTGTCGGCACCACGGGTGCGGGAAAGACCACCATTGCCAAGCTGATTGCCCGGTTCTACGACCCGGACTCTGGATCAGTCACCCTCGACGGTATCGACCTGCGACGCATGGACCAGAGCGAACTGCGGCGTCATATCGTGATGGTGACGCAGGAGAACTTCCTGTTCTCCGGCACCGTCGCGGACAATATCCGCTTTGGCCGGCCGGACGCCACCGATGCCGAGGTGGCTGCGGCTGCGACCGCGGTGGGAGCGCAGGAGTTCATCACGGCGCTGCCCGAGGGCTATGACACCGACGTGGCCAAGCGGGGTGGACGGCTGTCCGCCGGGCAGCGCCAGTTGATCGCGTTCGCTCGTGCTTTTCTGGCCGACCCTGCAGTACTGATCCTCGACGAGGCGACATCATCGCTCGACATCCCCAGCGAACGGCTGGTGCAGCGGGCGCTGCGGACAGTGCTGGCCGATCGGACCGCCCTGATCATCGCTCACCGGTTGTCCACCGTCGCGATCGCCGACCGGGTGCTGGTGATTGAGCACGGCCGCGTCGTTGAGGACGGGTCGCCGGGTGACCTCATCGGGAGCGGCGGGCTATACGCCGCGCTGCACCGGGCGTGGACCGATTCCCTGGCGTAGCGCCACGGCCGCGACTTGACCGGCTGGTGACGGTGTCAAACCGACGGCCGGATCCCGGACAGTACTCTTGGCGTTCATGATCGGTGTCGAGCGCGCGGGTGACGTCACAACAATTGAGTTACAGCGCCCGGAACGGCGCAATGCGCTGAATACAGCCCTGGTCGACGCCTTGCGTGAGGCGGTGCAAAAAGCGGCGGCCGACGATGTCCGGGCTATCGTGCTGACTGGCGCGGGCACCGTCTTCTGCGCGGGCGCAGATCTGTCCGGTGACGTGTTCGCCGCCGACTTCCCCGACAAGGCCATCGCGCTGAACCTGGCCATCGATGCCGCGCCGATGCCGGTGATCGCCGCCATCAACGGCCCGGCGATCGGCGCCGGGGTCCAGTTGGCGATGGTGTGCGATCTCCGGGTGGTCGCAGCCGAGGCGTATTTCCAGTTCCCGATCGCCAGATACGGTCTGGCGCTGGACAACTGGAGCATCCGACGGCTTTCGGCGCTGGCCGGATACGGCCGGGCACGCGCCATGTTGCTGGCTGCCGAGAAGTTGGATGCGCCCACGGCGCTGCACACCGGTATGGCCAACCGGATCGGCACCCTGGCTGACGCGCAAGCCTGGGCCGCCGAGATCGCCGGGTTGGCGCCACTGTCGCTGCGGCATTCCAAGCGGGTGCTCAACGACGACGGCGCGTATCAGGAACAGGTCGGAGTGCACAAAGAGCTCTTCGAACAGGCATGGGGCAGCCAGGACGTGATCGAAGCCCAGATAGCCCGCGTCGAAAAGCGCGCCCCAAGGTTCGTGGGGGCCTGAGCGCATGCCTGGTCTTCCATCGGTGAACTCGCTGCTGCCGGGTGGGAAGGTGGCGCTGCGGTTGGCAGCCGGGACCGCGTCGCTGGCGGCCGGCGGCTGGGTGCTGGGCGCTCTACGGGAGACGCCTGCGGCCCTGGGCGCCGGCGCCGGTGCCATTCATGCGGTAGCCGAAGGCTCGCCCAACTACCGGGGTGGCGTGTTCCGCAACCTCGATCTCGATGCCGCATCCGCTCTGCGACTCGACGTCGAAGAGAACCGCCAACTGCTCTTCGACATGATCGGCGGTAGCTCGGCCAGCCCGCCGCGCGATGCGATCCCGCTGGCCGAACCACCCAGGCGCCGACGCGCCAACCCGCTTTCCGCCACCTGGTACGGGCATGCATCGGTACTTCTGGAAATCGACGGTTACCGGCTGCTGACCGATCCGGTGTGGAGTCAGCGTTGCTCGCCGTCGCGATCCGTGGGACCGCAACGACTGCACCCCCCGCCGCTGCCACTGGAGGCGCTGCCCGCCTTGGACGCGGTGCTGATCAGCCACGACCACTACGACCACCTCGACATGGACACCGTGCGATCACTGGCCCGCAGCCAGCGGTGCCCATTCATCGTCCCGCTGGGTGTCGGCGCGCACCTGCGACACTGGGGGATACCGAAGGCGCGCGTCATCGAACTCGACTGGAGCGACCAAACCACAATCGGCGATCTGAGACTCGTCTGCACGCCGGCTCGGCATCACTCCGGGCGTTTCATGGCTCGCAATAACACCCTGTGGGCGTCATGGGCTGTGATCGGGCCCGCGCATCGCGCCTATTTCGGCGGTGACACCGGATACACCCGCAGCTTCACCGATATCGGCGTCGAGCACGGACCGTTCGATCTCACCCTGCTGCCCATCGGCGCCTACAACAAAGCCTGGCCGGACATCCACATGAACCCCGAGGAAGCCGTGCAGGCGCATCGTGACCTCAACGGGGAGCATCCTGGTGTGCTCGTTCCGATCCATTGGGCCACCTTCCGGCTTGCCCCGCATCCCTGGGCGGAGCCGGCCGAGCGGCTTGTCGATGCGGCCGCCGCCGCCGGGGTCGACATCGCCGTACCTAAACCCGGCGGCCGGGTTATCCCGTCGCGCCCGGTGAGCGAGCAGTGGTGGCGGTTGTGAATCTCCAGCGATGACCGTCGCCCATGCCATGGGTCTGTCCGACGCCGAGGTGGCCACCCGGGGCGAACCGAGGCTTTTGTGGCGCTAGGTGTCTAGGGTGCGTAGATTGACGCGGGGACGCAATCCGGGCAACCGGTAACCACAGGGGTCCCAGAACCGAACAGAGAGGTTAACCATGTCTTTCCTTGACAAGGCTAAAGAAGTCATCAGCGACAACGTCGACAAGATCGAGGGCGCCATCGACAAGGCCGGCGACCTGATCGACGAGAAGACCGGTGGCAAGTTCGCCGAGACCATCGACAAGGTCCAGGGTGCGGCCCAGGACGCGGTGGGCAAGGTCTCCGACGCCTCGGCCACGGTCAAGGATGCCGCCGCCGGTGCCGCCGACAAGGCCAAGGACGTCGCGGCGGACGTCGCAGCCAAGGTCGATGGCCACTAATTCTCGATGGCGAAAGTCTCGGTTTCCGTAGACGTTCCGCTATCCCCCGAAGAAGCCTGGCAGCACGCCTCCGACCTGTCCCGGTACAAGGAGTGGCTCACCATTCACCGGGTGTGGCGATCAAAGCTGCCCGAAACCATCGACAAGGGCACCGTTGTGGAGTCCATCGTCGAGGTGAAGGGCATGCCCAACCGGATCAGGTGGACGATTGTTGCGTTTAAGCCGCCGGAAACGATGACCCTCAACGGTGTTGGGACAGGTGGGGTCAAGGTGAAGTTGATCGGCAAGGTCCGGCCCGGCGCGATCGCCGGGACCGGGCCTGCCGGGACCGGGCCCGCGACGGTGTTCACCTTCGACATCCACCTCGGCGGGCCCGCCCTGTTCGGCCCGATCGGGATGATCGTCGCGGCCGCATTGCGCAGCGACATCGAGGCGTCGCTCGACCGGTTCGTTGCGGTATTCGCCTCAGCCTGAATCCAATCCGCTCTTGGGTCCCTAGACTGCCGTTGTGGCCGGTTATGAGTACGGTGTCGACTTCGGCGCCGTCGACGCGATCGACTTCCACACCCATGTGGAAATCGACTCCCACGGCCACTGTGCCTATGACGACGTACTCGCGCAGGCCACCGATCGCTACTTCAATCTCGGACCCGACCGCGTCCGCCGCGTCGACGAACTCGCTGAGCACTACCGCCGACACAACACCGCGGCGGTGGTGTTCACCGTCGACGCCGGCACCGCGTCCGGGCATCGGCCCAACTCCGTCGAGGAACTCATTGAGGGCGCCGCCCGCAATAACGACGTCCTGATCCCGTTCGGCAGCGTCGATCCGTGCTCGGCCGACCCGGTGGCCCGCGTGCGTGAACTCACCGGCGACTACGGCGTGAAGGGTTTCAAGTTTCATCCCAGTCTGCAGGGCTTCGAGCCCAACGACCGCAGCTTCTATCCGATCTACGAGGCGATCGCCGCCGCAGGTGTGCCCGCGCTGTTCCACACCGGCCAGACCGGGCTGGGCTCGGGACTGCCGGGCGGCCACGGAATTAAGTTGCGCTACTCCGATCCGATGCTGCTCGACGACGTCGCGGCGGACTTCCCCGATCTGACGATCGTCATGGCACACCCGGCGGTGCCCTGGGTGGACGCCCAGATCGCTATCGCCTCACACAAGTCAAACTGCTATATCGACCTGTCCGGCTGGTCACCGAAATACTTTCCACCCCAACTGGTTCGAGCCATTGGACGGCAGCTGCGAACCAAGGTGCTGTTCGGCACCGACCACCCCTACATCACGCTGGAGCGTTGGCGGCGGGACTTCGACGCCCTCGATATCGACCCGGATGCGCTGCCGCTGATCTTCAAGGGCAACGCCCTGCGGGTACTCGGGATCGCCGACTAACGATCTCGGCGCGCCACCGACGCGGGGCGCACCGCGGGAGGCTGTCCGCGTCGGCCCTTTCGTAGTGTCTCGAGTAGTTCGTGGTACGGGCCAACCAGATAGGCGGTTTCCCCGGCCCGCAGACGGGTGGACGGGTGCGGCTGCAGCTTGACCGGGGCGCCGTCGCGCTCGACGGCGATGACCCGGGTCTGTGTCGGAAACTCGAATAGCGCGATCCCGTCCAATTCGCTGTCCTGTTGCACCCGTACTCCGCCGACGACGAACGATTGCTGTCCCACCGGAAACGTTCCCAGCACCTCCAGGCCCAGCGCGGCCCCGATGAACCACGGCGTAGACAAGTCGACGGTGGACCGCACATGCTCGAACCCGAGGCGGTGGCCGACGGCCGCACCGAGGTCACGATCATAGATTCGCAACACGATTCGCGGACGCTGACCGCGATCGTTCTCGGGTGACCGACGTGGACCCAGCATCTCCTGGAGCACGATGCCGGTCTCAATGTTGACCACGTCGTCCTCGGTCAGCACCGCGATGGCGCGGGCGTGCTCGGCGCGTGCGGCAACCAGGGTCGTACGCAGGGTCGCGTCACCGAAGACCACCGGAATGTTGAGTTCGGCAGCCGCCGAGAGGTAGCGGTTGTTCTCATTGCGTTCGATGACCACCACATCGTGGCCGGCCTCCTTGAGCACGCTCGCCACTCGGATACCGAACGAGCCGAGACCCACGACGACGAAGTGTGCGCGCAGGTGTCGTGCCTTCTGTCGGCCGGCAGACTGCGCGAGCCGCCGGGACACCAGCACATCGGCGACGAACGACACCACCACCGCGATGGTCGCCAAACCGCCGAGCATCATCACCACACCCCACAGCCGGAGCCACAGTGGCTGGTGCAGAAAATTGAAATCCCCGAATCCGACGGTGGCCAGCGTCTCAGTAGAGAAGTACAGCGCGTCCATCCAACTCATGGCCGGATTCCGGTACCCGAAGCGCAGGATCACCGTCGAACTGAACAGCAGTGTGGCCAAGACCGCCAGGGCACGGTAGAACGTCGGGTTGATGTCGTCGCGGAACGCCCGCACCGCGTCCACCCACCGGCCAAGCGGCGATCGTCGCCGCGGTGCCGCGTCACCGGTCGGTGCGACGTGGATGCCCTGTTCATCGAATTCCGCCGCGCGGCCGATCATCGTGATCCAATCACCTTCGCGCACTGGCACATCCAGGTGTGGGCAGGCGACCACCTCGCCGGGGTCGGGTGAGTTCTCGCCCCGGATGATGGCCACCGGTGTCAGCCGTCCATAGAGCTGTCGCAGCGTGCCGTCTCTCGGCGCGGTGGCATCGGAGACGACGAAGTTCACCGGCCCCACCGGGATCGGATGAGCGGTCCTTCCCAGCAGTGCCGCCACCACGGATGGCGCGGCCAGATCGGCGACGTCGAGCACCGCGCCCGGTCCGTTGCCGCTACTCATCGCTTGGCGCAGCACGGGATTGGCCAGCCGGGCGACCACCCGAACCCGCGGATTGGCCCGGCGCGCTAGGAGTGCCATCTCCAGATTGAGGGCGTCGTCTCCGGAGGCGCAGATCACTGCGCGGGCCGTGTCGATCATCGCCGAATCGAGGCCGGCCGGCGAGGTCAGCATCATGACGCTGAGTTCTGCGTCACTGAGTTCACCGCTGATTCGCGTGGCGAGCGCATCGTCACCACAGACGATGATGTGACCGCGCATGGTAAAACGCTACTGCTAAATGCCTGTCACGGCGATCCAGGAGGGCGCTGATGCGCGATCTCTAAGGCGCCAGTGCAAAGTCGGCGAAGTCGAAGCCCGGCACCACTACACAGCTGACCAGGCTGGGTTCGTCGCCCAGGGGCCGGGCCCGCTGCCAGTATCCGGGCGGGACCAGCAACTGTGGGCACTGGCCGGCTTCGATATCGGAGCCGAGAAGGTGCGTGATCGCGGTGTCCGGGTTGGCACCGAACTCTAGTTCCACCGGACTTCCTCGGTGGTGCAGCCACAACTCGGCGCCGCGCACGGTGTGCCATGCCGATTCTTGGCCGGGCAGCAGTGCGAACAGGATTGCCGTTCCGGCGGCACGGGGGCCGTCGTACTGGTGAGGCAGTGCGGTCTCGGCGAGTATCAATTCACTGCGCCAGGTTTCGCGGAACCAGCCACCCTCGGGGTGGGGATCAAGGTCCAGGCGACGCACCCACTGTGGAATCTCGGTCATGTGCGATGCCTGCCCTTTCACCCGTGCGACGTATCGGCCCGGTGCCGACGGTAACGGTTAGGGTTTGAGAATGGCACGCCTGCGCCCCGGGTGGTTGGTGGTGCTGTGCGCGGCCGGCCTTGCCGTCAGCGCCTGGCTGCCATGGTTGACCACGTCGGCAGCGGGGGGCGGTCACGCGAGCGCCATCGGTGGAACTGTCGGAAGCCTCGTGCTGCCGCCGCGGTTCGGGGCGGGGCAACTGATGGTGTTGTTGTCGTCGGTCTTGATCGTCCTGGGAGCGATGGTGGGCCGTGGCCTGTCGCCCCGGCTGGCCGCGACGGCGGCGGTGCTGATCTCGATACTGGCCGCGACCCTCGCCTGGTGGTATTTCCGCACCAACGTCGCCGGAGGAGTTGCCGCCGGATACGGGCTCTACATCGGGGGCGCGTGTGCGCTCGCAGCGCTGGTGTCGTCGGTGTGGGCGTTGGCCGCGACGCTGCTCAGCTCATGAATTGCCAGCGGGTGCGGGCGTCGCCGGCGGCCCGCCGGTAGGCTGTGGCGGGTTTCGAAGGGACGCGCGATGGGCACGGTGGTGGGACTGGTACGGACAGCGCTGACGGCTGTGGTGCTGGCGGCACTGGCGTTGACCGGTTGCTCGGGCTCGAAGCCCACCGCGGACAAGTGTGCGGCGGTCTCGGTTCAATTGGTCGACGTCCCCACCCGCACCGATCAGGAGCCCAAGATGCGCATCCCGCTACCGCCGGGTTGGGAGCGCACCGCGAAGATGGATAACGAGTCCATCCGGTTCGCGATTCGCAACCCCGGGCTGACTGCAGATGGATTCACCCCCAACGCGGTGGTGACGCTGCAGAAGGTCGACACCGACATCGGCAAGCCCGAGAAGGTTCTCGAAGCACAGAACGAGCAACTGGGTAAGAAGCTGAAGCTGACCGATATGAAGTCCAGCCCGTCGCAGGTGTGTGGCGCGCCCGCGCTGTCGTCGAGTTACACCGCTCCCGAGGTGAAACTCGGGCCGAAGATCCCCACGATCCCGCCGCGCACAGCCAGTTCGGTGAGTTCGGTCTTTAAGGGCCGTGACGCGAACTATGTGGCGATGCTGACCGTGCAGACCATCAAGCCGGACAACCAGACTTACGTTGCGGACTCGGCGACCATCCTCAAGGGATTCCAGCTACTGCCGCAGGGCTGACCCCGCCAATCCGACGGCCTCGGCCGCGGAGTCTGTCTCACGCCACCGCCGCACCGCCGCACCGGCCACCCAGGTGCAGTGCGTACCGCTGGAAATCCGTTCCGGCAGTTGCAATGTGCAGACTGGGCCGTCTGCAAGCCGTGCGGCATCGAACACCAGACAGTACGACGCGTCGGCAGTCATATCGGTGGTCAGCGTCACCAGGTAGCCGTCGTCCTCGCTGCGACTTGCGACCCGGGGAGCCATGGCTGTCTCACTGCCGTAGACACCGTCGGCGAACCGGTAGTGGTCTTCGGTGCCGGTGCGGACGTCGTGGCGGACCAGACCGTCGAACAGGAACCATCCCGGTTTCGCGGTTGCCGCATACGCGTACCGGTAGGGCTCGCCGCCATGGCCGGCGTTGATCATCCCGAATTCGGAGATGGTGTCGGTCAACGACTGTTCCGACACCGCGCCGGTGACCAGGTTCAGCCGCCACCGGTGCAGTCGGCTTTGCATGCGGTCAAGTGCCAGGAAACGGAAGGCGCGCTGCCAGGCGGTGCCGGTGCCGTTATCGGCCGGTTCGGGGTCGGCTTGGAAAAACCCGTCCAGGACGATCTCGTCGCCATCCTCGTAGGCGTTGGTGAAGTGCAGAACGAAAGTTGGGTCAGCCTCGAACCAGCGGATGTCGGTGGCGCTTCCACGACGCGGAAGCACCCCGAAACGCGACGGCATGTCCCGGTGGAAGCGGGCGACGTGAATATCGCGTTGGAGTAGTTCCGGATCCCAGAACAGCGGAAAGTCGTTGAAAATGGCGTAGTTTCTAGTGAACGCCATATCGTGTGGAAGTCGCGGGCCGGGTAGCGGGATGTCGACGTAGTGCACCAGGTCGTTGTTGGAGTCGACCACCCCGTAGTGCAGGTACGGGGACTGCTTGCCGTAGTTGAAGAACATCATCTCGTCGGTGCGGTCATCGACCTTCGGGTGCGCCGACACACCCCAGTCCGCCGGGAATCTGCCGTTGAAGGTGGCCTTGCCGAGCGTGTCGGCGGTGCAGGGATTGATGCGGTAGAGGTCGCCGCACTGATAGAAACTCGTCAGTGCGGTGCCGCGGTGCACCACGACGTCGGTACTCGAGGCGTCTTTGAGCAGGGTTCGCGCACCCCAGCCATGGTCGACTTTGGCCAGCGACAGGGGTTCGGCCAGTCCCGGCCACAGCGGACCGCCGGCGGTGTTCTCGGCCTCGAATGCCTCGGTGCGCACAAACCGGTTGCGGTAGAACGCTTTTCCGTCCCGGAAGCCGACGACGTGCAGCATGGCATCACCGTCGAACGGGTGGTAGGACTTCAGCGCCGGGTGCAGTGGATTCTCGGTGTTGCGCAGATAGATCCCGTCGAGGTCGGTGGGGATCTCGCCGTCGATCACCGTCAGATCGTCAGCGTCCCATTCAGTCGTCTGCGGCCGCCACGGTCCGGTTCGGTACGGGTGGTCATCGTCGTCGGGCAGGGTGGACAGGAACTTGCCGACGATCTCAACGTCCACGATGTGCCCCACCGATCATGCCGCGGTCGCCGGCGCCGATCACGAAACTCACTGTGGTGGCGGTACTCCCGCCGAAGTTGAGGGTTCCGAATCGCCGTGCGCCGTTCACCTGATAATCGCCGGCCACGCCGCTGACCTGTTTGGCCGCGTCGAGCATCATCCGGATGCCGGAGGCTCCGACCGGGTGGCCGCCGCCGATCAGGCCGCCGCTGGGGTTGATCGGAAGGCGGCCGCCGATCTCGATATCGCCGCTCTCGATCGCCTTCCACGACTCGCCCGGACCGGTCAGGCCGATGTGATCGATGGCCAGGTACTCGCTGGGGGTGAAGCAGTCGTGCACCTCGAAACCATCGATGTCGTCAAGGCCCACCTGCGCGCGGCCGAAAGCATCGTGCACGGCGGCGCGCACATGCGGCGCCACGTAGGGATTGGCGGCATCGCGATCGAGTTTCTGGCGCAGGCCCAGTCCGACGGTGCGGTGTCCCCAGCCCTCGATCAGCCCGATCGGCCGGACGCCGGGGTGATCATTGAGGAACTCATCGCCGACGAGGACGACACCGGCGCCGCCGTCGGTCATCTGGCTGCAGTCGAAGCGGCGGATCCGGCCCTCGATGCGGGGATTGACTGAATCGTCGCCGCCGTCTGCTACCAGATCGGGCACCTGCCAGTCGCGGGTCTGGGCATTCGGATTGCGTCGGGCGTTGGCGAGGTTGATCGCGGCAATCGCGTGCAGGTGGGTGTCGTCGATGCCGAATCGGCGGTCGTATGCCTCGGCGACCTCGGCGAACATCGACGGCCAGAGGAACTTGGCGTCAGCACCCTCGTGTCCGGTCCAGGCTGCCGCGCCCAGGTGCTGTGCCGCGGTGTCCCCGGGAACCGTCTTTTCCAGTTCCAGCCCGACCACCAGGGCGGTCCGGTAGTTGCCTGCCCGCAGGTCCGCGATCGCGGCCAGCGCCGCGACGCTTCCCGACGCGCAGGCCGCCTCGTGCCGCGTTGCCGGGGTGTCCCACAGGCCCGGACAGACAGTGGCCGGCATGGCACCCAGATGGCCTTGCTGAGCGAACATCTCACCGAAGGCGTTGGCGACGTGCACGACGTCGATATCGGCGGCGTCGATGCCCGATTCGGCCAGGGTCTGGTCCACTAACTCGCGGGTCAGATCTGCGAAATCGCGACCTTCGCGGGTCAGGTTGCGGGCGAAATCGCTTTGGTATCCGCCCAATATCCAGACATTTCCAGTCACATGCCCAAAATTACTACAGCATGGTGAGCGCTGTGCCGGTATGTCGGCGTCGGGTCCATGTTTGGCTCTGGCCCGCGGGACGCGAGCTCCCCACAGGTGGCCAGTCCGGTTGCGGCGGGCAAACCTTTACGTTAGTGTCACTTACGTCGCTCTCAGCATATTGTTAGACAACCTTAAGTTCGCTGCACTCTGCCGCGAACGCAACCGGAGGTACCTGAAATGACCAGTCTTACTCGCCACGTGGCCATCACCGGAGCGGCACTGGCCACCGCTGGCGCTCTTATCGCCGCGACGCCGACGATCAACGCCGGCCACGACATCACATTGGCCTCGGCGCCCGCTGTGACGACGACCTCAACCGCCATCAATTTGATGTCGTATTCCGAGTGGCAAGGCAAGTCCGAGGGGCACGGCCACGGCGGCGGGAGCTCTCAGGCCCAGGGCGCCGGCTCCTACCAGGATGACGATGCCAATGATTCCGAGGACGAGGGCGACGATGATCACCACGGCTGGGGCGGCGGAGGAGGTAGCGGCTTCGGCAATATCGGAAGCTTCATCACCAACTTCCTGGACAGCAACCAGGCGCAGGTTCTCTCGGTGACCGCCCAGATCCCGGTATTCAATCTGGGCCCGGTCGCGGTCGGTAATTCGCTGCTGGCCAATGCCTACTACACCGGCTTTGACCCCGGTACCGGCGTCGTCACCGGTGTTCCCGGTGTGGTCGCCTACGTCACCAGCCAGATCGGCGTCCCGTCGGGCAACCTGGTTCAGGACGTCGTACTGGGCCTGACCTCGATGACCCCGCGGATCAACATCGGACCGGTCGCGGTGGGTAACGGCATCCTTGCCGGCGCCTACTTCAACGGCTACGACAGCGGTAGCGGTCTAGTCACCGGCCTGCCCGGAGTGGTCTCCTACGTGACCAATTCGCTCGGGCTCCAGGCTGCTCCGGTTGCCGCTGTGAAGGCAAAGGCAACGGCAGCGGTTGCGCCCGCATCGGCAGTCGTCGCGGCGCGTTCGGCGGCGGCGGTTGCCGCTCCGGCTGATGCAGCGGACAGTGCCACAGATGCCGCCAAGGCGGACGACAGCCCGCGCGTCGGCCGGTCGGCCGCCGGCCGTGGGGTGGCCAGGGCTGCCAGCGCAGTCACGAACGCCCGGGCGAACGCTTCCCGTGCAGCCAAGTAGGCCCTAACGCCGCAAGGCAACGAACTAGCCCCGAACCGCCCGTGCGCGGTCCGGGGCTAGTTCGTTCGGGGACTGTCCTCGGCGCCGGCCGAGTGTGACCGCAAGTGGATCGAAAAATCACGCTGACGTGCCCCCGGCAAGACTCGAACTTGCGACACCGGCTTTAGGAGAGCCGTGCTCTATCCCCTGAGCTACGAGGGCGGGGCGCGTCGAAGTTTACGCCGCGTTTGCCGCACTCAACGCAGTGCGTCGATGACGTGTGCGAAATTCGCGCCGTGATAATCCTGCACGGTGAAGTAGGTGATCCCGTAGCGCTCCCGTTGGGCTCGCAATGTGTCGGCCATCTCGCCCGGGGACCCCTGAAGCACCGTGGGCATGGCCAGCAGTTGCGCATCGCTGGCGTCCGAGAAATACGCCCGCGTGAGCGTGAGATCCGGTATGCCCGACGAATCGGTGGGCACCGCGGTAATGGCAAGGTTGAGTTCGAGGTCGTCGACGCGTTCGCCGGCGGCGGCGCGGACGAAATCGACGCGCTCCGCCAGTGGGTCGTCGCCGGGACTCTCGGGAATGCCACCTCCGGTAAGGCCGATGATATCGGCGTGCTGCGCGGCGATGGTGAGCACCTTGTCGCCGTTCCCGGCGATCAGCAGCGGAATGGTCGGTGCTACGCCTTTGAGGTACATCGTCACATGACGCAAGTGCGCAACGCGTTGCCCGGCAGTGGGATACGGAATTTCAGCAGCCTCGAACTCTTCACGGACATAGCCGGTTCCCAGGCCGAGTTCGAGGCGGCCGTCGGAGAGTAGATCGGTGTCGACCGCGTCGCGGGCGAGCAGTGCCGGTGAGTAGAAGGCGGCGTTGAGGACGAAGGTTCCCACCCGGATCGTGCGTGCGGCCGCAGCGGCGGCCACCATGGCCGGAAAAGGTGCGGGAGCACCGATGTGATCGGGAAAATGAATGACGTCGAAGCCAAGGTCTTCGAATTTACGAACCTTCTCGCGCAATCGATCCGGGGATTTGATTGAGCGCAGCCCGATACCGAAGCGGAAATCCCGATCCGTCACGCCATCAGATTAACGGCAGCTCGGCGATGACCTGACCGGTGGGTTGCGTCGAGCCTGAACCGGGCTCCACGGTGAACTTGAGTTTCGTAGAGTCACCGAGGTTGATCAGTTCGGCCGTGGTTGACGGGGAGACCGCCGTGGCGTCCATCGTTCCGGCCGATGTCGCGCCATCTTTGCCCACCAACCACATCTGATAAACCGTTCCCGGCGACGGCGGCGGCACGTCATTCATTACCAGCACGCCGGCATTACGATCCCGGGAGAACACCACTGTCGCGGTACCGCCCGCGGGAATCGCCCCTGAGATGGTGTGGACGTCGGAAGCCGCGAACACCTGCTGTGCGGTCGACGGTTGCGGTGCTGCGGGCCGTTGGGACAGCCCGATGCCGACGGCGCTCAGGCCCACCGCCAATGCCGCCGCGGCTGATAGCCAGGCGATGCGGCGGCGCGGTGATCCCAGGGTTCGCACGTTGTCGCCGGCGACCGCCGACAGCACTCGGTTGCGCAGATCGGCAGGTGGTTCGTCGGCATTGGCTGCCGACACCGCGGCCATGGTCTCGCGGACCGCGCGTACCTCGTCATAGAAGGCGTTGGCTATCGCCCGCGGTGCGGTGGCCAACTCGCCCTCAATGATGTCGCGTTCAGCATCCGGCAGGGCATGCAGTGCGTACGGAACTGCCAGATCCAGCAGTTCGTCGGGAGAATGTGGTCGAGTCATCGCCGCGTCCTCACCGCACGCCCAGGCAGTTGCGCAGGCCCCGCAACCCGTCGCGCATCCGCGATTTCACGGTCGCAAGATTCGCCGACAGGCGCTCAGAGACCTGAACATAGGTCATGCCCTGGTAGTAGGCGAGTTCGATGCACTCGCGCTGAAGGTCGGTCAGGCCATCCAGGCAGGCCGCCACCCGTCGCCGCTCCTCGCCGGAGATCACCGCGTCGCTGACGTGATCCGCCGGGCGCTCCAGCGTGGCCGCACCGTAGCGCGAATCACGTTGGGTGGCAGCCTGTTCGGCCCGCACCCGATCCACTGCCCGCCGGTGTGCCAGGGTCAGCAGCCACGCCAGCGCGCTACCGGAGGCCGGGTCGTAGCTCTCCGCGGATCGCCACACCTGAAGATAGACATCCTGGGTGGTCTCTTCGCTGTACCCGCGATCACGCAGCACCCGGGTGACCATGCCGTAGACCCGGGATCGGGTGGCGTCGTAGAGGGCCGCGAACGCTTCTGCATCGCGCTGCGCAACGCGGCGCAGCAGAGCGTCGAGATCGGCGGCGCTCACCGGAGCGGGCCGACCGTGATGGGAGACATTGACCCGAAGCGTAACTGGGCGGTCAAGGCGCGGGTCCAAGAGTCGGCGGTCTGACAGTCGGCGGTCCAGTAACTGCGTCACGACGGTGCCAGCGAACGGCTGCCAGGCGTCCATCCGGCGGCGTGGACGGCCTTGGTCTCGGTGATCCGGTTCGGCGCCGCGATGGCCGTGTCGGGTACGGATGACACACCGCGCCAGCTCAGGATGAGCGCCTGTATCCGCAGACTCAGGGCCGCCATCTGCGGAGCAAGTGGATTGGTGAATTGCATCAGCAGGATCTGACCGAGGCTCGCCCGGCGGCGTTCGCCGCGCCAGGTGGCCACCCGCGCGGCGTGGTTATCGCGGTGCTGGGAGACCGTCAGATCGAGGTGTTCACCGGGAGCAGGCACGCGCAGGAGGAAGTATCCGTCGTCGCCCTGGAGTCCAGCGTTGCGGAGTGCACCGACGACCGGCACCGGGCCGTCTTCGTCCGGCGGCACCAGGTAGGCGCTGCGCTCACCGCTGAGGTTCTGTATCTCGGCGACGACGCAGCGCAGCGCACCCGCCGCGTCGTGGCACCAGAACAGGCTTAGGGGGTTGAAGGCGCGTCCGAGGACCCGCGGCATCAGGAGGGCGGTGATCTGCCCGCCGGCCAGGTATATGCCCTGGGTGGCCAGGAACGTGTCCACCCGATCACGCACCGTGTCCTGGGGATCACCCTCGAAGTGGTCGACGCCCTCGAACCGGGCGAACGGCCGCAGCCACCAGGGCAGCCGTGGCAGTTCGTCGACGTCGACGTACCAGCTGTAGCTGCGGTGCTCGGCGTAGTGCTGCACTGGCGAACGGTGCAGATGGGTGACCCGGGTGGGATAGAGCGCGGGCGTCGATGCGGTGTGCACGACTCCTATTCGGAGCCAGCCCGGCCGAGGATGGGTCCGCTGTGATGGCTATCACCGTCACCCTCCCCGGCCCGCCACGATCCGGCTGCGGCGACCAGTCCGGCCACTAGCGCGGCGGTTGCCGGGGAC